>Ga0209536_100014096_pt1 | contig 11499 bp, 9 predicted proteins | sample DeeMarSeWOR28_12_FD_187461 | JGI IMG/M metagenome (GOLD analysis project Ga0209536, IMG submission 187461) | Marine sediment microbial communities from White Oak River estuary, North Carolina - WOR-2-8_12 (SPAdes) (version 2) | ecosystem: Environmental > Aquatic > Marine > Intertidal zone >... | reverse complement strand
GTCCTGCGCTGCGAGCATGATGTATCTCGCGCAGTCGCAGGTACGAATACCGGGGACGCAAAATCCAACCCAGGATATGCTTCAATAATCTGATTGGTGCTTTATCCCAAAGGGTCATTTCGCTGACTTCCGTCGCGATCTTGCTTTCAACCACTTACTCCTCATCAATACGAATGCTAACCCGTTTGCAAAGATGCATTCATTCTTTCGATCCGCCCAATGATCTGGCTAATGCCACAAGCTGGTAGACCCTGAGTACGGCTTTGTGAAACCTGGAGCCTTGGTGAGCGAGGACTTTGAGAACTTGGAAATATGCTCCGCCCGTACCACAATATCTGTCTTTCACGAAGATCTGATTACCGGTCCCCATACGCCTGATGGTTTCCGGATCTTCTCCAGGGCTGTTTCGCTTTTCAAGCTGGCTCCTGGAGTCCAGCGTCCATGATCTATATCCGACCCTCCTGGCTATCTCGTGTACGCTCTCGTCGTTTGCCCCGCCAGGCCAGCAAATGAACTCCGCCCGTTTGTTAAGATTGTTTTCGATCAGCGTCTTCGAGCGATAGAGCTCATCGGTAACTCGAGATTCTCGCTCGGCATCGCTCTCATAGCGACCCGGCAGTCCACTGGTCGCATAATCTGGAGGCAGTACCTCCTCTATGGCCTGTCGCCAGTCTGGGGTCTGAAAAAATGCTTTCCCGCCGTTATCCGCAACGAAACCCGTTAACTCAACCACACATTTTTCGTCGGGAAAAAAACGTCGGCAGACCAAGGACTTCTGATGTTCGAATATCGGGTACCCCCACGGAACAAACTCTTGCTGATCTTCTACCAGATAGAACGGCTTTCGACTTGGACAAGCATTCCAGAACAGCCACGGGTGCGGAGCGATGGTATGTGGTCGGTGAAAATCGACGATCTTCGGACCGCTGAAATACCACGTGTGTGTCATAGCATGGGACTGAACGTCTATCAGGCCACTCTTCTCCATCTCCCGCATCTCAGCCCAGCTAAGAAATCCTGCAACGCACAACTGGTCAATTGAGCACCTGCCTTTATTCACGTCGTGGAGATTCGGACGAAGGTCCAACCGTGGATCGACAAAGTCGGGATTTACAAAGATCGTACCTTTGAGGTCATACTTTTTCAGTATTGGAAAGACGTACGTCCAATTGTCCAAGTAACCATCATCGAAGGTAAGCAGGATGGAATCCTTTGGAAGATCGCGTCTGCCAGCCATGTAGTCATAGAGTTCGCGCCAGTGTACACCAGTGAAACCATTACTTTTCAGCGCAGCAATCTTCGCCTCGAAAGACTCAAGCGACTCCGAGATGTGGGACCAAGTCCACGGATGCGATTCCAGTCCGACGCTGTGAAACATCAGGGCCGGCACGATATTTCTGTCCCTAATCAATTGTGCTCATATCCTGTAACTATTTGTTTAATTGCTAATTTTATCACGGCCGCCGGTCGGCTATATATTCCGGCACGGCGGCGGGGATGTGCCGCAGCGATCACTCAAATACTGCTAGCAATGGACCACATTATTGAAATCGTCCTGTGTCTTTATCGTCGATTCAATTCGGAGTCTCTGTAATACTAAGCCTTCACTCGTTACCTGTCGTACCCGAGTCGGCGATATGCACGCGAATGAATAATATCCATCAGCGTCTGCGTGAATTTGCTGGTATCGTCACGATACCTTTCTAGAGAACTTCGGCTTACGCCCTTATTGTTCTTAATCTTCTCAAACGACGATCCGTATTGCTTAGGCTCTAACATGTTTTCCAAAAAATCCACTCCAAGGAATTCACACAAATCGAGAATCTGCTGTCTCGGCTTCAACACAGTGTCCTCGTAGCGAACCAAGGTGTAATTTTCGAGGCCTGCGAATTTCTTATGAATATGCGCAGTCCACGCTGTTTGGATATTTATATGCACAAAATGTTGAAATCGCAAAAACCTTTTTCTCACTGCCGTCAGCGCTTTCTGTTGGTATTTTGCAGCTTGCGACGCGTAAACTGCCTTTGGATTGCGAGTCGTATGTATGAGTTTGCAATCCGGGTACCATTCAAGCAGCTTATCAGTGTATGAGTAATGCATCGGGAATTTGGCACCAAAACCCGTCTTCTTGTTTCGTCGCGAATGCACGTACATGATTGAAGAAAAAAGCTCTCGCATATTTAGCTTTTTGTCAGCTAGTTCATGCTCCAGCATCTGTCTGTCCAGCTGGCTGTCGACGTTCTGCCAAAACCATCCATACGGCACCCCTGAAAACAGTAGGTCCGATAATTTCCGATTCGCGCCGGGATCGTTAAGCTGACCAACATGCTTATGGATGTTCGTTGCAAGGTCGGTATGCAACCATCTAGGGCAATATAGGAACAGTTCATCGACAAAATCGAGCTGCGGACTAGCGGAAAGCATCGTCTTCAGCATCTCTGACCCTGTGCGGGAACCACCAATAATAAAGACCGGTGAAGTTACTTTTTCCATGTTCGAAATATGCGACAATTACAACGAACTCGTGAACGGATCCGTTCGATTGTAATGCCCTAAACCAAGCAGCCACATAAGTTTTTTTGGGCCAAACTTGAGTGTAGCGAGACGCGAACTTTGATGTATGAGGATGCGTTGCATAATCCACCACGACCGGCCATTCGCGATCCATTTTCCCCTCCAATGCATCGCTTCTTTGCCGACCACCCTCTTTATACCGGGTGGATCGGCTCCCGGCCTGTTCCTCGCCAGGGGCTGTTGCCGCGAGGAAAGCGTGGAGCTCCGATAACCCGCGCTTTTTGCCAGGCTCGCTCCACGTTCCGGTACACCACCGCCCGGCCATGACAGGAAATCGATTTGCCTGTCCAGTTTGCTCTCGAGCTGCCGCTTCGACTCCCGGAGTTCGAACTCAAGGCGGGCCGCGCACTCTTCATCCGTCTCGAATGAGCCGGGAAATTCTGCTTTGTCGTCGAGAAATTCAAACGTCGAGGTCAATTCCTGTTTCCAGTTCGCATCGTCAAAATACCTGCTGCCACCACGATCGCTGACGAAACTGACAATGTCTTCGGTACACGACGAATCGGGGAAAAATCGCCGGGTGATCAGGGATTTTTCTTGCTTGAATACCGGGGAACCCCACGCTACGAAGTGCTGTTGATCCTCGTTCAGGTACCACGGTTTACGATCCGGCCTCGCATTCCAGGAAAGCCATGGATAGGGATATACCTTTCGAGGCCCGTGAAAGTCGACCACCTTGCGATCGCTGAGATACCAGGTATTCGTCAGGCTGTGGCACTGGACGTCGAGTGTCCCTTCCCGGTCCAACGCCCTTAGTTCGTTCCAGTTCATGAAGCCGATGGTCTCAAGATCCTCCAGGCCGGTCCGTCCCGCCCAGACATCTTCCAGTGTTGGCCGGCAGACATCCGTACTCTGCACGAATTCAGGAGACACGTAGACAACGCCGGTCATCCCGAATTTTCTCAATACCGGCGCGACGAAAACCCAGTTGTCCAGGTACCCGTCATCGAACGTCAGGACAATAGAGTTGGGCGGGAGGACTTCCTGCCCGGCCATATGACTATAAAGCGACCTAAGGCCAACGGTCCTGTAACCTTGCTGCTGTAATCGGGCCAGCAGACTTTCGAAAACCTCGAGACTCTCCGACATGGAAGCCCACACCCAATTCTCGTTCCGGATACCGATGCTGTGAAGCATGACTATCGGGACGACTTCCCTGTTTCTGCGCCAGTTCATTCGGTTATGTGCGTTCCAAGGCTATTGAGTTTACTGAAGTTTTGCCTGCCGATCTGCCAGCTTTTGCCATAAAACGTCGCACCAGTCTGCATCCATGGACTCCAGTGAATAGCGGGCCTTCACAATGTCCCTCAGACTGTTGCCTGTACTCGCTCCGGTTTGAATCCGTTCCAGCTGGCTCCGGAGTGCTTCGACCAGTGCCGGCTGGTCGTCTTTCTCATACAGCAGGCAATTCTCCGAATCCGGGAACATCTCCGATGCACCGCCGACATTGCTCATCACAACCGGCAGACCCATCGCGGCGGCTTCCAGGGCCGCATTAGAAAAGGTTTCAACAGCGATCGAGGTCAGCGCAAACAGATCTGCCGCCTTCAGGTAGGGGCGCACGTCATCTGTCGAGCCGACCATGTGAACAAGTTGACCCGTCCCTGTCTCATGAATCTTTTGATCAATCTTGTCCCTCTCTGCCCCGTCACCGACGATCAACAAGTGCACTGGTCGCTCCCCTGCTTCGTTAAGCTCGGCAACGGCCGAGACCAGTCGAACATGAGCTTTCTCCGGACGCAGCTGCCCCACGCACACAATGACCGGCTCATCCTGCGGTATACCGGTACGTGCCCGAACTTCAGCCCTGCTTTCCCTTACGCTATCGGGCGAAAAGTACCGCGAATCGACTCCGTTATAAATGACTGACGACCGGGCGGATGCCAGTCTGTATCGTGCTACCCAGAGCTCTTGCTGCCGACGTGACCCAAAGACGATGTGCCCGCAGCGTCGCAGCAACATTGAATAGAGCCGCATGAAGCGTTGCTCGCGGCGGCTTAGTATCTCGGACGTGTTTATCGAGGCTACTACGCGTACCGGTGACGCCCCGTTGTTCAATGTGCCAAAACACGCATACGCCAATGGATACGGGTTCACCGTAACGATCGTAGCGATCTTGTTGGCGTGCACATAGCGCCGCAATGCCCGATAAGCACGCAGCGACCACTTGCCTTGTTGTTCGAAATGCACGTTCGGTACATCGGCCAGTCTGCTCAATAGGGTGAAAGGCCCACGCAAATAGCCGACGTGAATGTTTTTTTCGGCGGCATTAAGCCGCCGCGATAGAGACACGAACTTGGACTCCGACCCGCCGATCTCGAGTGTTCCCATCAGGATCAGTACTGCCGATTGCTCGAAATCCGGACTCATGCGGTAATCGTCATCCCCGTGCCCCGATAGGTCACTGCTGCCGCCCGACGTTCGATTTCACGAGTCGGAATTTCTCGCCTGGCGGGATGTCGAACTCGGCGACTTCCTCAAACTCGACTTCCATTTCCGGTCCACACTTGTCCCGGATCTTCGCCTCGAAATACGGTATATCGATTTCCGGTCCACCGGGCATTCGAATAAATTGAATCGATATCGAACCGATCGAGTCCTGCACCACCCTGAAAGCCTTTATGCCCGGCCGCGTTCTCAACAACGTTGTCCAGAAGAAGCCTCCGATCCGGTTGCCCGACGGCGCCATGACTACATCCACGCTCCGGCCTTCGACGGTACCGAGCACCGGGTATGGCAGCGTGGCCTCCGAACCAGGAACTGCCCAGCTGCCACGGTCTCCCGTCTGGTATCGGATCAGCGGCATCCCATAGTTATCGAGATCGGTTATGACGATATTTCCCATCGTTTCGGGACCGCAGGCCTCGCCGGACTCATCCAGTATCTCCGCGTAGATTCGATCTGAATTCACGACCAGGCCCTGCATACCCGGGACCTCCTGTGCGATGTCACCCACCTCCCGGCACCCGTAGCGGTTGTAGACCGGTGCAGAAAAACCGCTTTCAATGGATTCGCGCTGGAATGGATGCAGGGCCTCGGCGGAACATACAACCGCTGTAATTGAAGGAAATTCGATCGACCTCTCGCTGCAGAACTCACCAAACGCCGCCAGTGCGCTCGGATAACCGATGAGCAGTTTCGGCTTGTGCCGATGAATAGCGCGCGAGTAAGCGATCAACCGGGAATTGTCGAGATCGTATGCGCTCAGAAAAATCTCTCGCGTAATGAAACTGTGCACTTTGCCGCGCAAAGACTTTGCCTTCCGGGCATCCAGGTCGGAGCCCCACAGACGTGCAACGGGATTCCCGTTTTCAATCCCGATCCATTTCCGGTTCCTGGCAACGGCTGCTTTCCTGTACGACTTGGATCGCAGGTCAGTGAAGAACGACAATGGCTCCCCGGTCGAGCCACTCGTGCTGTTCGGATCAAGCCGGTTACCGTCAAGCCGCTCTGATAATAAGTTATTGATATTATTGCGAATGTCAGCTTTTGTAAGAATCGGCAACTGGCGAAACCTGTCGTAATCGACAGCGCCTGAAGCGAACGGATCGTGGCGAGCGAACAGTTGCCGGTAATGAGGGACCGATTCCCTGGCGTGCAGCAGCAGCGCCGAGAGTTTCTTCGATTCGAGGCGTGCAAGCTCATCACGTGACAGTCGGTCGTGGCCGTCCAGTTCGCGTATCAGCGCTGTCGCATTGCTGCCGATCGCCCGGTGATAAGCCGGGTAAATGAGCTTTGCATAAATTGACGAGTACACCAGGCTATTTCCGTTGCCCTAAGGCGGAGTGCCGCTTAAGAGACGCCGCCTCACGCCGCCTTGCTGCGCACATCGAATAACTCTCTGTAGGCATCTTCATAGTGCCGCGCTATCGCACCGATACTGTAATCCCGAATGACCCGCTTTCTTGCGGATGCTGCACAGGATGCGGCCAGCGCCCTGTCGTCCAGGTAGCGGCAAACCGCATCGGCCAGTCCCGGGACGTTTCCGGCCCCGGCTATCAACCCCTCGACTCCGTGCCTCATTGTCTTCGATATGGCCCCCACGTCAGTGGAAACGACGGGTAAGCCATAGGACATCGCCTCCAGCAACGACACAGGCTGACCTTCCTGGTCCGACGAAACCAGGTAGATATCGAATCGCCTGTACCAGGATCCGACGTCCTGGACCATTCCCGGCGTTTCGATAAACTCAGACAGGCCGAGCCTCGAAATATGCTTGTGAATATCGTCCAGTAACGGACCGTCACCGACAATACAACCCGAGACCCTGTACCCGCGGCTGCGAACCTCTGCGATCGTGTCGATAAACGCTCGATAATTCTTCGCTGGCACGACTCGTCCAACAGTGCCGATCAGCGGTTCGTCGCTCGTCCACAATGTGGCCGGCTCCCCGGGCACTCGGGTTCCGTTGGCCGCCAGTACCAGGAGATCCGCCGGCACCCCGTCGAAATCCCGACGCATCTTCAGGATAGACTCCGATACACAGAAGCGTCGCTGTGTATACCTGGAAATCGCGTAACGCTCCATGAGCCTGTGACGCCGCTTTTTCCATTTGTTCTCTCCGTGTTCGGTAGTGACGATGACGGGCACCCGTGCAATCCTGGCGGCCAAAACACCGTAAAAGCTCGGCCAGAACATATGCGTATGAACTACGTCAATTTCGGCATCCCTGAGTAACCTGGCTAGAGAAAGTATGTCCCGCCAGGCACTGCGCTTCCGCGCTGGCGAACGCTCTATTCTTATATTTGGATCAAGTTGCGATTCCAGGTTTGGGCCGTCCCGTTTCGGCGATATCAGTATTGCCCACTTCCCTTGAGCATCGATTTGATTCAGGAGGTTTACGAAGTGTCTTTCAGCCCCGCCGATACCGAGATGACCAATGATGTGAGCCACTTTGAGATCTTGCGGAGTTTGACTCATTTTGGCACCGCTTTTCTCTGTTTTCCGAACGATCGCCGCTCCCCGCCCCTGTAATTCACTGCACGTTTTTCATCAAAACGCATGAAATCTGCTGTTTCGCTTATCCCTGTTCCAGCCATCGGCTGCCGAAGCGGTTGATCCAACGTACGTTGGACACCCATCATCAATCCTATGATGATCCAAATGAACGAGCCAGCCTTATAGGGAATGACAAATACGACATTGACCGCCAGAATAAACATCGCAAAGATGAAGCTAATTATTAGACGGTGGGTATCCTCGCCGGCCCGATGGAGACTGCGCTTGGCGTTCTGAATTATCGACCAGAGCAGATAGATGAAAGCTAATAGTCCAATCACGCCGAGCTCGAAATACCTGTTTACGTATTCACTATGCGCTGATTTCCAGATACCCGAATTGTCGAAAGTATTCCAACCATAGCCGACCAGGAATGAGTAGGGTGCTTCAAGCATGACGCCGAAACCCGCGCCCCAAATTGCCCAACGTCCGGACGAAGCTGACTCCAAGTCACCCGTCGCCGTCTTGTCGCGAAGACTTTGAAAAAACTCCGGATTAAATACGAGGAAAGCACTAACCAAGACGATAACTGTCAATAATCCGCCTATCGCTACACGCCCGACTACACGTAGATCCATATATTCACGCAAGTAGAAAACCGCAAACATCGAACCGCTGACTGTGGCCACGTATGCTCCACGGGAACCAGTGCCTATGAGCAATATTGCGAATATGAGTATCCCAAAGCGCCACAACCAGCGAGCTACCGGCCGATTCTCCGGAATCGTCGCAATCGAAATAGGTAATAGAAACGCCAGCAAAGTGCCGTACTGATTTGCCGCACCAATGGGCCCTTCGATTCTGCCTCGATGAGTACCGACTATTCCCAGATCAGGGATGTTCAGAAAATCTATTAACGTTATGAACGACCCAATAAACATGAACACCATAAAAACGCGTATTACACGCAAGAAGTCCTGTCGGCAAGAAAGCAGGTACGCAAAAATGAACATGAGCAAATACAGATCAAGCTCTCTGTTTTTGAGTGTCTTGATCGCTTCTAAAGTGTTATACGTGGGGTCGAATATGCTGCGTATCGACAGTGTAAAAAAAGCGTAGCCAATAATTATGAGAAATGGTATGTGTACGTTGAGATCCGAAAAGCGAAGCCCATACGGATTCATTACCGACCGCGCTCCAATAAAGAAACAGATTATATAAAGATAAAGATTCTTCGCACTAAGACCGGGCGCTATTCCTAGCCCTCGTCCGGGCATTGAGTCAACAACCAAGGTCACGAACATCAAGATCAAAAAGATGCGACCACCTCTGGACTCCTTTTGAAGGGCCCTGGACACCGCACTGCGGAAGATCCTCGAATGGTGGCCATCACCCATCATGAGCTTGCGGGATTCTCTTCGCGCACCGATACTTCACGGTACAATTCGAGCCATTTCTCAGCGATGTTTTTGGCTGTGAATGAGCCAACGTCCTTTCTCGCCTGCGCCCCTAATCGCTGGCGCTTTTCCGGGTCTATAACGACGTCGAAAAGCGCTCTTTGCAGTTCTTCGATATTGCCCGGGGTAACCAGGATTCCGTTCTTCTGATCTTTCACAACGTCACAAATTCCGCCGACTGGGGTTGTTACTACAGCCAACCCGAACGCCATTGCCTCCAATACGCCCATTGGGAGGCCTTCCTGGTAACTGGGCAGAACAAATATATCGGCCGCTCGCAGTTCCTCAGTTCTTCTCGGCTCCTTAATCCAGCCCAGGAACTCTACCGCCTCCTCTATTCCGAGTTTACGACATAGTTCCTGTGCCTCTTTTGTCTCTCCAGAGCCCGCAAAAACTAGTCTGCAACCTCGATCCTCATGATACAAATCTGCAAAAGCTCGAATTAAAAGCGGGTATCCTTTCCTTTGAATGAGATGGGCAAGGTAAAGAATACGAACGGGGCGCCGGGATGATCGCATTACCTCGTCAAAATCTATGTCGGGGATCGGGTTGAGAATAACTCTTAGCCGGGAGTCTGCCACATAAGGTGCTACTAATGGCCGCCAGCTTTCCGAAAGCACGACAACTCGGTTGGCTTTGCCGAGTACCCACCGAGCATATCTGCCCGATAGGCTATTTGAGCCAAAGAAATCACAAAAATCGTTGTTCGGTGTATGAAGGTGCCAAATTACGGGACGCCGCCAGACTCGCGCTAACCAAAAGACGACTGACTTCCGAAAGAAGCTAATATATGCGGCAGAGTGAATGTGAACGATATCATGCCGCCAAATCGTCATCAGAGCCTCGAATGTCCCGGAAATGCCCGCCAACGTTTTTTTCCAAGCGTTGCCGGATCGATGCATTACCAGCCACGTCACACGACATTCCGGTCGACCGTGAAGAGCTTTCATGACTCTTTGAATAACTTCTGTGATGCCACCCTCTGTCATTGGTCCTGGGCCAACGACCATCACCCTCAACGGCTCTGTCTGATTGGTTCCTGTGCGCATGGGTTTGTCTCAAATCGCTTTTTTCAAATGTGACTGGCTGATGATAATGCGTATCAACTGATCAAGTTGCTTCGCAATTTTGGGCCAAGTGTATTGAGACTCAACCAACTGTCTACCTGCCGTCGCCAGAGCGCTTCTGATCGACACATCATCGAGAACCGATTCGACACATCTGGCAAATTCTTTTGGCTCATCCGCCACGAGGAAATCATAGCCTCGCCTACCATTTATGGCTTCAACCCCCATCCGCGTAGTTACAACGGGCAAATTGATCGCAAGAGCCTCGAGAACTTTGTTTTTAAGACCACTCCCCTCGATCATCGGATTTATCATTACGCCTTTTTGGGCCGCATAAGAAAACAGATCATCGACAAATCCGTGGAAGTGAATTCGGGGGTGCCCAAGCCTGTGACGAAGTACGTCGCTCGCTCCTCGACCCACGATGTGCCAATCGATCTCCCTTCTGGCGAGATACGGTAGGTAGATCTCATCAAAGAAATATTCCACCGCCGTACAATTTGGAGCGAAGTCAAGATTTCCCCAAAATATAATCGAACGCTCATGTTCAAATTCCTGGCTGCCTACCTTCAATGCATCCGCCGATACTCCGTTGGGTATGACGACAATCTTGTCGCCACTGGTTTCGGATACTCTAAGCAGCGCTCGGCGATCTGCATCGGAAATTGTCGTAGTGCATTCATAGGCTCGGACAAGGCATCGTTCGCGCGCCTTATCACGCGTTGCTTTTAAAATACGGCTCATCCTGCCCCAGGCTCCGCTCTTGCGCCGCCTGTTACTGAGGATTCGCTCATGCGTCAACGTGAGCGAGTCCGTAACGTCCAATATCTTGGGCACGTTTACCCTGAGACTGATTTCAGCTAGCCCTGGCGCAAAGCACACTACCGCATCTATATTCCAGCGTGCCACCGCTTGCCTCAAGGCGATAACTGCGCTGTGGAAGTACTCGGGCGAACTGATCTCCAGAAACCTCTCGTTGCTTAGCCTGAAATGTCGCCGGAAGGATCTTCCGGTCTTGGGCCGGCGCGTCAGCTCCCAAGCGTCGGAGAAGCCATATTGAGGTAGCGCACCTCGCTCGCCCTGCATTTCTAACGGACCAAAATAGAAACATTCATTTGACCCTGCCAACTCACGGCAAAGATGACTGACACGTAAATGGAAGCCGTCGGTGAGATCCGCGGGAAATTTTTCACACATGATCAAGATACGCGGCATTTCAATCCTAATTCTGCACGCAGATCAGTCGCGAGCTTCTACTTCGAGTTTGGAGCACAGAATCTCCCACAGGTGTTCTACGCGAGATTCCCATGTATTTTGCCTGGCAAAAGCTATTCGGTCCTCGACCCCCAACACATTTTGGCTGGCGAGCTGGTTATCGCATGCATGTATGAATCCATTGACGCAATCCCTGATGTCCACCAAATCCTTGTGAACAAGAGCAGCTGGAATTCCTGTCGAGACAA
>Ga0209536_100014095_pt1 | contig 11500 bp, 8 predicted proteins | sample DeeMarSeWOR28_12_FD_187461 | JGI IMG/M metagenome (GOLD analysis project Ga0209536, IMG submission 187461) | Marine sediment microbial communities from White Oak River estuary, North Carolina - WOR-2-8_12 (SPAdes) (version 2) | ecosystem: Environmental > Aquatic > Marine > Intertidal zone >... | reverse complement strand
CCCCATGGCGACGTTGGAACAGCCGCTGTGGGCGACGATCACCCGCGCGCGCGGGCTGCGCAGGTGCCGGCGCGAGAGCTCCACAGGGGCCCCGACGACGCTGGAACGCGTGAAGACCCCCGCCGCCACGGCGGGGTGCTCGCTGGCGATCAGGGCGAGGTCCAGCCGCCGCGACTTGACGCCGCAGTGCACACCCGCCGCGCGGAAGCCGGGCACGCGGAAGCGGTCGGTGATCAAGGGGACTCCAGGCAGCGGCTCAGGCGGCGCCGTGGCACTTCTTGTACTTCTTGCCGCTCCCGCAGGGACAAGGATCGTTGCGCCCGACCTTGCCCGGCTTCTCCTGCGCCGCCGCGGCGCGGCCCGACGCCGCCCCGGGGCGCGCCAGCGGACCCGCCGGCCGCTCCCGCGGCTGGCCAGCCAGCGGAGCAGATGCGGGGCGTGGCGGCTCCTGTCCCGGCGCCGGCGGCAGGGCGAACTTGAAGACGAGCTCGAGCGCCTGGGCATCGATCCGGGCGTTCATGTCCTCGAAGAGGGCGTAGCCCTCGCGCTGGTACTCGAGCTTCGGGTCGCGCTGCCCGTAGGCGCGCATCGAGATGCCCTCGCGCAGCCCGTCCATGGTGTGGAGGTGGTCCTTCCACTGCGCGTCCAGGATCTGCAGCAGGATGCCGCGCTCGCAGTCGCTGAAGCCCGGATAGCCCTCCGCGACGTACTGCTCGGCCAGCGCGTCGCACTCCTTCTTCTTCTCCTCGAGAGCGGCGGTGACCCGGTCGAGGATGGCGCGCCCCACGGCGTCCCGATCGGGCGCCGCGCGACCGTCGACGACGAAGGGGGCGGCGGCCGGATCGAAGCCGACGCCGAACTGCGCGATCAGGGCCTTGGTCAGGTCTCCGATCGCCTCCTCGTCGGGATCGCCCTTCTCGGGCCAGTGGGCGTCGAGCAGGGCGACGATGGCCCCCTCGGCCATGTCGAGGACCTCGGCGTGGACGTCCTCGCGCTCCAGCACCTCCCGGCGCCGCGTGTAGAACGCCTGGCGCTGGTGGTTCATCACGTTGTCGTACTCGAGCAGGTGCTTGCGGATGTCGAAGTTCCTCGACTCCACCTTGCGCTGGGCGTTCTCGATCACGCGGCTGAGGAGCTTGTTCTCGATGGCCTCCCCTTCCTCGACCCCGACCCGGTCCCACCACTGCTTCACCCGGTCGGCCTCGAAGATCCGCAGCAGGTCGTCCTCCAGGGAGAGGAAGAACTGGCTCGAGCCCGGGTCGCCCTGACGCCCGGCGCGCCCCCGCAGCTGGTTGTCGATGCGGCGGCTCTCGTGGCGCTCCGTTCCCATGATGTGGAGCCCACCCGCCGCGACCACCTCTTCGCGCTCCGCCGTGCACTCGGCCTCGTACTGGACCAGCAGATCCGCGTACTCGGGGCTCGTCTTGTCGCCACCGCACTTCGCGAGGGCGAGCATCTCCGGGTTGCCGCCGAGCACGATGTCCGTGCCGCGGCCGGCCATGTTGGTGGAGATCGTCACGGCACCCTTCCGCCCCGCCTGGGCGACGATCTCGGCCTCGCGCTCGTGGTGCTTGGCATTGAGCACGTTGTGGCGGATGCCGCGCTTCTTCAGCTTGCGGCCCAGCTTCTCGGAGGTCTCGATCGAGATGGTGCCGACGAGGACCGGCTGACCGGCCTCGTGTCGCTCGCGGATGTCCTCGATGACGGCCTCGAACTTCTCGCGCTGGGTCTTGAAGACGACGTCCTGCATGTCGTTCCGGATCATCGGGCGATGCGTGGGCACGATCGAGACGTCGAGGTCGTAGATCTTCGCGAACTCCGGCGCCTCGGTGTCCGCCGTGCCGGTCATGCCCGAGATCTTCTCGTACATGCGGAAGAAGTTCTGGAAGGTGACCGACGCGAGCGTCTGGTTCTCGCTGCGGACGGGGATCCCCTCCTTCGCCTCCACGGCCTGGTGCAGGCCATCGGACCAGCGACGCCCGGGCATCATGCGTCCGGTGAACTCGTCGACGATCACGACCTCGGGCCGCCCGTCTTCGCCCTGGCGCACCACGTAGTCGACGTCGCGCCGCTTCAGTGAGTGGGCCGAGAGCGCCTGATTCACCGCGTGCAGCACCGGCGCCATCTGCGGGTCGTAGAGGTTTTCGATCCGCAGGAGCTTCTCGACCTTGCGGACGCCCTCCTCGGTGAGCGTCGCGCTGTGCGACTTCTCGTCGACCCAGAAGTCGCCCGTCTCCTCGATGTCCTTCTGGGCCTCGCCCTTCGTGCCCTGATCGAGACGCGGAATGATCCGGTCGACCACGGCGTAGAGCTGCGTGTTCTGCTCCGACGGGCCGGAGATGATGAGCGGCGTGCGCGCCTCGTCGATCAGGATCGAGTCGACCTCGTCGACGATCGCGTAGTTGAGCTCGCGCTGGACGCGATGCGCGGTGGTCAGCTTCATGTTGTCGCGCAGGTAGTCGAAGCCCAGCTCGTTGTTCGTCACGTAGGTGACATCCGCCTCGTAGGCCTCGCGGCGCTGACGGTCGTCGAGCTCGGGAACGATGACGCCGACGCGCAGGCCCAGAAAGCGGTGGACCTCGCCCATCCACTCGGCGTCGCGGCGCGCCAGGTAGTCATTCACGGTCACGACGTGGACGCCGCGCCCGCTCAAGGCGTTCAGGTAGGCGGGAAGGGTCGCGACCAGCGTCTTCCCCTCGCCGGTCCGCATCTCGGCGATGCTGCCCCGGTGGAGCACCACCCCGCCCACGATCTGCATGTCGTAGTGGCGCTGGCCCAGGGTGCGCTTCGACGCCTCCCGCACGGCCGCGAAGGCCTCCGGGAGGAGATCGTCCAGCGCCTCACCGCGCTCGAGGCGTTCGCGCAGGGCCCCGGTCCGGGCGGCCAGGGCGGCGTCGGACAGGGACACCAGTCCGGGCTCGAGGGCGTTCACCTGCTCCACGATCGGGATGATCTTCTTGATCACCCGGTCGTTGTGGCTGCCGAAGACTTTGTGGAAGACGTTCGCCATATGTGGCCGGGGAGTCTATCGACTTCGCTCGCTCGGGGCTTGGGGGGAGCGCGTCTTCCGACCCCGGCGGGGCGCCGCGGTCTCGGAGCCAGCGGGGCCGGGGAGTCCCGCCCGGCAGTCCCGGCGGGGGGCCTCGCCGCCAGACCGGTCAGTCGAAGATGTAGTCCAGCGGGTTCCGCGTCTTTCCGTTCACCTCGACCACGTAGTGGAGGTGGGGGCCCGTGGAGCGGCCCGAGTTGCCGAGGGCCGCGATGCGATCGCCCCGCTCCACCCGGTCGCCCTTCTTCACGAAGAGCTCCTTGTTGTGCCCGTAGCGGGTACGAACGCCCCAGCCGTGATCGATGATGACGGCGTTGCCCAGGGGGCCGTCCTTGCCGGCGAAGGTCACCTTGCCGCGGGCCGGAGCCACGACGGCCGTGCCGGTGGCGCCGGCGATGTCGATGCCGGCGTGGAACTGGCGCCTGCCCGTGAAGGGCGAGACCCGATAGCCGTAGCGGGAGGTGAGCCAGCCCTTCGCGGGCCAGACGGACGGCGACGAGGCGAGGAAGTCCCGCTTTCCCTCCAGCGAGTCCACGAGCTCCTCCAGGGAGTGAGCCCGGCCCTCGGCCACCTCGCCCAGATACTCGGCGGCCTCCTCGAGGAGGCTCACCCGCTCGGTCACGCTGGCACTCTGCTTCGGGAGCCGGATCTGGATCGGGCGGTTGTGCGTTGGCAGGTCGTCGAGGGACTCGTCGAGACCGCCCTCGGCGCCGGGCGCGGCCAGCTCGTCTTCGGCGGAGCCGACGGCCGTGATCTCGCCGCCACCGGTTCCCGCCGAGCCCGGGAGGTTCGCGATGATGCGGACCTTGCGCTCGAACTCCAGGAGCGCCGCCAGGCGCTCCTCCACGCCCACGAGCTTCTCCTGGAAGCCTGCGACCTGCTCCCGACGCTCGATGGTCTCCTCGCGCAGCCCGTCGAGCTCGACGTTGTCGATCCGCACGCGCACGTAGTCCACCATCAGCCCGAGCAGCAGCACCACGGCCAGCGCGGCGCCGATGACGCTGTTGCGAACGAGATCCTTGCGGATCTCGTAGCGCCGCACCGGCGACGTCTCGTCCGAGACCACGATCAGCGAAAACTTGTCCATGCTGTCCCCGTCACGACCCGCACCGCCCCTCCCCGAGCACACGGCAGGTCGGTTCGTTCAGCCCGGTAGCGCTACCCGCAGCAGCAGCTTCCCGAGCTGGATCTCGTCCCCGTCCTTCAACACCGCCTTCACCTGGCTGCCGCCGTTCTTCAGCACGGCCTTCGCCTGGCTCTCGCCGTTGAGCCGCGTTCCGTTCGTGCTGCCCAGGTCCTGCACGTAGAAGTGGCTCCCGTCGAATCCGACGGCGGCGTGAGCCCGCGACATGGTCGGCTCTGCGATCACGATGTCCGCGTCGCGCCCCCGCCCGATCACCATCCAATCCCGATCGAGTGCCATCTCCAGATCCTCGTAGAAGCCACGCATGACGCGCAGCGTGGCCCTTCCGGGAACCGGACCGGCGGGCTCGGCGCTTTCGGGTGTGGTGGCTTCCAACGACATCGTCCATCCGGCCTGGGATTCGCGTGACGGTGCATACGCACACCGCACCACCCCCAGGCCCCATGGACCTGATCGGAGGGTTCGAAGCCGCCCTTGACCCCTACGGGGACGACGAATTCGGGGCGCGCTCGTCGAGCAGCTCCCGGGCGTAGCGCAGCGTCGCCTTCCCGGGTGCATCGCCGCCGGCCATGCGAGCGATTTCTTCAATTCGCTCGGTACCTTGCACGGCAGCGATGCGCGCCACGGAGCGCCCCCCGCGGGTGACCTTGTCCACCCGGAAATGCCGCTCGGCGAAGGCCGCGATCTGGGGCAGATGCGTGATGCAGAGCACCTGATGGTGGAGGGCGAGCTTCGCCAGCTGCTGACCGACCCGATCGGCGGCCTCGCCGCCGATGCCTGCATCCACCTCGTCGAAGACCAGCACCATCCCGGACTCGGCCTCGCGCAGGGCCTGCTTCAGCGCCAGAAAGGTGCGGGACAGCTCGCCGCCGGAGGCGATCTGGTGCAGCGGCCGCGGCGATTCGCCGGCATTCGCACTGAACAGGAAGCGCGGCATCTCGAATCCACCCGGGCCGCAGGGAAGTCCCTCCTCCCGGGGCGCCTCCGAGAGATCGACCCCGAAGCGCGCCTCGGGCATCGCCAGCTCCCGCAGGGCCTCCTCCACCTCTGCCGAGAGCCGCTTCGCCGCCTTGCGACGCCCCTTCGAGAGCGCGCGCGCATCGGCCTCCAGGCGCCGGACCCGCTCCGCGCGCTCGGCCTCGATCTCCGCCTCCCGGGCGTCCGCGCCCTCGATGCCGGCGAGCTCCTCGGCCACGGCGTCCCGGTGCTCGAGCACCTCCGCCACCCCGGCGCCGTACTTGCGCTCGAGCCGCTCCACCTTGTGGAGCCGCTCGTCGATCTCCGCCAGCCGACCGGGGTCGGCGTCGAGCCCGTCGAGCAGCCGCTCCAGCTCCGTCGCGATGTCGCGCGCCTCGGCCGTGACGCCGACGAGTCGCTCGCCGAGCGCGCCGAAGTCGCCGTCGAAGGCGCCGAGGGCCGCGAGCAGCCGACCGGCCTCGGCCAGCAGATCCGCGCCGCCGCGGGACTCGCCATTCGCATCGCCGGCGAGGCGCTCCAGGGCCGCGACGCCGTCCTCGCGCAGACGCTCGGAGTGGGCCAGTCGTGAGCGCGACGTCCGCATGGCCTCGATCTCCTCCGGATCGAGCTTCGCCTCGTCGATCTCGCGCAGCTGGAAGCCGAGGAAGTCCTGGCGCTGGGCGCGCTCGCGCGCGGCCTGCTGGAGCCGGTGGCGCTCCGCGTCCAGGGCGCGGATCTCCCGCACGCCGGCCTCGACCGCCTCGCGGCGCGGCAACAGCCCCGCGGTCCGATCCAGCAGGCGTCCGTGGGACTCGCCGCGGCGCAGCGCCTGGGAGTCGTGCTGACTCGAGATCTCGAGCCGACCCTCGAAGAGCTCCGCCAGGGTCGCCACCGGAACGATCTGCCCGGACACCCGTGCCCGCGATCGCCCTGCCGGTGCGAAGGAGCGGTGCACCACCAGCTCGTGGGCGTCCCCCTCGAGACCGCGTTCGACGAGCAGGCTCTCCAGCTCCGGCGCGCGCTCGGTGCGGAATACGCCCTCCGCCCGCGCCTCGCTCGCACCCTCTCGCACCACCCGCGAAGAGGCGCGCCCGCCGGCCAGCATCGCGAGTGCGCCGAGGACGATCGACTTCCCCGCGCCGGTCTCGCCGGTCAGCACGTTCAGCCCCGGACCGAACTCGAGCTCCGCCTCGTCGACGATGGCGAGCTCGTGGATGCGAAGCGTCTCGATCAACGCTCTCCCCAGCGGAGCTTGGCTCGCATCACCTCGAAGCGGTTCCGCTTCGGAGAGACCAGCAGTCGGGCCGGCGACGCGGCCAGGGCCACGCGCACGCAGTCGCCTTCGCATAGCGGTCGCCCGACCTGACCGTCCACGGTGAGATGGACGTCGCCCCCTCCGGCGTTCTGGATGTCGATCTCGACCACGCAGCTCTTCGGTAGCACCAGCGGCCGCTGGGTGAGCGTGTGCGGGCAGATCGGCGTCAGGACGATGGCTTCGGCCTGGGGCAACAGCAGCGGCCCCCCCGCCGAGAGGGAGTAGGCGGAAGACCCGGTCGGCGTCGCCACGATCAGGCCGTCGGCGTGATAGGTCGTGACATCGGCCCCGTCGGCGCGGGTGGGAAGGTCGATCATGCGCGAGAGCGCGCTCTTGCCGATCACCGCGTCGTTCAACGCGAGATGCCGTCCCAGCTCGCGCCCGTCACGCCGCACGCCCACGTCGAGTCGCATGCGCTGCGAGACCTCGAAGTGCCCGGCGAGGACCTCTTCCATCGCGTCGAAGAGCTCGTCGCTCGAGGTCTCGGCAAGGAAGCCGAGCGTGCCCAGGTTGACGCCCAGGATCGGCACCGCTCGATCTCCGATGCCGCGGGCGGTGGCCAGGAGCGTTCCGTCGCCGCCGAGGACGACCATCAGGTCGACCTTCTCGGCCAGGGATTCCAGGGGCAGGGCGTCGTCGCCGGTCCAGGCGGCGGCCTGGGAGTCGAGCCACACCTCGACGCCGCGGTCGCGCAGCCATCGGGTCAGCTCCTCCACGAGCCCGGCGAGCTGCGGCTGTTCGGGCTTCAACGCGATGCCGATGGCGCGGAACTGCATCCGCGGCCGATGATCCCACGTTGCTACGCTCCGCGCATGCCCCCGGACGAGTCGCTCGAGCTGTTCGCGCCGCAGCCTCCCGGACCCGCGGCGCGCGATGCCCCCCTCGCCGACCGCATGCGACCCCGGACGCTGGACGACGTGTGCGGGCAGGACGCGCTGCTGGCACCGGGCGCCGCCCTGCGATCCCTGGTGGACGCCGACGAGCTGCCGTCGCTGATCCTCTGGGGCCCCCCGGGCTGCGGGAAGACCACGCTCGCGCGCCTGCTGGCGGAGCGATCCTCCACGCGCTTCGAACCGCTCTCGGCCGTGATGGCCGGCGTGAAGGAGATCCGAGCCGTCGTGGAGCGCGCGCGCCGCGAGCGCTCGGCCGGTCGCCGGACCCTGCTCTTCCTCGACGAGATCCATCGCCTCAACCGTGCCCAGCAGGACGCCCTGCTCCCCCACGTCGAGTCCGGAACCGTGACGCTGATCGGCGCGACCACCGAGAACCCCTCGTTCGAGGTGATCGCGCCGCTGCTCTCCCGCTGCCGGGTGTTCGCGCTGGAGCGGCTCTCGACGGACGCGCTGACCCGCGTCCTGCAGCGCGCCGCCACCGACGCGGAGCGCGGGCTCGGCGCCGACGCACCGCCGGTCCCGGACGACGCCATCGCAGCGTTGGTGCACGCCGCCGATGCGGACGCCCGGCGCGCACTGGGTCTGCTGGAGACGGCCGTCGCCATCCACCGGCAGAACGCCGAGCCCGGTGCGCCGCTTGCCCTCGAAGCGGTCCGGGAGGCCGCGGGCCGGCGGGTCTGGCTTCACGATCGCGACCGCGAAGAGCACTACAATGTGGTCTCCGCGCTGATCAAGAGCCTACGGGCCAGCGATCCGGACGCCGCGCTCTACTACGCCGCGAGGATGCTCGCGGCCGGGGAGGATCCGCGCTTCGTCGCGCGCCGGCTGGTGATCTTCGCCGCCGAGGACGTGGGCAACGCCGAGCCCGAGGCGCTCTCCATCGCCACCTCGGCCTACCTGGCGGTCGAGCGCATCGGCATGCCCGAGTGCCGGATCCCGCTGGCCCAGGCCATCACCTTCCTCGCCTGTGCACCGAAGAGCAACGCCGCCTACAAGGGCATCTCCCGGGCCTTCGCGGCGGTGGAGGCCCACGGCTCGCTGCCGGTTCCCATGCACCTGCGCAACGCGCCGACCGGGCTGATGCGCGGCATGGGCTACGGCGCCGGCTACGAGTACCCCCACGACGCCGAGGATCGCTTCGTATCGACGCCGAACCTGCCGGAGCCGCTCGCGGGTGAGCGCTTCTACGAGCCGATCCAAGAGGGCCGGGAGGCGGATCTCGCAGAGCGCGTCGCGGCCTGGCGCCGACGGCGCGCGGACGGCGCCGGCGACGACGGCGACCGCTAGACCGGGAGCTCGGCCGACCGGGCCGCCACCACCCGATTGCGCCCCGCCGCCTTCGCCTCGTAGAGGGCGCGGTCCGCCAGCCCCACCAGGTCCTGGGCGGAGTTCTGGCTGCTCGCGTACTGGGCCACACCGAGGCTGATGGTCACCTCGACGGCGCCGTCCGGGGTCTCGAAGCGCGCCTTCTGGGCAGCTTCGCGCAGGCGCTCGGCGAAGACCGTGGCCCCTTCGACCGGGGAGCGGGGAAGCACCACCAGGAACTCCTCTCCCCCGTAGCGACCCGCCACGTCCGTCCGGCGGAGCATGCCGCGCAGGACCTCGGAGATGCCGCGCAGCACCATGTCGCCCGACACGTGCCCGTGCTCGTCGTTGACGCGCTTGAAGTGGTCCACGTCGATCATGATCACCGAGAGCTCCGTGCGGTAGCGGCGCGCGCGCAGGAACTCGATGTTGAGCACCTCGTCCAGGTAGCGGCGTGCGCGCAGGCCGGTGAGGCCGTCCACCGTGGACAGGCGCGCGAGGGTCTCGTTCTTGAGGACGAGCTCGTCCTGCAGCCGCTTCACCTTCAGGTGGAGGCGCAGTCGCGCCACCAGCTCCGGGACGTGGAAGGGCTTCTGGATCGCATCGGCGGCGCCGAGGGTCAGGATCCGTGCGCGGTGCTCGCCGTGACCCGGCCGGGTCAGGTAGACGAAGGGCGTGTTGGCCCCGCCTGGGCTCGAGTCCTTCATCCGCAGCAGCTTCTCGCCGTCGAACTTCGGCACGTCGACGTCGCAGACGACGACATCCACCGGCTCGCTCACGAGCAGGCGCAGCCCCTCGAGACCGTCGGAGGCCTCGAGAATCCTCTTGAAGATCTGGGATGCGTCGAGTGCCGCGCGGATGCGTGCGCGCTCCGACGCGGAGCCCTCGATCAGCAGCACCGTGGACAAGCGGCCACCCTCCCCCGTGGGACCTATCGGCGACTCAGGGGCGCGCCTTTCGCGGAGATCGAGGGGGCTTGACGCGCGTCACCTGGAAGAGCAGCGTCCGGTACCGCCCCGACGAGAAGACCGTGGCCTCCACCCGGCGGCTCGGATCGGCACGGGCCTGACGCAGCAGCGACTGGAAGGCCTTTCCGCCGTAGCCGACGAAGTTGTAGAGGATCGCGAAGCGGTCCGGAAAGTCGTCGAGCCGGGCGCGAAGCCAGTGCGGCTCGAGCCAGATGCACCGCCCCTGCGGAAGCGGTCCCGGCGCGTAGCCCATCCGCGGGTAGGAGAGCAGGAAGTGCTCCGGCAGCCCGTAGAAGACGGGAAGATCCCCCGGCAGCTCGAAGGCGGCGTCCAGCAGCTGGCGCTGCACGGCCAGCAGGTCGCGATACTCCACCGAGCGCTCCGCCAGGGAGAACTCGTTGCCCGGTACCTCCGGGTAGAGCCGCCCGCTGCGGTTCACGGCGAAGAGGATCGCGAGCAGCGCGAGCAGGAGGGCCACCGCGCGTGAGCCGCCCAGACGGAGCGCCAGGGACGTCACCAACAGCAGCACCAGGGGCGCGATCTGCACGTAGTACCGGGGAAGGACGTAGACCTCGACGCCGGTGAGGGGCACCAGCGCGTAGAAGCCCGCGAAGGCGGCCAGGATCAGCACGCACAAGGCCCGGGCCCGTGCGGCCGAGTCGTCCTGTGACCGCTCGCCGCGCAGCGCATGCCAGGTGTCGCGACCGTGCACCCCCGCTGCGAGGGCGGCGACGGCGAGCAGCGCGGCGAGGTCGGGCACCATCGCGAGCTTGCGGAACACGTCCGCCAGGTAGACGCCGTAGGGCGACGGCTCGAAGCCCGTGGCCGACTCCACCGGCAGCGCGAACCCGACCTGCAGAGCCACGAAGAGCGCGGGCGCCGCGGCGAGGATCGCGACCCGGCCCCAACGCGCGCGAGGGACGTCGCGCTGGAGCGCGGCCGCCAACGCCAGCGCTACCGCGACCACGACACCGGGCTCCTTCACGAAGCAGGCGAGCGCGCTCCAGGCGACGGCCCGGCCCCAGCGCCGACGCGTGGCCTCCAGCACGGCCCAGACGGTGCACGCCGCCAGCGGCATCTCCGTGTAGAGGTAGCCGGCCTGGACCTGGAAGAGGGGGAACAGGAAGAGGGTGGCCGAGAGCGCCAGCGCGAGGCCCGGTCCCAACACGAGACCGGCGAGACGGAAGGTCCCGAGCAGCGTGAAGGCCGCTACGGCGAAGTGCACCCCGTGCAACACGACCCGCAGCACGGCGTCGTCCGGGATCGCGCGCAGCGCCAGCGCCGTCAGCCAGGTCGGCAGGGAGAAGGGATGGATGCTCGGACCGCCGCGGGCCCAGGCCGGCCGCGACAGCAGGTCCGGCAGATCGAAGCCGTTCTCGGACAGCACGATGGCGCCGGGGAAGAGGCCCATGGTCGTGTCCCAGACCGGCGGCTGAACGAGGGTCGGATGGAGCCCGACGACGACCAGGACGAGGAAGCCCGCGAAGATGCCGAGCCCGACCCGTCGCCCCGCCCACGGCTCCACGCCTGCTCCCCGGTGAAGGTCGTCGATCACCCGACCACTTCGGAGAGCGCGGCGCACACCCGATCGACGGCCTCCTCGCCGAGCTCCGGGTAGAGCGGCAGGGTCAGCACCTCTTCCGCCAGTCGCTCGGTCACGGGCAGGCTGCCCGGGCCCCGGCCGAGGAAGTCGTAGGCGCGCATCCGATGGACGGGCAGCGGGTAGTGCACCGCCGTGCCGATGCAGCGCGCCTCCAGCGCCTCCCGCACCGACGCGCGATCGGCGAGGCGCACCACGTAGAGGTGGCGCCCGTGCTCCACGCCGGGGGCCGCCGGAATCCGGCGGGCATCGGCGGGCAGCCCGGCGTC
>Ga0209536_100014094_pt1 | contig 11500 bp, 6 predicted proteins | sample DeeMarSeWOR28_12_FD_187461 | JGI IMG/M metagenome (GOLD analysis project Ga0209536, IMG submission 187461) | Marine sediment microbial communities from White Oak River estuary, North Carolina - WOR-2-8_12 (SPAdes) (version 2) | ecosystem: Environmental > Aquatic > Marine > Intertidal zone >... | reverse complement strand
AGCGATCTGGCCGAGGTCCACTGGGTAAACAAACACGCCTTCGTCGGTGACCCCAACCAGGTAGCCAATAAAAACCTGATCATTCACCAACCGGAACGGGAAACCTTTCCCTGGCAAGGGTCGGTGTTGGCCGTTTATGTCATTCGTCTGGCCTCTCTGGGCCTGGGCGCGCTCACCATTTTGCTCACCGGCCGGTTAGGGGTGCTGATCACCGGCGAACGGACCGGCTTGCTGGCGGCGGCACTCACTGCTTTTAATCCCATGTTTCTTTTTGTCCATGCTGCGGTAAACAATGATTCGCTGGCCATCTTGCTCGGTACGGCGGGGATATTGTTGCTAGTGCGTCTGTGGCGGGATGTGCCCGACCTGCGCCGGGATTGGCGCCGTTACCTCGTCCTCGGCGTGGTATTGGGACTGGGCCTGATCACTAAACTTAGCCTGGGCGGTCTGCTGGCGCTGGCCGGGGTGGCCCTGCTCTGGATGTCCCTACAAAAACGGACCTGGCGCACTTTATTCCAGGGGGGATTGCTTGTTTTCGCGCCGGCGTTTTTGATTGCCCTGCCCTGGTTCCGGCGCAACTGGGAGCAATATGGTGATCTGACCGGATTGAATGTGTTTGTTGCCGTGCAGGACCAGCGCCTGCAGCCGCTTACCTGGGCGGATTGGGTAGGTGAATTCGGCACGTTTTACCGCAGCTTTTGGGGTCTGTTCGGCGGGGTGAATGTAGCCGCGCCCCGGCCGGTGTACCTGTTGTTCAATTTCCTCTTTCTATTGGGGATGGCCGGTCTGCTCCTGTATCTCTGGCGCAACCGGGCTTCATGGCGCGAAATGCTGGTCGGTAATGGGCTGTGGCTGTTGTTGGCCTGGCCCTTGCTCATGTTCCTGTTGCTGCTGCGCTGGAATTTATACTCTGCCTCGTTCCAGGGCCGGCTCATCTTTCCGGCATTGGCGGCAATTAACGTGCTGTGGGCGCTGGGGCTGTTGGCCTGGTGGCCCAAACGCTGGCGCGGGCGCGTGGCCGGCATCCTGACCGCCGGCTTGGCCCTGGTGGCCTTGCTGCTCCCGATCGTGACTATCCGGCCGGTTTATACGCCTCCCCTGCCCCAGACACAGGTGCCTGCGGATGCTGCCTTCGGGCCGATCTCCTTCCAGGACGGTGCGGAAACCGTGATGGAGTTGGTCGGGGTAGAGGTGCCCGCTGGACAGCGCATCACTGGTGCAGATGAACCAATAGAAGTCACCCTTTACTGGCAGGCCGCCCAATCATTAGATCAGGATTATTTAACCGCTGTTACCCTGCTGGGCCGCGGTCTGGATCCGGTGGGCCAGGTGAACCGCCATCCGGCCGGGGGAATGGTGCCTACAAGCCTATGGTCGCCGGGAGAAGTGTGGCGCGATGTGTATCATGTTTATCCGGCCGGGGATGCCGCCGCGCCTACGCTGTTGCGCATACGCGCCAGTGTGTATGATCCCCAGGCGGAAAGTGATTTAGTGGCCACCGATCCGGCTGGAACCGAGTTGACACTACTGCTGGTTGGCGACGCGGTTTTGTCCACCAGTGAACCTGCTGCTGCGCCGCCCAGACCCCTGCCTGTACCTTTTGCGGAAGGAATCGCATTCGACGGCTATGGACTGGACCCGGAACCGGCCCGCCGGGGGGAACCGTTATCTATCGCCCTCTATTGGTCGGCTGACGGTACTCCCGCCAATGGTTACACGGTCTTTGTGCATTTGTTGAATGCCGCCGGGGAACAGGTTGCCGGGGCAGACAGCCCACCGCTGCAGGCTGATTATCCGACTACGCAATGGCAGGCCGGAGAGAGCGTGGTAGATGTGCATACGCTGGTGGTGCCGGAAACGCTACCGGCCGGCACCTACACACTCTCCATCGGTCTTTATGATCCGGTTACCGGCCGGCGTCTGTCGCGCACCGATATGGACGGGGATGCCGTGCAATGGCCTATTGAAATTGAGTAGGAGTGTGTTGTCCAGAAACGGGGGCGCCATTTGGGTCACCCACAGTTATGTTATAATGGAACGAAGAGATATTCTGGAACACTGCGCATGGAAACAATTGGCACCCCGGTAAAAACAAATAGACAACGGCAACGCTGGTGGGTTTTCGTGGTCGTCGTCGGGGCTTTGCTGCTCATGGGTTTTTACGCGGCCACCAATCCGGAGCTATTGCATGACCATGCGCCCCTGGAGGGCGCCGACATCGCCGGTTATGCTTTTTGCCACCGCCTTACCGACCGTTCCTTCACCATTGCCGGCCGGCAGATGCCGCTTTGTGCCCGCTGTACGGGCATGTACCTGGGCACGATTATGGTGTTTCTGGTGTTGGGATTGGCCGGCCGGGGGCGCTGGAGCAAGATGCCGTCCAACCGGATATTGTTTTTGCTGCTCGGCTTTGTCGGCCTGATGGGTATCGATGGTCTGAACTCTTACAGCCATTTCTTTGACCAGTTTCCCCATTTATATGAACCGCAGAACTGGTTGCGGCTGACGACCGGCATGGGTACGGGGCTGGCTATGGGATTGTTTGTCTACCCGGCAATGACGCAAACCTTGTGGCGGAAACAGGAATACCGGCCGGTCATTCGTTCCTGGGCGGAGCTGGCCGGTCTGCTGTTGCTGGCCGGTGTATTAATAATTCTCATCTTGAGCAACCAGGCTCCGATCCTTTACGTACTGGGGTTAATGAGCGCGGCCGGTGTTGTGCTTATCTTAACTTGTTTGAATAGCCTTGTATTGCTTATTCTGCTAAAGCGAGAGGCACAGGCCGACAACTGGCGTCAAGCCGCCGGCCCGCTCATTGTCGGCTTCACCCTGGCCATAGTACAGATCGGGGTGATTAGCATCTTACGCTTCAGCCTGACCGGAACCATGACCGGCTTTCCCGGGCTCTAATGGTTGCTGATTACGGACAAGAGAAGTTAGTTCACCGAGAGGATGTTTTTCCGTGGTCAGCCTTCTGCCGTCGGCGTTCAAATAAGAGGAGAATAACATGGAAGCAATCACTGCCCTGGGTGGCCTGGGTGCTGCATTTGGGCTTTCCACCAGCGCGGGATTAAATGCCTACATTCCGCTGCTCGTCGTGGCCCTGGCCTCACGGTTCCCGCTGAGTGATCCTTTGCTGAAATTGTCGGAGCCTTACAATTTATTGGGTGAAACCTGGGTTATCCTGCTGCTGCTCATTTTGCTGGTGATCGAAATGACCGTGGATAAAGTGCCGGCGATTGATTCGCTCAACGATGTGATTCAGACCGTGGTCCGGCCGGCAGCGGGGGCATTGCTGTTTGCCGCCAATGCCCAGGTCATTACCGACATGAGTCCGGTGATTGCCATCGTGATTGGCATTTTAATGGCTGGTGGAGTACATACGGTTAAGGGTGTGGCCCGGCCGGCGGTAACGGCCACCACGGCCGGAACCGGTAACTGGCTGGTGAGCATCATCGAAGACATTATCGCCTTCTTCATGTCGCTGATCTCGCTACTGCTCCCCATTTTGGCGCTCCTGATCGTGATCTTCTTCGGTACGATCACGTTCATCTGGTGGCGGCGACGCCGGCGCCGGAAACTGTCCTTTAGTAAATAAGCGCGCTCAAATCTCCAGTTGGCGCTGTAAGCCCAGGATATGCGCTTCCAGTTCTGCTAACTGGTTTTGCCGGGCTTCGATTTTGGTCCGTTCGGCGCGTACAAAGCGGGAAAAGGGAGCCACTGTGTCTTCCACGCGCTGGCTACTGCGGCGCATTTCGCGCTCGAACTGATTGGTTAAACTTTGCATCAAATCCTGGCGCAGCGTGGCCAACTTTTTCGCCAACTCTTGCTTGGCCCGGCGGCGGCGCGCGGGCAGAATGAGCAATCCCACCGTCATAATGGTCACCCCGGCCACAATTCCAGTGACATCAAATGCGCCCACACCCAGGGCGGCGATGATCGCGCCCAGGCCCAATCCGCCGATTTCGGCTAGCGCCGTGCCGGCTACGGCCATGCGCGCGTCTTCTGCCATCTTAGCCGCTTCCACCTCTTTATCATAGCCGGCCACAGCTTCCCGCGTGGCCCGGCCGATGGAGTCAATCAAGCGCTGGCGGTCATAAGCCAGCGTTCCCTGGCGGGAGCTGGTCTGGCCTACGATGCGCTGTTCGTGCGCCGCCTGCCGCCGAGCCAGATGATCGCCCACCGCGGTCCATTGGCGTAACTCTTGCTCCACCATCCAGTCCACCAGTTCGCCGACCCGCGCTTCAATCTGTTCCGGCACATCGGCCACCACCTCTTCCTCAAAGGCGCGTTGCACCTTTTCCGCGCGAATCAGGTCGGGAATGCGGCCCAGGCGCAGCATCTCGTCAAAGAAGGCATCGCCCCGGTCTTCCATTTCATAGAGGATGTTATCCAGTTCGCTGAGCCGGGCGCGGAAGTTCCGCTGCATGTCCTCATCGTAAATCATGGTCTGCTGCTGGATGTCATTGAGCAGTTGGGCGTCTTCCTCCAGGCCGGTCATTTCCTGGTCTGTGTCGGCAATCTGTTTCTTTACCAGCGTGTGCCCTACCCCCAGTGGATTGAGCAATTTGAGTTGGAACCGGCCGGCATCATCCAGGGTCTCCTGAATATAATTTTCCAGCGGCTCAAAACCACTCGGCTCCCATAAGCGCGGCGCGCCGGCTTTGGCTTGCTGCGCCAGCCGTGCAGACACGGGGAAAACGGCGGCAATGTCGCCCACCAGCTTGTGCGCGGAGGAAGTGACAAATTCGACAACCGAGTCTAGTTCTGTCTCGTTTTCCAGCAGGTCCGTTTTGTTCACCACCAGCACGATCTTTTTGCCCCATTCGCGGATGCGGGTCAGGAAAGCACGTTCGCTTTCGGTAAACGGCCGGTCGGTGGAGGTGAGGAACAAAACCAGGTCGCTGCGCGGGATGAATTCGGCGGTCAGTGCTTCGTGCTCGCGTAGAATGGCGTTGGTGCCCGGGGTATCCACGATGTTGATCGTTTTCAGGATCTCAATCGGGGCGGTGTGCTGCCAGATTCCTTTTTCGCGGGGTTCCCGGCTGTCTTCCGGCCCATATTGCAATAAATGAATCTGGCTGGTGGTGGGCGTTACCCCTTCTTGTAGCAACGGTAGGCCCAGCAGGGCATTGATGAAAGCCGATTTGCCGGCGTTAAATTCGCCGGCTATGACCAGGAGAAAGAGTTCGTCCAGCTGGCGAATGGAATCGGCTAAAGCGGCGCGGTCTCCGGCCGGGGCATCCGCTTCCGCCAGTGTATCGCGTAGGCGATTCAACGTGTCCCGCGTGCGGCGCAGGAGTTCTTCCTGGTCGGTGCTAAGTATCGTTTCCATAAAAGGAAGTATAGCACCGGCCGGGTGGGGACAAAAAAAGAGGGCGATGTTGCCACCAGCCCTCTTCATTGTTGCTATTACCGGTCGTCAACCGGCTATCAGCGCGACCTTATGGTTTCAGAACAGTAATTGTCGTGCCGTCGCTGTCACCATCGGGGTCCGTGTTTGCCGTTGCATCATACGTCAATCCAGAGGCAGTGACATTGTCCACAGTGAAATTAACGCTGCCAGCATTCTTGCGGATGCCACCCACGCTTACTGTGCAGAGGCCGCTGCTGTTCGTCGTGCAACTGGCGCTGCCACTGGCCCCATTGCTCCAGCTGCCATCAACGACTGCTCCGGCTACCACAGCGCCGGTGTTGTCCACGACCAAGATGGTCACCTGGGCGGTCCAGGTGCTACCATTGTTAATGCTGTTACCGTCCAGATCGCCGATAGAAACCTTAGTGGGATCGTTGGTGCCTCCGTTGTCCACATTCACAGATACTGGACTGGCATTGGTGGTATTGGCACTGCTATCGGTTGCCCGAGCATCAATAGTGTGACTGCCATTTGCAACGGCAGTTGTGTCCCAAGCAAATTCGTAATAGCCACTGCTGCTATTGAAAGCAGCTGCCTGCCAAACACCGCCATCGATCGCTACATCCACCGTGAGCGAACCGGTGGGGTCTTCCACATCCGTAGCATCAACTTCAATCGTTACACTATTGGAGACTGTGCTGCCGTCAAGTGGGTTAACGATCGTAGCGTTGGGCGGATTGTCCACACTACCGCCGACGGTGATGGTGATGCTGTCGCTGGCAGTATTCCCGCCACTGTCCGTCACCTCGGCCGTAATTGTGTGCGTGCCATCGCTGAGTACAGCGTTGAAGGCGCCACCGGTCCCAATCTGGCCATCTAAATCAGAGGTCCAGGCTAAGCCCGCGGTCAGATCGCCATCTTCGACATCGGAAGCAGAACCGGCAAAGGATATGGACTCACCGGAATTGAAAGAAGCGCCATCAGTTGGACTGCTGATATTGACCGTTGGCGGCAGGTCCCCGCCGCCACCAGGATTGCAAGCGTAGCTGAAAGCGCCAATATAAGTACCCCACCGGCCGTTGGTGGTACCGGTGTCCTTGCTGTATTCGCCCAGGTACCAGAAGGTGGTGCCGTCCGGAGAAACAGTCATTTCGGTATAGTCGCCCCAGCGACGCGGTGCGCTGGACTCAAAGGAGGTGTATGCAATTTCACCCGCTTTCAACTGCGTTTCCGCTTGCAAGGTTCCGGCCGGGTTGGTGCTTAACCGGCCGGTCACCCAAATGCCGGGATAGATGCTGGTGCTGGACTTGGTATAGCCTACAGCCATGTTGCCACAGGCATCTACCGCCAGGTCGCCAAAGGTGCGGTACTCACCGCTGCTGCCGAAAACGCCGGCATCTACGACAGTGGCCGTGGCTGGATCAATTTGTGCCCAGCGGACACAGTTCACCGTGCCCCCGCCGGGGTTGCAGGCGATGGTCTGCACGCTCCAGCCATAGCCGTCGCGGTATTCAAAGTCCTGCGGCCGGAAATCGTTGGCCTGGAGGGTCTGACCGCCCAATTGCGGAGTGTTCACTGGCATACCAGCGCTGACGCCGGTGGCGTCGACCAGGTCCACCGGGCCGACGGTGGAGAAATTATTCGCGCCAAAAGGGTCGCTCCAGGAATAAACGTTGTAATCAGCGCCATTGTAGACGGCATTGGAGAAGAAGTAGTGGGGGCCACCGGCCGGCCAGGTGCCCTGGTTCCAGCCGTGCAAGTGCAAGGGCTGGGGGGTGTCCGGCTGGCTGCCCAGGCTGACGGTCACGGATGCTGCCGGTTGGCCATTGTACATGGCCGTTTTATCGAAGGCCCATACCCGGCTTTCTTTGAAGCTGCAACCGCCGAAGGGGCCGCCGCCACAGCGGAAAATATTGGCGCCCATGTAGATGGCTTCGTTGCCCACCCCGGCATGGGGGTAGTCGAAGAAATCTCGACTGCTGCCGGTCTGGAAGGAGTATATGTTCCAGGAACCGGTGGGGTCGCCGGTCTGGGAAACAGCCAGGCAATAATGCGTGCCGTCGGCGTCGATGCCCAGGATGTAGCGGTCGTTCTGTTCATCATACAGGGCATTAGGATCGAAGACGCCGGTGCAGTTCGGGTCGGAATTCATGAAGCTGGCGAATGTGGTCGGGCCGACCAATGAATTGCCATTGGTGTCGTAGATTTCAAGGGCCACGTTGACCACGGCGATGACGTGGTTGGGGCCCACGGCCAGCTCCGGATCGGGGGGGACATTGCCGCCGCCACCGCAGCATTCGGTGTAGTCGATGCTGTCAAAATTGGTTCCCGCGGAGGGTGCACTGGGCCCAGGTCCGGAAGCAAGATCAATGTTTCTGCTGGCCGGCAGCCGCAAAGCGGCGGCGCGAAGTTCGGCCATTTCAGCCTCGCTGACGATGCCCTCGCGCTCGTCCAGGTCAATTTCGCCCCGCTGCCAGCGGTCAAACTGATTGTTGGGATCGTAGACCCCGGCGGGAATTTCACGCAGATCAACCGTCACCGGTTCAGCGGTCACCTCACTGGGGACATCGCGGCTATCGACGTCGCCAACGGCCACCCCGGCCGGAGCCAGCGCACCAACGGCCTGTTGGCGGGCTACCCCTTCCGGTTGCCGGGTCACTGCGCGGCCTAACAGCCACACGCCGGCAAATAAGAATACAAAGAGCAATAAAACACGGGTGATTTTAGACAACATGGATCCTCCTTAGATCAGGGATGGGGTTGGGCGACCGTATTCCGGCCGGTGCATAAATAAAATAGAGAAAAAGGGAAATAACTTATTCTCAATATTGGATGACTGCGAAATGGTTCAATTCAGCCGGAATTTTAGTGGATGATCAAGGATAGCGCAATAGGAGATCCGGGTGTAAGGTAACTAGGACATTGATCCGCTTACCTCCACACGGCTTTTCCAAAGTAGTGGTCTTTGCCACCATGTTCATTACCTGTTGGAAATACCTTGTTGCCTGTACCGGTAGATTTGACATTTCCCTGGCCCTATGGCAAAATTTCTTTTCTGTACATGCTCCCGTAGCTCAGAGGAGAGAGCGTTGGCCTCCGGAGCCAAAGGCCCAGGTTCGAGTCCTGGCGGGAGTACAGGAGGATAAGTTTTTCCTCATTTGACATTTGCTAAGGAACAAAGTATGATCTTACCATCGTAAAGTTCTGCAGCGAAGGATCGTGAGAAAATTGACCGTCCAGACTTACGTTCGGACGGTTTTTTTGTGCGCCTTCTCTGCCGGACACTAGACCGGTAAAGTTCCTGGTAACTTTCAAAGTCTAAAGCATATTGTTTAGTATTTAGGAGATTTGAGTAACATGTCTAACGAAATAACTGGAACCGTCAAATGGTTCAACTCCCAGAAGGGTTACGGGTTTATTGAGCGCGAAAATGAACAGGACATTTTTGTCCATTATTCAGCGATTGATGATCCGTATGTAAAAAGCCTGCAAGAAGGCGACAAAGTTTCCTTCGAAATTGGCGAAGGGCGGAAAGGCCCCGCCGCGCAGAACGTGAAGCGGTTATCCCAGTAAACGCAATCTAGTCTACATACCCGCCGCTCTATTGCGCGCGGGTTATAAAGCGAAATAAGCAGCCTGGTGTGCGCAAGCAACACCAGGCTTTTTTCTTTTCCAGGGTAAAAGGGTGGGTATAATCGGCGATATGAACAATTTTCTCGGCCGGGCCAGCCTGCGACTACGCCGCCACCTCAACGATGTTGAGCCACATGACACGCTGGTGCTCATTTCTACTGCGCTCATTGTTGGCGTGGGCACCGGCCTCAGCGCCGTGTTCTTTATCCGCCTACTGGAGTTAGTCGCCCGGGTTGTTCTGCAGGTCGAGTTGGCTATCGGTAGCTGGATCGGCGTATTGTCGGTGATGGCCGGGGCCGGTTTCCTGGTAGGCCAAATTGTGAGCCGCTGGTCACCGGAAGCCAAGGGAGGTGGTATCCCGGAAGTGATGGAAGCGATTGCTTTGCATGGGGGGCGCATTCATCCCCGAGTGGCTCCGGCGAAAATCATTGCCTCGGCATTAACCATCGGCGCGGGAGGATCAGCCGGCCGGGAAGGACCAATCGTCCAGGTGGGGGCCGCGCTCGGTTCGTTGGTGGGGCATTTTTTCCACCTGTCTACTGAGCGGGTGCGCATGTTAGTAGCCTGTGGTGCCGCGGGAGGTATTGCTGCCGCCTTCAATGCGCCCATTGCCGGCTCTATCTTCGCCCTAGAAGTTATCTTAGAGCGCTTTAGCGTGCGTAATTTTGGCGCTGTGGTAGTGAGCGCCGTCGCTGCGGCAATCATCGGGCGGGTTTACCTGGGTGATCAACCCGCCTTTGTTGTGCCCGGCTACCGGGTAAACCATCTCGCTGAGTTCTTGATTTATATAGTGGTTGGTTTGCTTTCTGGGCTTGTAGCGGTGATCTTCATTCGTTTTTTCTATTGGGTCAGCATGCGGTTTGAGCAATGGTCGTTGCCGCTACCGCTAAAGACGACGGTCGGCATGATTTTAACTGGCCTGTTGGGCCTTTTGCTGCTGGACCGGCAGATATTGGGGTCCGGCCTGAGTGTGATCGGCGACATCATTTCCGGTGATGTCAGTGTAGCCGTGTGGTTGCTGCTCCTGCTCATGGCCCAAAAGCTGGTGGCTACTAGCCTGACCCTGGGCTCCGGCAACTCTGGAGGCGTATTTTCTCCTGCCTTGTTCCTGGGAGCTATGCTGGGCGGGGCCATCGGGATGGCCGCGAATAATTTTTGGCCCGAGGTAGCGCTACACCCCGGTGCCTATGCTATTGTAGGGATGGCCGCTGTTTTTTCCGGCGCGGCACGCTCGCCGGTCACGGCGGTGATCATTGTCTTTGAAATGTCCAACGATTACGGTCTCATTTTGCCGCTAATGATGGCGACAGTGTTGTCCACCTTCCTGGCTGAATATCTTTATCCGGATTCGATTTACACCGGGAAGCTAAAGATGAAAGGGATCAGCCTGCAACGCGGCCGGGATGAAGACATCATGCAAAAGATTTCTACTGCGGAAGCAATGAAGCGTCAACCCTATGTTGTGGAACAAGATCTATCATTAGCCAAGTTAGGAAAGCTTTTTGAGGAGACGAATGGTCATAGCTTTCCAGTGGTGGATACGGATGAACATCATCTGGTGGGCATGGTGAGCATTAACGATTATCGTCGGGCGGTGGAGAACAACCTGACCATCGACCACCTCAAGGTTAAGGATGTAGCCACGCTGGCGGATCTCCTGGTCGCTTACGATGATGAACCCCTGGGAAATGTGCTTCAACGCATTGCGGTGCGCGATTTAAATAAATTACCCGTAGTCACTCGCCAGGAGCCGGATCATATCATTGGGGTGATCGGCCGGCGGGAGATTGTACGTGCGTACCACATTGCGCTATCGCGCCGCAATGAACCTGACGCCCTGCCCGCCTTTCTTTCGCGCTGGCAACCAGACAAGTCCACAGAGTTTGTCGAGGTGGATATTCCCGCCGAATCACCCGCTGCCGGGCAGAGTATCGCCGATCTCTCCGCCCACCTGCCTCGTGATTGTGTCATTGTTTCTATTCGCCGCCGGGAAACTGTTCTCTTTGTACATGGCGATACCGTGATCCGGCCGGAAGACCGGGTAATGGCCTATTTGCGCTGTGACGATGAAGATGAATTACGCCAATGTCTGGTAGGCCGGCCAAGCGATGCCCGGCGACCCTAGCAATTTAGAAGCATGATGCCTTCCTAATGGGCCTCCCGGTCATCCGTCGGGGCAGGTCACCACCCATATTCCAGGCGGGCTACCAGACGGGAAGGCATCCCCACCCGGCGCATCTTTTCCTGTGTCCGCGCGATGTCATATTCAACTCGCCGAAATTCCCACGCCAATTCATCCAGGTTGAGAAGTGCGTAGGCTGCTCGCTCATCCGAGTCACGCGGTTGGCCCACACTGCCGGGATTAAAGATATAGCGGCCATCGTCCAACAAATAAGGCTGGTGATAGATGGGCGAAAACCCATCAGCATGTTTAGGATCAACCTGAACAAAAATCAAAGGGGTATGGCTGTGCCCCACCAGGCAATAGGGCGTGTCAAAATGGCGGAAGTT
>Ga0209536_100014093_pt1 | contig 11501 bp, 11 predicted proteins | sample DeeMarSeWOR28_12_FD_187461 | JGI IMG/M metagenome (GOLD analysis project Ga0209536, IMG submission 187461) | Marine sediment microbial communities from White Oak River estuary, North Carolina - WOR-2-8_12 (SPAdes) (version 2) | ecosystem: Environmental > Aquatic > Marine > Intertidal zone >... | reverse complement strand
CAGGCTCTGGACTCAGGATTGTCCCCTTCGGGTTCCAGGTTCCAACTTCCAGGTTCCACGATTGTCAGATCACGGATCACAAGTCACGGCCCTTTTTCTTTGGTCCCTGGGTTTCCTTTTTTCTCTCCTCTGATCAGTATCCTCACTTCATCGTTTTCCCATCGGATGGAATCGATCTCGAAAGTCTTGAAATCGTACTCAGGAAACATCTTGTACAAAGTGAGACGGTCGATACGCGGGCGATCTCCTTCCGGCTCATATTCAGCCATGGGTTGGATAGTCCTGCGATCGTAGATCATGTAACGTGGGCCAGTGGGTCTGAAGGCAGGCGCTGCCCCTTCCAACCCAGAACCACCGGCCGATTCGTCTATGGGAGGGGCTTCCAAGGAGTCCGGCAAAGGATCAACTTCCCGCCTGGCTCCTGCCCTTTGCGGGCTCTCTCCTGCAGTGATCGCCTTCTCGGTGCTGTCGTCAGGTTGGACCGGTGCCCCCTTCTTTACCTCAATGTGCACTTCAATCTCATCAAAGTTGGACCAGTCCAGCTTGACGATCCTCAGTTCCCCGGGCTTTATCTTTTCATGGATGAGCCCCGAGAGAGAAACAGGGTCCAGCGTGGAGTAGCCCTCATCTCCATAGTAGGTCCCGTAATGTTCACCCGATGCGGCATCGAGGACCTTGTAACGGCTCCTCATCCTGAAGCCAGGGAACCCTTTTGCAGCAGACGGTCTTGTCTCACATTCTATTTTTTCCCCCAGACCGTCGCCAGCCCTGTCACCTGATGGGCCTCTTGGCAGATCATCAGCCATGATCCGGGTTGCATCCTCGGCCCGGGACTCAGATATGTCTGATCCTGTTGAAGTACCAGATCCTGAAGGAGACTCAAACCCTTCGCGCAAGGGCTCAAGCTCTACAAACTGGCCGAACAGGTTTTCATCCTCGAGGTCCAGGAGGGCCGGTCCAGGACCGGGAATCTCAGGGGCGGGAATGAAATCCAGCCTGCTCTCGGAAGGTTCATCAAACTCGTAAGTCATTTCTTCCAGTAAAGACGGCAGATGGGCATCGACGGCATCGGATTTCGGTCCGGGAACACCGCTTTCTCCCAGCACGGCGGACGATGGCGGTGCAGGTGCATCCAAGTCATCGGGATCCCGGGTCTCCCCATATTTGATCAGCTCCACCCCGTGATCCTCATCAAGTTTATCCAAAAAAAGTGGCTCCGCATCACCGCCAACAACCGGATCCCCCCTTGATGCGGCGACAAAGGAAGCCAGGATAAAGATAAGAGCGGTCCCGCCACCGATAGCGCCAGCGATCCTGACCTCCGGCAAAGGAGGAAAAATGAGGAAAACAGCTCCGATGCCGGCCGCCACAGCGATGAGAGCCGAAAGGGATGCAGCACCAAGCTGGGTGAGGATTTTGCTGCTGCCGAGAAGAAGAGCGGCAAACTGAAGCCCGAGAACGGCCGCGAGCAGCCAGACAGGTATGTTTATCCCCCAGAGGGCATTGAAAATCAGGTAACTTGTGATCGTAAAAACTACAGAGGAGAGCAGGATGAGCGAACTGGCTGGCGTCCGATCTGACGATCTGCGATTCATGGTCCCTCCAGACGGTGAGCCTTTGAAGGTTTCATGATCGTTATTCTAACGGTAATGGAGGCAAGTTTCCAGTAGGGGAAAGGATCCGTGATTGGTGATTGGTGATTGGTGATTGGTGAAAGAAAGGACCATGTGCAGCCCGGTGTCAAGCTTGAAGGCGAAAATACGGAAGACAAAAGGTAGATGGATGCGATTTTACTGATCACGGGCCCCTTTCGTTTCCCCTCACCTTGTGCTATCGTATTGATAGCAATCATAGAAGGAGGAAGGCCATGCCCAATATCCTCATACGGGATCTTTCCCCGGAAACGATCAAAATGCTCAAATCCAGGGCCCACAGGAGCGGCCGGTCCATGCAGTCCGAGCTCAAAAATATTTTAGACAGTGCCGCACGGATGGAATCCATTGATGCAGCCCTTTTGTCGGCCAGGATAAGGAGAATGCTGGGGGATCGCATGCACACCGACAGTGCCGATCTGGCGGAGGGCTGAGCCGGTATGGGCCGATTTGCAGTAGAACCGGCAATCGCCGTTAAGTGGTTCGTCCCGGAGCAAAACTCCAGTCTGGCCGCACGCCTTTTGGATGGAGGCAACGAACTTCTGGCTTCCGACACACTTTTGTCCGCTGCAGGGAGGATTGTGACTGCCAAGACCCGGCTGGGTGAACTCTCACCTGACGAAGGAGCGAGGATCTTTGAAGCTATCCGGTCGGTCCCCATCCAGCTCATGCCGTCTCAGGCCCTTGTAGAATCTGCCCTTCGTATCGCCACTGCCTTTGATCTACCGCTGGAAGCGGGTCTCGGCCTCACTGTTGCGATCCACAGTGAATGCCGACTTGTCACAGCCAGCAGAACCTTCTACGATAAACTTCTGGGAACCCCTTTTGCCGTTCATGTGAAGTGGGTGGGGGATGTAAAATAATTATGATTTGAAATTTCAAATTCCAGGTTCCAGATAACGCTAGAATTTCCTGAACCGTCAGGATTGTGGCTAAAGTACCTTGAAATTTGAGATCTGAAATTTGGAATTGCCTTTATGCCTTACCCGAAATACCTCATCGAACTCAAGGGCAAGGCCGAACGCGCGCTCAACGCGGAGCCGCCGGACGGTCTCACGGCCTTTTCTGTAGCATGGGCCCTCTGGGAGGCGATTCGCCGGAGGATCCTTATCCTGGCATGCAAGCGGGAAGGGTGGACCGTTGAACAGGCCCGGAGCGGCCTTATGGAGGAGAGGATCGACAACGACAGGTTCATTGTCCTCTATTCGGCTATCACCATGGGAGATCAGTGGGAAGATTCACTTCCTCTGGCTGCAAAGAAGATGTGGCCTGGCATTCTCAAAGCTGTCAAACTCCGGAAAAGGATCATCCACGGCACCAGCCGCATCGGGGAAGAAAATCTTCAGCGAACCGCATGGTGCGTCCTGCGGTTCGTAAACCGCCTCCACGAACATCCACTGGGGAATCCGCTGAAAAAACTTCCCCGAAGGACGAAAAAAACCCTTTCTGATGAGAGCCTGCGGGAGAGGGTGAAAGGCTGACAGCAGTAGCAGCACAGTGGAAGTAAGTGTCAAAGATAAGGTATAAGAGGATGCATCATTAGACTGAAAAGGGACCGCGAAACAGTCTTTACCTGCTGCCGCCGCTAAAACTGTAAATTTCATTCCCCTGGAGATCGATATGACAATTGACAAGAAGAGGACCGAAAAAAAAGCCAGGGAGAGAGAAATACTGGAAAGAAGGATATCACAGCGCTTTGCCTGGCTGGGGCCCATGCTGGAAAGAAGGAAGGCCGAGGCTGAGCCCATAGAGGATCCGGATGAAGGGGAGGAACTGGAGGAAATTGAGGATTGAGAATCCCCGATTGAGGATCTACACCTTTAATCCTCAATCTTCAATCCTTAATACGCAATCCGCTGTTTTCCCGTATAGACTATCATCTTCTCACCCCGGACATAACCTATCAGGGTAAGACCTGAGCGGTCCGCCAGATCCAGGGCGAGGCTTGTGGGGGCGGACCGAGAAACCAGGATGGGGACACCCATCTTGGCCACCTTGACCACGATCTCCGAGGACATCCTGCCCGTGGTGATGAGAACCTTGTTCCCGAGGGGGATGTCCTGCAAAAAACACGTCCCCCTGAGCTTGTCCACAGCATTGTGCCGCCCGATGTCGTCTTTAAACAACAGGATCCGTTCACCATCGGCCAGAGCACTATTGTGAACACCACCCGTCTCCTTGTAAAGCAGCGAAAGCTTGTTAAGCTCCCTCATCAGCGCGTATACCTGTGCCGGTGTAACGGTCATTTCTGATGTGACCGGCCTGGCCTGGATAGAATCCAGGACATGGTAGAAAGTGGCACCCTTGCCGCAGCCCGAGGTGATAGCCCTTTTACCCCAGAGCTTTTCGATAAGATCCAGGTCCCCTGTCAGCTCAAGGTCTGCAATCCCGGCTTCATCATCCACACGGATGCTTTTCAGGTCTTCCTTAATGCTCAGGAAACCTTCCGAAAGCAGGAATCCGATGGCCAGCTCCCGGTTTGCGTCTCCTGTGGTAAGCAGTGTGATGAGCTCCCGACCGTTCACCGATACGGTGAGGGGGACCTCACGGACAACCGAACGAACCTCTTCCGAGGCTGATTCACCCTGGACACTGATGACGTTTCTCGACTGGTGCTTATCACTCGCCATGACCACTCCAGGTAATAGAAAGGGCAAAATGTAATAGTAATGGGGGAGATCTTTGTAGCCTTAGGATTTTCCAACCACTATTGCAATCACTAAAACTATTTCTGACACTCCCAATGACCCTTATCGGTCATTTATCAATTTCTGGAAATCCTTCTCCGTCAAGATTTCTATTCCCAGTTCTTTCGCCTTTTCGAGCTTGCTGCCCGGATCAGCTCCGGCCACAACATAATCCGTTTTTTTACTGACGGAGCCGGTTACCTTGCCGCCCCTTTTCTCGATCTTCTGTTTAGCCTCGTCGCGGGTCATCCCTTCGAGGGTACCGGTGAGAACGAATACATATCCCGCAAGATGCTGGCTTTCAGGTGCGGGAACAGGGCGTGGGCGGAATATTCCCCACAGTTTCTCTGCTTCGGCCCTGTTTCCGGATTCCCGGAAGAATACTAGGACCTGGTCTGCGATCTCGGGACCGATACCGTGAATCAGGAGCATCTTTTCTTTTTCAGCACCCCCCAGTTCGGCAAAAGACTTGAACAGGCCCATGAGCAGGCGGGCACCTACCTGCCCTACCATGGGGATACCCAGCCCGTAGAGGAGACGATCCGCGGTCCTCGAGCCCTTGGCACCCTGGATGGCCCTCAGAAGGTTCTCTGCAGACTTGTCGGCATAAAGTTCCAGGGCAAGAAGGTCAGCCTTCGTCAGGCAGTCAAGATCTGAGGGAACGGCGACTATTTTCCTGTCAACAAGCTGGGCCACCGTCCTCATCCCCAACCCTTCGATATCCATGGCGCCCCGGGAGGCGAAATGAAAGATCCTCTCCTTTACCTGGGCAGGGCAGGCGATATTGGTGCATCGGTGGGCCGCCTCCCCCTCCACCCGCACAACCCCGGCTCCGCAAACCGGACATGTTCCCGGCATGATCCAGGGGACCGTATTACGAGGACGCTGGTCACCGATGACCGTCACAACCTCCGGGATCACGTCCCCGGCCCTCTGGACCACGACCGTGTCTCCGGCCCTCACGTCTTTCCGGGACACCTCGTCCTGGTTGTGGAGGGTGGCACGGGAAACGTTGACCCCTCCTACCCTGACCGGTTTCAGATGTGCTACGGGTGTTAATTTGCCTGTCCGCCCTACCTGGACGCTGATCTCTTCCACGGTAGTGCGGGCCTGCTGGGGCGGAAACTTGTACGCTACTGCCCACCGTGGGCTTCGCGAGGTGGCACCTAGGGCTTCCCTCAGGTCGAACCGGTTCACCTTGATGACCATTCCGTCGATCTCATAAGGTATGTTTTCTCTCCTGTCCCGGAGATACCTGTAAAAGGTGAGCGCTCCTTCCATACCGACACAGCGTTCAAAGAGAGGATTGACCTTCAGCCCCAGATCCCTGAGCCAGTGCAGCAGATCCCACTGGTTGTTGGGCGCTTTTCCCTGCACCTCCCCCAGGGCGTAAAAGAATCCGTCCAGGGGACGCGATGCACTGACGGATGGATCGAGCTGTCTCAGACTGCCAGCAGCGGCGTTCCTGGGGTTGGCAAAGGGCTCTTCACCGGCGGATTCCCTTTGTCCGTTCAGATGGTCAAAATCGGCCCTGTTTATGAATATCTCACCCCTTACTTCCACACGGGCCGGAGCGTACTCACCTGTCAGCCTGAGGGGTATGGACCTCACGGTCCTGAGGTTGGCGGTCACATCCTCCCCTGTAAAGCCATCCCCCCGTGTAGACCCGAGCACCAGCAAACCGTTCTCGTAGACCAGCTCCACGCTAAGGCCGTCAAGCTTCGGCTCAGCCACGTAGATAAGGGTTTCGTCAATGCCTAAAAACCTCTTCACTCTGGAATCGAATTCGAGAGCTTCTTCCTCGCTCATGGCATTCGTCAGGGAAAGCATGGGAAGGGTGTGCTGTACCGGGGCGAACTGGTCGCTGGCAGTCCCGCCCACGCGCTGAGTGGGAGAATCGGCAGTACGAAGTCCAGGGTGCTCTTCTTCCAGTTCCTGAAGGCGGCGAAAAAGAGCATCGTACTCGGCATCGGAGATCTCCGGCGCGTTGAGGACATAGTACAAATGATTGTGCCTGTTGATGGCATTTCGTAACGCTTCAGCTTCTATGATGAGCTTTTTGGGGATAGACATATTTTAATCCAAAATCCAAGGTCCAAAATCCAAAACAAACTCTTTTAAAGCAGAGGCCGCAAAAGACACAGAGGAGAAAGAATTAAAAAGCCAATTTTCTTCATTTGTTTCATCATACCAAGTGAAGCCACTTCCAGGCACCAGATCGCCTTCGAAACTTTCGACCTCACGAACACTTTCCACATACACCACAGGCTGGTCGACTCTGTCATTTAGAACCAAACCATCCAACTCTGCCCTGATTAAATCCAGAGCGACCTTTTCTGCCGTACCAACATCGTTATTATTAATTCGTCGGGTAGTATAAAAACCCACTTTTTGGATTTTACCTTCAAAATTGATTTTGAAGTTCTGGCCATTAATGACGAAAATATACTTGGGCATATAATGGAAATCACCTTGAATGAGATTTTAGTATTTCTCTGCGTCTCTGCGTCCCTGCGAGAGTCGCTTTCACCGCTTTTTAAAGGAACCGCTTATTCCCCCAGTATCAGGTTCTTGCTGCGGCCCTTCTGCCGTCGCTAACGCCTCCGGACCAGTTTCCTCCTTCGCACAAGGCTTCGGAGGACAAGATGGCGGACAAGCTGCGTTTATGCTTTTGATCTATAAATGGATCCCGGATAATCACGCAGAGCATGATTTTCGGAATGACGACCTTATGGAACCATCCTCTACTCTCTACGCTCCACTCTCTACGCTTCATCGATAGTGAGGTTTAATCGCCGTTGGAACAGAGAGCTTCTTCACTATCGATGAGGTATACCTCCACCAGTTCCCCTGCCTTTGCCCCCTCTTCATCCTCCGACAGGACTATGATCCCGTTGGCGGCCGACATCGAGCGAAGGATCCCTGAGCCCTGCTCTCCTGTCGTGCGGGCGTAGAGCACACCGTTCTTTTTCCGTTCAACGATCCCCCTTATGAAATTCCGGCGCCCCCTTTTCTTCTTGATGTCCTGTTCAAGAACAGCCCTTACTGTAGGTCTGAACAGGCGTGAGTGCCCCATCATCTTCCTGAGTGCGGGGCGCACATATAATTCAAAGGACAACATGGTCGACACCGGGTTGCCGGGTAGAGCAAATACGGGTTTTTGGCGGCGCAGGCCGAAGGTCATGGGTTTACCCGGCTTTTGCGCCACTTTCCAGAAAAGCACCTCAACGCCGATCTTCCCGAAAACGTCTTTGAGGTAATCGAAGTCTCCCATGGAGATCCCGCCTGTTGTCACAAGGACATCCGACTGCAAGCCCTCCTCGATCATGGCGGCAAGGTGGTCTGGATCGTCACGCGCGATGCCGAGCTGCCTGGGAATGGCACCGCACTCCTTTACCAATGCGCTCAGGGCATGGGAATTACTGCTGTAGATCTGGGCCTCGTGGGGGACCTCGCCCAGGCTCACCACTTCATCCCCTGTTGCAAGGATGGCCACTTCCGGCCGCCGATAGACTTTGAGCTGGGCGATCCCCTGGGAAGCGATGAGTCCTAGATCTGCTGGACGCAGCGGCCGGCCTGCAGGCAGGATCTCTTCCATGATTTTTATGTCCTCTCCGGCCCTGCGGATATTGGCCCCTCCCTTTAGCGGCTTCGTAAGGTAGAGGTTCTCCGCTTCCACATAGGTGTTTTCAACAGGCACGACGCAATCCACACCATCTGGTATGGGAGCACCCGTCATGATCCTGACAGCCTCGCTTTCATGCAGGGGAGAGCCGGCAACATCCCCTGCCCTTATAGTCCTGACGATGGGAAAAGAGACCGGAGCACCGTCCGACGCACCCCCGGTAGCCCTCGAGGTCAGGGCGAAGCCGTCCATGGCGGAATTGTCCCGGGGCGGGACATCCCTGCGGGCTGAAATGGGTTCAGCAAGAACCCGGAACAGGCAATCGTCCAGGCTCGCGATCTCCTTTCCCAGGAGATCGATATTATCAAGGATGATCTTTCTGGCTTCGGATACCTTTATCATTCAAACTCCAGAGGCATTAACGCAGAGGGCCGCAGGAACGCCGCCTCCCAGGCGTTATCACGGAGGGCCACAGAGAGAAACTGGAAACGTGGCACTTCCAGTAAAAGCGGTCAATGCTGTTTAAACGCACGGGACGAGAAGGTCGCGGAGTAAATCGATAGAACCTTTCCTCACCTGCTCTCTCCTCCAAGGAGAGGGAATATCTTTGTTCTTTTGCTTTTGCCTTTGCCTTCCTCTGCGGCCCTCTGCGGGTCGTGCGTCCTGCCAGCGGGACGCCTCTGCGTTATGGCTTTCGATCCTATTCTACGTTCTACATTCCACATTCTACATTCTAGGAATCGCGTTTCACCGCTCCCCTCTTTATTCGCACGTCTCCCTTCCTCATCGTGACCTGGGTCCGGTCCAGGTATTCCAGCAGCGGTATCATCCATTTTCTGGTGGCGCCCGCGATCTCACGGAAATCGGCCAGAGCCATCTCCTGTTTCGTGTTGAAATACTGCTCGACCCCACTCAAGAGGGATTCGTAAGCCTTCGACACCACAAAATAATCATCCTTGATCCTGACCAGATCACCCCTCTCAGCCAGGAGGTTGAGCACCATCTTCAGGTCCTGCGCGGAAGCCTTGAGTTCCTCTCCCATCTCGGCAAGAAAAGGGGCGCAGATCTGCGACTTCCCGAGAAGGTCCTGTACCTTTCCGGACAGGGCCTGCAGTTCGGGAGGCAGGGCGGCTTCATGGCTGCCAATGCTGACGGTATCCCCATCCAGGGCAATGAGGCCCTGTTCCTCCAGTGCCTCCAGGAGGTTTCTGTAGGGGCGGTCCGGCAGTTCGCGCGCCACCCTGTTCCTGAGCTCCTCGCGTCCCAATCCCGCTCTAGCGGGGTTGGCCTGATGATATTTTTTCAGAGAATTTAAAAGTCTGCCCTTGATGCGGTCAAAGGAAGCGGTGGAATAGGCCATGGTACCTTCACCGGTTACAGCCAGGACAATATTCTTATCATTACTCATTACCTCGAGCAGATCTTCCATTTCGGAAGCATCGAGCCCGATCCTTATGGACAGAGTACCAGCTTCGAGGCCGTGATCCCCGGCTTCATCCAGAAAGGCCGCGACACGATCCTGAAGGCTGTCTTCCTCCAGGCGTTTTATATGCTCGATCACCTGGGGACGGTTCCGACGGTGTTTCCGGGGAAGGGGATCCAGAATATGACCTCCACCTATAGTGGTCATGGGGGAATAGCTTCTGATAACAAATTTGTCCCCAGGCAGGGCCACAGCCGGTTCTTCCAGGCGCAGCTGGATCAAACCTTCCTCTCCAGGTTGAATCGCCTCCCCTTCGAGAACGGTCACCCTGGTCATGATCTCGGCCGTGTACAGGTGCAGCCGGACCCGGTCCCTGTTTTTCATGGGGCGAGGAGCGGACGGGAGCAGCGTGATCCTTGCGTCCAGCATGAGAGTGCTTCTCAGGGCGCCGGGCCTGACTGCTGTCTGTCCTCTGTGGACCTCATCCTTGTCTATCCCCTGCAGGTTCAAGGCGGTCCGGGTCCCGGCCGAACTTGTCTTGACAGTTTCACCGTGGACCTGCAACCCCCTCACTTTTGCTTTTGTGCTGCCCGGAAGGAAAACAACCTCCTCCCCCGTTGAGACACTTCCCGACGTCAGGGTGCCAGTGACAACAGTGCCGAAACCCTTCATGGTAAACACCCTGTCCACCGGCAGCCTGAAGATCCCGGCCCCGGTCCTGCCCGGGATGTGCCTAGCTGCTGCCTCGACTGCGGCCACCATCTCATCCTTCCCGGCACCTGTCAGTGCGGAGACGGAAACGATGGGGGCATTCTGGAGAAAGGTTCCAGACAGATACTCCCGAATATCCTCTGTGACCATTTCCATCCAGTCCTTGTCCACCATATCGGCCTTGGTCAGGGCCACAACACCGTCCTTTACACCCAGAAGCTGGCAGATATCGAGGTGTTCGCGGGTCTGGGGCATGACACCTTCATCCGCCGCGATAACCAGCAGGACCAGGTCGATCCCCGTCGCACCGGCTACCATGTTCCTGACAAAACGCTCATGGCCGGGAACGTCCACAAGGCCCAGGCGCAGGCCGGAAGGCAGGGTGAGCGGGGCGAAACCGAGCTCGATGGTGATGCCCCGCTCCTTTTCCTCCTTGAGACGATCCGTATCGATGCCGGTGAGCATCTTGACCAGCGACGTCTTGCCGTGATCGATGTGGCCTGCGGTGCCGATAATGATGTGACCCTGGGTGGTCACGATAACTCACCTCTTTCACTGGTCACCGTGACCACGAAACGGGGAAGGGGAGAAACGGGGACGGGGGGAAAAACAGCAGAAACCAACGGGTTGCTATTAAAATCAAAAAACGATTTTATTCGCCCTTTTCTCCGTTTCACCGTTTCTCCGTTTCTCCGAGGGAATTTCTTATTGCCCTTTCCAGGTCCCCCAGCTCCCTCGACTGCACAGTGCGCAGATCGAGACACAATTTATCATCCACAATGCGTGCCACGACCGGCGGGTCCTGCATGCGCAGCCTTTCCTCCAGCTCGTTGGCGGACAGCTTTTCCGGCTCGAGGGCCACCAGATTTACCCCCAGTCGTGGTCGCCGGACGGTGCCTGGTTGGTTTTCGAGCGGGCCGGCCTGGACAACAACCTCGATCTTTGGGCCCTCCCGGCAGACGGCGGTGAGCCGGTCGCGCTGGTGGCCTCGACCTTCAGCGAGAGCCACGCCGCGGTGTCACCGGACGGACGGTGGATGGCCTTCGTCTCAAACGAGTCAGGGGCCGATCATGTCTACGTCACGACCTTTCCGGAACCAGCCCGCCGGTGGCAGATCTCGACCGATGGGGGGAGCTTCCCGCGCTGGAGCAGCGACGGCACCGAGCTGTTCTACATCAACTCCGACGGCGAGCTGATCGCCACCGAGATGAACACCTCCGGGCCGACCCTCACGGTCGGAGAGAGCTCGACCCTCTTCGGGTTGGACCTGGCGGGAGTGTTTCGCTACCCCTACGACGTGACGCCGGACGGCACGAGATTCCTGATCATCCGCGGCGGTGGGTCCGCGAACTCCGATCCCATGGCGGTGGTGCTCAACTGGGATGTGGAGCTCGAAGCGGAGA
>Ga0209536_100014092_pt1 | contig 11501 bp, 10 predicted proteins | sample DeeMarSeWOR28_12_FD_187461 | JGI IMG/M metagenome (GOLD analysis project Ga0209536, IMG submission 187461) | Marine sediment microbial communities from White Oak River estuary, North Carolina - WOR-2-8_12 (SPAdes) (version 2) | ecosystem: Environmental > Aquatic > Marine > Intertidal zone >... | reverse complement strand
GAGCATCGCCCCCTCAATTCCGCCCGCGATCCCGCTCCCGAACCACGCCCCCAGGACGCTGGCAGGACCCAGCCAGAGCACCCCCCTCCAGTACACGTGACCGTTGCGGGCATACTCAGCCGCCGAGGACACCGAGGTAAAGATGATGATGAAGAGACTGGTGCCAAAGGTCAGGTGTGTGGCCACCAGCGACGAGACGCCGATGGCCTGGAAGTAGGCGAGCAGCACGGGGACCAGCAAAATGCCTCCGCCGACGCCGAAGAACCCCGCAAGGAACCCCGTCGTGATCCCCGCCACCAGCAGCAGCAGAATGTGCAGTGCATCCATACGGAGCGGTCAGGGCGGCGCGACCGGCGCTACCCTCCGGTCTTACTGGTGTAGAAAGTCCGGTCGCGGAGCAAACCGATCCCGGCTTCAAGCTGGGGATCACCCGAGAGCGACGCTTCCACGCGGCCACGCTCTCCTGCACGCCTTCCCTTGAGCTCGACGTTGAGCGTGTGCGTGATGCAATCCCGGTAGCGATCGAACCCCCGGGCGCCTTCGGCCACCAGCATCTCCTCCAGCGCATCGAGCTGGCTCAGCACCTCCCTGCCGTAGCGTGAGGAGCGGGCGAGACTCCGGAGTGCATCCAGTCGTTCGGTTGCTTCGTCCTGAAAGCGGAACTCTTCGCTCTCCAAGAACGCACCAAAGGCATCGACCATGGCGGGGGAGGCCAGACTGTCTGCTGTGTGCTGCCCCAGGTAGGTATTGAGAAACTTGTAGAAGAGCGATTTCCGGTAGAGTTCCATCACCATCGGGCCGAGGTTGCGACCCTCCACCAGAGAGTCAGGCGTGATGCCGCCGTGCTCGTACACCGGCCGCCCGCGCGCGGTCTTGTACTCGCGCTTGAGCGAATCCGGCTCGGGGGCAAAGACGCCGTTTTCATCACGGCGCTGATAGTCGATCTCCTGGATGCAACGTCCGCTGGGCGTGTAGTAGCGAGCCGTCGTAATCTTGAGCTGTGCACCGTAGTTGAGTGGAACAATTGTCTGGACAAGCCCCTTTCCGAAGGTGCGCTGCCCGACGATCAGGGCCCGGTCGAGATCCTGCAGCCCTCCGGCAACGATCTCGCTGGCGCTGGCGCTCGCCTCGTTGGTCAGCACCACCATCGGGACCTCCGGCAGCAGCGGCTCCTCAACCGAGCGGTACTCCTTTGCCGCCTCGGCCCGGCGCCCTTTGGTTGAGACCACCAGGCTTCCCTTCGGAACAAACTTGCTGACCACCTCCACGGCCGCATCGAGCAGCCCGCCGGGGTTCCCACGCACATCAAGGATGATTCCCTCGATCGGGCCGGTCAGCTTCAGCTCCTTGATGGCCAGCCGGACCTCCTCCCCCGCCTGGCGGGAGAACCGTTCCAGTTTGACATAGGCGATCCCCGGCGCGACGTATCCCGCGTAGGTGACGTTCTTCACGCGGATCTCTTCACGGATCAGGATGAACTCCAGCGGTTCGGGTTCTCCCTCACGCTCGATCAGCAGCTGCACTTCCGTTCCCGGTTCACCCCGCGTTAGGTGCTTGACCTCCGAGGGGTTCTTCTGCTCCACGGGAACACCGTCAACTTCCAGGAACCGGTCTCCCGGCAGCAGCCCGGATCGCTCCGCGGCATACCCCTCCATGATGCTGATCACCCGCATGGTGCCATCGCGTACACCGATCGTCACGCCGATACCCCCGTACTTGCCGTCAGTCATCAGGTCCACCTCGTCCCCGTCCTCGCGGTCGATGTAGGAGGTATACGGGTCGAGCGTTTCCAGCATTCCTTCCACCCCCGCCATCATGAATTTCTCCGGATCGACCGAATCGACGTAGTTGAGCGTGATCTCCTTGTATACCCGGCCGAAGACATCGATACTCTTGTTGATTTTGAAGAAGAGATCGCTATCCACACCCACGAAGCCGGCAAACAGCATCGGTGCCAGCAGGAGCAGACCGGTGTAGAGCGCACGCGAGCGCATTTTTCCCCTCATCGAACGGTTCCTCATGGCATTCCTCTACGTCAGTGCTTCCGATACCGGTAACCGGCGCGCAAGAGCACGCCAGATGTCCTCCTCCACCGTCTCCACCGCCCGCATCCCGTCGATGACGATAAATCGCTCCCGATGGGAGGCCGCCAGGGCGTGGTAGCCGCGACGGACCCGCTCGTAGAAGGCGATGCCGGAGGCCTCCATCCGGTCCGCCGGAAGGCCCGTCGCCGCGGCGCGGAGGCTCATTTCCTCAACCGTAATATCAACCAGAATGGTGCAGCCGGGACTCAGCCCCCCCGTGGCAACCGCGTTGACGCGGTCGACCTCCTCCAGATCCAGCCCGCGGCCGTAGCCCTGATAGGCGGTGGTGGAGTCAACGAAACGGTCGCACACCACGATGGCGCCGGCGCCGAGCGCGGGCCTGATGACCTCTACCACCAGCTGCGCACGGCTCGCCGAGAAGAGCATGAGTTCGGCACGGTCATCAATCGCCAGCCGACTCCGCTCAAGCAGAAGGCTCCGGAGCCGCTCCGAGAGCGCAGTCCCGCCGGGCTCGCGAAGGTAGACCACGCTGCCCGGAGGTCCGTGCCCGGCCCGATGCATGCGGCGGAGTCGGGCAACCAGGCGCTCGGCCTGCGTGCTCTTCCCCGAGAGATCCAGCCCCTCGAAGGTGACAAACATGCATCAACCTACGAATTTCGACTTCGCGAAGCAACCAACCCCACCGCCTCGCTTTCTTGCGACAGTGACCCCTTTTCTGTACATTCGCGGAGTTGCATGCCACGAACACGCCGTTCACATACCTCACGACGCCCCTCCCCACCAGCCTCCCGCGCAAGCCGCGAAGACTCCAGGGCGGAGGATCACCAGGCGATCCAGGCTGCGCTGCACGGCGACGACCTCGCCTACAAGCAGCTCATGACCAAGTACCACGATGCAATCTTCAACTTCATCTACCGGATGATCCATGACCGGCAGCAGGTGGAGGATTTGACACAGGAGGCCTTTATCAAGGCGTTCGCCTCGCTCAAGAGCTTCAACGAACAGTACGCCTTCTCCACCTGGCTCTACAAGATCGCAACGAACAACTGCATCGATTACATCCGCAAGCGCAAGCTCCAGATGTATTCGATCGACAAACCCATCGAGGCGCGCGACAGCGACTACAGCTTCGAGGTCCCCGACAACACCTATGAGGCGGACCGGGACATCATCAGCAGCCAGCGGAGCGTGCTCCTGCGCTCAGCCATTGAGAAGCTTCCCGCCAAGTATCGGAAAGTGATCGAGCTCCGCCACGTGGAGGAGCGCAGCTACGAGGAGATCGCCAGAGCCCTCAAACTCCCCATCGGCACCGTCAAGGCCCACATCTTCCGCGCCCGAGAGCTTCTCTACAAACAGCTCCGGCACAGGATCCGTAACTACTGAGTCCTGCGCAACCTCCCAGGCACCCGATGCGTATAGCCTGATGAGGAGAAGAACCGTGTTTAGGATGTGTCCATATCGCCTCCCGACCGCTGCCGTCGCCCTTTCCCTGGCGGTGTCGGCCGCTCCTGCGCAGCAGACGCTCCGCGAGGTCGGCCGCACCACCGAGAACGAGATTAGTGCGATCCTCTCCTGCCCGCACGGATCGCTGCGGATCGCCCGAGGCGATCCTGCCAAGGTCGTCGTCGTGACGGCCGAGGAGGGGTCACAGGATCTGCCGATTGCACTCTCCTACGTCATCCGCAACAGGGTCGGCTACCTCGAAGCCAGCCTGGGGGTGGAAGAACTCGAGGGAGGCGCCGCATTCCAGCGCGGATCCTGGACACTGGGCTTCCCCGATGAGCTGCCGCTCCGGCTGGATGTCGAACTCGGCTTCGGAAGCGGTACGTTCGATCTCTCCGGACTCCCGATTAAGGATCTGAACATCTCCTCAGGCGCGGGCGACCTCACGATCGACTTCGCTACCGTGAATCCGGTTGTGGTCGACAACATCACGATCGAAGCGGGGGTGAGCACCTTTGCGGGACGCCGGCTGGGCAACGCGAACTTCCGACAGCTCCGCTTCCAGGGAGGCGTCGGTGCCTACACGCTCGATTTCAGCGGGGAACTCACGGGCGAGACCGCGGTGGAAGCGGAGGTGGGACTGGGGATGCTGACGATCATCGTGCCTGAGGCGATCGGGGCACGAGTCCAGTTCGACAGAAACTGGATCTCGAACCTGGACCTCGCACCGGACTTCACCGATACCGGCGAGAACGAGTTTACCTCGCAGAACTTCGACAATGCCCTCGGACGAATCACCTTCCGCCTGGACGCATCTCTGGCGAACGTTCGTATTCAGAGGCCTTGACAATCCCCCCCCAGACCACAAACGCACCCCAGACCGAGGGTGAAGCGTACTCCCTGTTCCGCGCCATCGCCAGCACCGCACTGTGTGCGGCCTCGCGCGGGTGCCTGCCCGCCAAGAGCTCTGTGTAGAAGATCTCGCCGAAGAACTTCTTTGCCTTCCGCGTCGGAACGAAACCGTTCATAGCTACCGTCCCCGTCCCGTTGGAAAGCAGCACCAGCGGGACCGCCGTCTGGTTGAAGGAAACGCCCCTGCGGAGGCTCGAGACGACGATGCCGACAAACGGTGCCATGGCCGTCAGGCTTCCCACTCCCTCGCGAACCGAGAGCCCGGGCATTCTGCCGTCGGCAAGGACCATCCAGGGGTTCTGTACCGGACGATCGGTCACCCGCAGATCCAGCGCAAGGTGAAGCAGGTCACCCCGCTCGGTCAGGAGCCGTTTGATCGTTGCGTCATCATGAAAATAGAGGCGCACATCCCGGTAAAACGCCCGGACGTCCCGTAGCTCATACTCCACATCCCAGGCGGTTCCCCCAGCGTACCCGAGCGCAACGACCTCCTGGATGGGTCTGCCCGGCACCTCGTCCAGGAGCACGGCACTTGCGGTGGGGAGATAACTGACCGCGTGGCGTTCGATGAAATACGGCGCGACCGCCCCGGACCCCAGCCGGAAGGTGTGAACTGGCAGCCAGGCAAGCTCCGGCGGCAACACCACGACCACCTGCGATTTTCCCGTCAGATCCCTCGCGACGGGGCGGATGAACCACTCGGAGAGCCTCCGGATGAGTTCCCCCAGACGCGGGGGGACGAGTGTTGGCAATTGCACCGAGTCCGAGTCCGCTTCCTCGCTACCAAGCAGCGAGAGAAGCTCACCGGAGGTCGCCGTCATTGTGGCTCGATCAACTGCGGCAAGCCGCATGACAGCACGTTCGCGCGTCACCACGTAGGCATGCAGCGTTCGTTCGCCCTGTACGAAAGAGACCAGCGCGGCATCCGGCGAGAGTGCCTGCTGCACCTGTGGTATTCCCACACCATCGATCCGGACCAGAAACGAAAACGGTGGGTGAACGCCTGCAAGGTAGTTGCGGAAGCGCACCATGGCCTGCCCTGTCTGGCGTAGCGAGTCTCGCACCACGCGTCCAAGCAGTGCCGGTCCGCCCCCTTCAAGCACCTCCCGGTACAGCCGCTCGGTGCCCAGCCGGCGGGCCAGGGATTCCCGGTAGGAATTCCAGGACTGCTGCAGCGCCGCATCGCGGATCGCAGGCCGCAGCGTTGAAGTCACCCGCAGGAGCGCGTTCCGCGCCCTGCGCTCGGCATACCAGAATGCCTCGTCATGACGGCCGGTGGTCAGGAGGATGTCCAGCAGACGGTCATACAGCGGTGTCTCGGACTGGCCGAAGACGGCGCGCTCGCAGTCCCGGTACGGATCCTGTGCATCGACAAGAGCACAGACTGTCTCCCCCTCTCCGATCGCCTCGACGTACCGCTCCACGGCCGCGGCGGGCTGTCCGCGCTGGAGAGCCAGATGGGCCATCGAGCCGAGCGCATAGGAGGTCCCCGGTGCATACTCCAGATTCCGAAACAGCGAGAGCCCTGATTCAAAGAGCGTACGCGCCTGCTCAGCGTTCGAGATTACCTCACAGTGCCCCAGCTGAATCGTGACATAGCCTTCGGCGATCTTGTTACGCGCATCAATGGCGGTGGTCATGGCGAGACGGTAGAACCGCTGGGCGTCGGCATACTGGGAATACCGCAGATAGCCGTTCGCCACGCGCAGCAGCACCTGCAACAGGATGGACCTCGCGCCGTGTAACTTCCGCGCGATGCCAAGCGCGTCACCGTAATGACGGAATGCCTCCACGGTCTTGCCTTGCGCATCCGAAGCCACACCGAGCGAGAGCAGCGCGCTCGCCAGAGCAAGGCTGTCACCTGACCGGCCTGCCAGCGCGGTGCTCTGCAGAAAACGCTCCGCCGCCTGGGCATAGTTGCCGCGCTCCATCAGTGAGCGACCCGCAGCAAGCGAGAGCTGGGCGAGTGTGTCGGAGGAGCGGGAGTCGGCATAGGCCCGCGTCAGCTCATCGACCACCTCCTGTTGCGTTTCGAGCTCCTCCAGGCGCCCGGCCGATGGGAGCATCGCCCACTGGATCTGGCGTATGCCCTGACCATCCTTGAAGACGCGGGCCAGCCGCAGCGCTTCGACCTCCATCTGGAACGCCTCACGCTCGTTCCCCATGCGCCGGTGTAACGCCGTGATCTCCAGCGTGGTGCGGCGGACCCCGTCGCGCTGTGCCGCCGCCCGGTGGTGACGGCGGCTGCGATCGTACATCTGGAGGGCACTGTCGAACGACGCCGTCAGCACATAGCCGTTTGCGAGAAGCTCGCTGGCCTCAGCGGCGTTGTGAAAACGCTCCAGCCTCTCCTCAAGACCGAGCGCGGAGAGAAGGAAGTGCCGGGCTTCGATAAACCTTCCGCGGGAGACCTCTTGGCGGCCCCGCTGGAGCAACTGTGTCGCCTGCCGCTCTTCGGGCGTAGGCTCGCGACCACAACCCGCCGCCAGCATGCCGGAGAGACCAACAGCGAGCATAAGCACGAAGCGTTCTGCTACGGAGAGAACGCGCATGGAGGCTTCAACCACCTTCCTCAAGCAGCCTGCGGAGACGGGCCGGATTATTCGTGATCATGCCATCAAGACGCCGGAGCCTCACTGCATGCAGATGGGCCCGATGCTCAATTCCGTAACAAACAAGGCCCATGCCAGCGGCATGAACCTTCTGGGCATACCGGGCCCGAAGGGCTCGCCGGTGAAGAATCAGGACGGAGGCACCCGTCCGGCGCGCAATGGCCAGGGGGCGCGATCGGGGGACCGCCAGCGAGCTCACCAGCGCACCGATAGCGGGCCGGGAGGTGCCACTATAAGCCACCTGGAGAAATGTGTGATCAAAGGAGGAGAGGAGAATCCTGTCGCATGCACCCGAGGCCCGCAGTACTCCGAGCACGGTCGGCGCAATCCGAGCGGCCCCACGGCGATCGCCGTCGGTCTTCACCTCCACGTTGAGCCCGATCGAGGGCGGAAGCCAGGCCAGAACCTCCTCCAGCAGCGGAATCCGCTCCCCAGTGAAGGACCTGCCGAACCACCGCCCGGCATCAAACCGGCGCAGCTCTCGAAGCGAGTGCTCGATGATCCGGCCACGCCCGTCGGAGGTACGACCGAGCCAGCGGTCATGATGGACCACGAGCTCGCCGTCCCGGCTCATCCGGACGTCCAGCTCGATCATCTCCGCCCCCTGCTCCGCCGCCAGGCGGAATGCCGCCATCGTGTTCTCCGGCGCAGAGGCCGAGCTCCCGCGGTGAGCAATGATCACAGGACACACGCGGCCCTGCAGGAAGTCCATGGGTCAGCTCCCGAACAGCCGCCGATACAGCTCCCGTGTGACCTCATCGATTGAACTGGACGCATCGATCGAGACCAGCACACCACGCTCCTCGTAGTAGTGGCGGACAGGAGCAGTCTCCTGGTCGTAAACCCGGATCCGGTTGCGCACAGTCTCCGCACGGTCGTCATCACGCTGGACGAGCGGGGCTCCGCAGTCCGGACAGGGCCCACCCGGATGCAATTCCCCTGAGCTCATGCTGAAGGTGTGGCCCTGCGGACAGACTAGCCGGTTCCCTAGCCGATGGACGATGGCATCCGGGTCGAGCTGAAACTCCACGACGCGATACTCACCGATCCCAAGCTCACCGAACAGAGTGCACAGTGCCGAGGCCTGGGGGATCGTCCTGGGAAACCCGTCCAGAATGAACCCCCGTGCCGTTGCCGGCGAGGAGAGCCCCTCGCGCACAAGGCCGACCATGACCTCGTCGGGAACCAGCTGACCCGCCTCCATGATCACCTTTGCTGTGAGTCCGAGCTCGGTCCGGCGGGAGACCGCATCACGGAGGATATCCCCGGTGGAGATATGCCGGATACCGTACTGCCTCGAGAGCAGCTTGGCCTGCGTCCCTTTGCCTGCCCCGGGGGGGCCGAAGAAGATGAGACAGATGCGTGCGGAGGGATCCATACTGGTGCCTTAGCTCTGGAGGTTGTCGGAAATGGCGGTGCCACGGGAAGCGCCAGCGCGGACAGCGAGCTGGCCGCAGGCGGCATCGATATCCTCGCCGGCACTGCTGCGGACCATGACCCTGAGGTGACGCGCGCGAAGACGGCCCACGATCTGGTGCATGCGAGCAGAGGGACGAAGCGCGCAGGCACGATCACTCATGGTGGCAGCAGTAATTGAATGAAACGGAATCACGTTGATCTTTGAGGGCGTCCGCTGCGCGAAGCGTGCCAGCTGCGCCACTTCGTAGTCCGAGTCGTTGATGCCTTCGAAGAGGATCACCTCGTAGGTCACGCGCATTCCTGTGGACCTATAGTACTGTGCGATGGCCTCGGCGAGCTCGCCGAGGCCGAAGCGCGCACTCACCGGCATGAGCATCCGCCGCGTCTGCTCCACGGCGCTGTGCAACGAGACGGCAAGCTTCAGCCGCTGGTTCTCCTCGGCCAGGCGCCGGATGCCGGGCACCCAGCCGGCGGTGGAGAGCGTGACGCGCCGCGGCGCCAGTTGCATCCCCAGGCTCAGCAACTCGACAGCGCGCATGGCGTTGTCGTAATTCAGAAGCGGCTCACCCATCCCCATGAAGACGACATTGGTGATGCGCTTCTGGCTTATCCGCCGGACCTGGCGCACCTGGTCAACAATCTCGCCCGCCGTCAGGTTGCGTGCAAACCCCATCGTGGCCGTCGCGCAGAAGGCGCAGTCCAGCGGGCACCCGACCTGCGTCGAAACACAGAGTGTGAGCCGATTGGAGATCGCCCCGGGACCGTTCTCGAACGATCGCGCAGGAGGAATCAGAACCGTCTCGACGGCACGACCGTCCGGGAGACCGAAGAGAAACTTCGTCGTGCCGTCAACACCCGAGACACTCCGGGCGAGCTCATGGAGCGGTTCAATGCGAGCGCGGGAGACGAGGAGCCGACGGAAGGGTTTTGCCAGATCGGTCATGGCCTCGACCGAATCTGCCCCCCGCGCGTAGAGCCAGTGAAAGAGCTGCCGCCCCCGATAGGCGGATTCCCCCAGGCCTGAGGCGAACTCCTCCAGTTCCTGCTGGTTCATGCCCAGGAGATGGACCGGTGCAGTCGTCATCGCCGGGAAATCTACGAAAGAGCGCTCCGGCAATCAAGGAGCCGCGGCAGGAGACGGCACGGCCCCCGAACTGCGCGTCCGGGGGCCGCAGGCCGATTCCAGCGGGCCGTCTCGACTCGTCTAATTGGATCCCTGCGCGTCTGCCTGGACGGTGATTGTGACTCTGATCTGCTGCGCGCTCACCGGGGGCGAGACCGCCCCTGCCGAGGAGATCCTCACCGTTGTGTTGTCGGGATCCAGCAGAAACAGGTCGAGCACACGGACGAGCTCGTCGATGCCCGCCTGGTTCTGCGTGATCACGGCCGGCACCCCAGGATTGAGCAGCGAGACGGGATTGGCGAACTGCGCGCCCGTCCCGCCGAAGCTGATGGCCGGGATACCGTTGACCGAGGCCGTCCCCTGCACCGATGCACCAGGTGGCGGGTCGATCGCCTGCACTTCGATATCCACCAGGCGCGACCCGACGATGTCATCACTCAGCGACTCGGGGATCTCACCGATAATGAGGATATCAGCAAAGTCATCCCATTGACCGCCCGTGTTGGTCTCGTAGACCTTCTCCAGCGGGACGTTCACCGGGATGATGAAGGAGTCGTTGACGCAGGAGCTCCCCATCGTCACGAGCGCGACGATGAGAACTCCGAGAATAAGCCATGGCTTCATCATTGCATCTCCTTAAATCGGTTCCTGAACAAGGGAGTTTTCTTATCCGCCGAGCCCGATGCCGCCCGAGAGGTGCGTGACGGACCCAAAGTTGATATCGCCGAAAAGACGAAAGATGCCCAGCTTGAGCAGTGCGCCAGCGGTGAAGCGGAAGGTGTTGGCGCCATCAAGATCGATGTCCACCGCCCCGCCGCCCGGAGCCGTCGAGACATACTTCAGGTTCATGGTGCTCTGCTCCCAGGCGAGACCGCCATAGACGGTCACCAGCTGGAAGGTCTTGCTCGCCTGTGCGCCGATCTGCGTCCCGGTATAGTCGATGAGATCGCCCGAGGTGAACTTGTTGTAGAAGAACCCCACCGCGATATCCACCGGCAGCACGCCCAGCCACTGGCTGACGTTGTGCCGGATGCCGGCTCCCCAGAGCGTCGTGGAGGGCAGCGCGTCCTCGCCCAGCTTCGGGATGAAGACATAGCGGGCAAACACCTCTGTCCCCATGAAGGACCCGACGGTCAGCTGCGGGACGATCAGGGGAAACATGCTCGCGTTGATGATGCCATCGGGGAACCGGTAGCTGAGGCCCGTCCCTGCATCGGTGATCAGCGGCCCCTTCTCTCCGAAGACCGTGGGGGCTTTCGCTGTTGCCGGGTTGAACCCGGTCGGGAGGACTCCGTCGAAGGATTTCTGGTCGTCGCCAACGAAGCCACCCATCACGACGATGTCAAAGGCGATGTTGAAGCCCGCCTTTGGGATCGCTGCCGTGTGGTAGGATCCCGCCTGCATGTTGGCGCCGAAGAGGTCGGCGATCGGCTGCATGTAGCCTTTGCCATTGGGACCGTCGAGTTGCTTGAGCGCGTCCTCCACGATCGACTGTGCCGAGGCCGGCGGCGCACCAACGACGAGGAACACACACAGGCCTGCGGTCACGATGCCACCAAGGAATCGTAGACTCTTGCTCATTAGCGCCTCCTCCTGGAATAGTTCTACGATACACACATACGTTCACTCCCCCTTTGCCCGGGATCACACGGGCGAATATTCTGCACCGACACCGGACCGTCCGCACGGGGGGCTTCCAGAGACAAAGATAGGCATCCCGTTCAACTTTGTCACCCCCCCAAGCGTGGGGGTGAGTCTCTTCAGGAGCCCGCCGAAGTGCGCAGAAACGTGAGTATTTTGACCATATCGTCGGGGAGGGAGGAGTCAAAGGAACAGCGGCGATTGGTCGCAGGGTGCAGGAAGGCAATGGTCTTGGCATGGAGTGCCTGGCGCGAGATCATCCCGAGCATCGTCTGGACCTCTGCGCGCTGTGCCGAGGTCCCAGGC
>Ga0209536_100014090_pt1 | contig 11501 bp, 8 predicted proteins | sample DeeMarSeWOR28_12_FD_187461 | JGI IMG/M metagenome (GOLD analysis project Ga0209536, IMG submission 187461) | Marine sediment microbial communities from White Oak River estuary, North Carolina - WOR-2-8_12 (SPAdes) (version 2) | ecosystem: Environmental > Aquatic > Marine > Intertidal zone >... | reverse complement strand
GGGGAGTTCGAGGTGCTGGCCCGCGGCGTGCCGGCGGGTCTGGGAAGCCACGCCCATTGGGACCGCAGGCTCGACGGAAGGTTGGGCGGAGCGCTGCTCTCGATCCAGGCGGTCAAGGCGGTGTCCGTCGGGGACGGCGTCGAAGGCGCCCGGCGGCGGGGAAGCCGCCATCACGACCCGATCGAATACGACGCGGCAGGAAGACGATTTCACCGACCGACGAACCGCGCCGGCGGGATCGAGGGCGGAATTTCCAACGGCGAGATCATCCGGGTCCGCGGCTACCTCAAGCCGGTATCGACCTTGCCCCGGCCGCTGCCGACGGTGGACCTTGTGACGAAAGAACGAGCCGACGCCCAGAAGGAGCGGACCGATACCATTCCCATCGTCGCCGCCGGTGTGATCGGGGAGGCGATGGTGGCGTGGATTCTCGCCGACGAGCTATTGCGAAAATTCGGCGGCGACACACTGGGCGCGACGATCTGCGGCTTGCGGTCGTTTCGGGAAGGCCTCGAGCGCTTCTGAGCGGGAGGTCGTCCGCCCAAAAAAGTAGGGGCGGTGGGATCGGGCCACCGCCCCCCAGTGCAGCTTCCGGGTACTCCCCGCGAGGGGAGGTGGGCTACCCGGTCGCTTCATCTCTGGACCCGCTGGGCACCGATCGATATCCCCCCCGGTCAACGCGGTCTGCCCAGCATCTTCTCAAGGAAGTCCAGAGGGTCGAACCCTATCAGAGGCACACTGAAAGTACGCTGGGAGCGTGGCAGAGTAAAGCGCTGAAAGTGGACCGATCTTCTTTTTACAGGACGGATTGTGGGTCGGAACGAACCGACACACACGCTATCCCACAAGCCGTTGCGGTCGATTCCGGACGGCGGTGGTATATTCCCCAGGCGCTGTTCGCTCTCTCCGGTGAACCACTACCCTGGCACGGGTCAAGACTCCAACGGTAGGCGATAGCAGGATACCTGCCGCCAATGCGGCGGCTGGCTGTAGGTAGGAGGAACCGGCCAGGGGCCGGCTCCAGCGTACATGAGAACGGGCCGCAATCCGCCGGAGAGAGCGAGCAACACCCGAGGACCAGCCTCCAAATCCCGCATATTGAACAATTTGCCTAACACCCGTTGGGCCCCGTCGTAATCAGCCGGGCCAAGTCGCGACAGACCATACCCCTCGCAGACACTGGATGTCAAGCCAAATGTCCAAGATGTTCAGTTCAGAATCCGGCAAACCCCAGGATGTTGGGGTGGAGGAAGGTGGAGTTGATGCGGTAGGCTTGGGCGTCGCTCTCGCCGGCGACGTAGCGTAGGGCGACGGCAACGTGAACGGGGTTGGTCACCACGACCGTGGCCTTGGGCACGTCGGCCATCATCCTGGAGCGCGCCAGCGCCATCTGTTTCTGGCGGATGCGCGAACGGATCATGGCGCAGCGCCGGCGTCGCGGACGCCGCCGAAGTGTCGATGACATACCACACAGGCTTCAGCGCCGACATGGGCGGCGGCGAATACGAGCGGCGGAGCAGCTTTTCGATGCAGGACAGCGCCCCGGTCAGGGTGCCTGACGATTTTTCGACCGTGCAGGACGCGCTGAACGCCCTGGGCGGCGCCGGCGTCGTGGAAATCACCGACAACGGACGGTACGAGGAATCACTGGACATCGCCGTCGCCATGGATGCGGCCATCGAACTGCGCGCGGCCAACGAGCGCAACCCGCACCTGGCGCTGACCGGCCCCTTGACGGTGACCGGGGGCGCGGGCAGCCGCTTCAGCCTCAACGGCTGCCTGGTCAGCGGCGACCGCATGCGGGTGCCGGCCGAATCGTCGCCGGGCGTGGCGAATGAACTGGGCCGGCTGGACATCGCGCACTGCACCCTGGTGCCGGGCCGCTCGCTGGACAGCGCCGGCCAACCGCTCACGCCCGGCGCCGTCAGCCTCGCGGTGAGCCTGGCGAGCGTGACCGTCTCGATCGCACGAACAATTATGGGCGCGTTGCGCGCCGTGCCCGAATCGGGCGTTACGGTGCTCGACAGCATCGTAGACGCGACGGACATCGAGGCCGTCGCCTGCGCCGCCCCCGACGGCGCCAGCGCCGGCGCCGCGCTGGCGGCCACCGCCAGTACGTTCATCGGCAAGATCCATGCGCGCGAATTCGGAACCATCAGCAACTGCATCCTGCTGGCGCGTCGCTCGGCGGCCGACGGCTGGAACGCCCCCGTCTGGGCCGAACGCAAGCAGACCGGCTGCGTCAGGTTCAGCTATCTGCCATTCGACTCGATCGCACCGCGTCGGTACCGCTGCCAGCCGGACTCCGCCGAGAGCGCGCGGCGCCTGGCGCCCCGGTTCACATCGCTGCGCTACGGTCGACCGGCCTATGGACAGCTGTCGCTGTCGACGCCGGTCGAAATCTGGCGCGGCGCGGACGACGAGAGCGAAATGGGCGCATTCCATCACCTGTACGCGCCGCAGCGCGACCGGAACCTGAGAATCCGCCTGCGCGAATACCTGCGGGTCGGCCTCGAGGCAGGGCTGATCTATGAAAGCTGAACGGCAGACGAACATGACACAAGGAATCCATCATGAGTTTTGATCTGAGTCGAAAAACATTCAATGCGCTGGACGACTATTCCGGCGTGGTCATGCAACAGGGACGCGTGCAACTCGACGCCGACTGGAACGAGATGGTGGCCCAGATCAGCCGGCGCCTGCAGGCGGAATCGCTGGACACCTTCGGCCCTGCCGTGGTGCCCCGGGTCACGCCGGAAGGCTTCCTGATCAGCGGCCCCGTTACGGCGTTCGAGATCGGGCCGGGCCGCATCTACGTCGACGGCCTGCTGGCGGAGAACCACACCGAGGCACTGAAGTGGGACGCCCGCCTGGCGGAAATCTCCGGCACCGCCCGGCTGTCGGGAGCGGATATCGACGCCGCGCCCTCCGGATTCACCGGCACCACCGCCTACGGCGCCCAGCCCTGGTACCCGAACCCGCCCGCCATCCCCGCCGGCGAGAACCTGCTGGTTTACGTGGACGTCTGGCAGCGCGACGTCACCCACCTGCAGGACGCCGGCCTGGTCGACGCCGCGGTCGGCGTGGACACCACGGCGCGCCTCCAGACGGTCTGGCAGGTCAGGTTCCTGGACGGCGTCGGGGCCATCGACGCCTCCACCGCCGACGAGGACATCCCCGGCTGGCTGGAGACCATTCATCCGTCCTCGGCGCGCCTGTCCACCGGCACCGGCGACCTGACCGACGACGACAATCCCTGCCTGCTGCCGCCCCAGGCGGGCTACAAGGGACTGGAAAACCAGTTGTACCGCGTCCAGGTCCACGACGGCGGCCCGCTGGGGACCGCGACGTTCAAGTGGTCGCGCGACAATGCCGTCGTCGCCAGCCGGATCGGCGCGATGCCCTCCGGCAACGAAATCGTGGTGGATTCCCTCGGCCGTGACGACGTGCTCTCTTTCCACGAAGGCGACTGGGTGGAGATCACCGACGACCACCGGGACCTGATGGGCCTGCCCGGCGAGATCCGCCGCATCCAGCTGGGCGGCGGCATCGACACGGCCACGCGCACCATTACCCTGGAAGGCAGCGCGCTCCCGATCGGCTCGGGTGCCGGCCAGTTTCCCGTCGACGGCAGCGACCAGACCGATCCGGAACGCAACACCCGGATCATTCGCTGGGACCAGGCGGGCATCGTGTTCCGCGAAGACGAAAGCGAACACGCCAACCTGGATGCGGCCGGCAGTCCCGGCGTCATCGAAATCCCCCCCGCCGGAACGCGGTTGTTCCTCGAAAAAGGCATCCTGGTGGATTTCGACCTGGAAGACGTGGTTGTCGAGGCGAGCTTCGGCCCCGTGTTCAAGACCGGCGACTACTGGGTCTTTTCCGCCCGGGTCAACGACGCATCCATTGAAATACTGGATCGCGCGCCGCCGGAGGGCGTTCATCACCACTACGCCAAGCTGGCGATCATCGACAACGGCACCCCGATCGACTGCCGTACGCTGTGGCCCCCGGAATTCGGCGAAAAGGGATGCGCCTGCACAGTCTGCGTGGAGCCCGAAGGCCACAACAACGGAACGGCGACCATCCAGCAGGCCGTCGACCAGGTGGTCGCGGCCGGCGGCGGCACCGTGTGCCTGGCTGTCGGGCGCTACGACATCGGGGACACCATCCGGATTACCGGCAATTCGGTCACCCTGCGCGGACAGGGCTGGCAGACCATGCTGGTGGCGCGAAAGCCCCTCGAATTGATCGGCATCGGGGGTGAGGCGCCGGCCACGGACATCACCGTGGACAACCTGTTCGGCATCACCACGGTCACCAACGGCGCCCGGCCCGCGGTCGCGGTCCACAACGTGTTCGGCCTCGGGATCAGCCGGTGCTTCTTCACCAATGTCGCCGGCGAGATGCCCTGGGGCGACGGCGTTCGCCGGGGCACCAGCCTGGGGGTCAAGTTCACCGGCCTGGTGGGGCTGGCCAGGATGCAGGACTGCATGCTGATCGCCGAGCGGGGCATCGTCGGGCCCGAGAACGAGAAGGAATTCCTGGCGACCATCGATCTCGCCGTGCAGCACTGCCAGATGAGTTGCACGCAGGCTGGCATCAGCTTTACCGGCCTGAGCCTGCACCTGAACCGGCTCGATCTGAGCGGCAACTACATCACCCGGACGAAAGAGGCGGGCATCGAACTGACCGGCGCCACGGCCGGCGGCACCGAGGCCGCCATCGTGGACAATCTGCTCACGCGTTGCGAACGGGGAATCCGGGCCGGCGTCTCGAACCTGCGCATACTGACCAACGACCTCGAAGAGCAGAGGACCGAAAAAGGCGGCGGCAACGCCATTACGTTTGTCGATGGCCTGCTGCCGGTCCGGCTCGCCAACCAGCAGGTGATCGGCAACCGGATACGCAACTACAACGGCCATGCGGTCAGCGTCGATACCGCCGTCGGCAAGCTGATGGTGAAGCAGAACCAGGTCGAAAACATCACGGGCGCGGGCTTCGTCGTCGAGCCGGGCGGATCGGTCGAGTACCTGAGCCTGGAGAACAACCAGTTCAAGGACATCGACGGCCTGCTCCCCGGGAAGCTGAACCAGCAGGCCGCGATCCGGCTGCAGGCCGCGCTGCGCGCCGATATCGTCGGCAACCTGCTCGATGGCGTGGTGCGCAGCCCGAAACCCGCGGACAGCCGGATCGGGATCGACGTGGTGAGCAGCGCCGGCGTCAGCGTCAGGGACAACCGCCTGCTGGCGGTGACGGCGCCGAACTACACGGGTCTCGGGGCCGGTATCGCCATTTCGAGCCCGGTCGGGAGTTTCGTGGTGGAGCGCAACGAGGTGAGCCGAGTGCCCGAATACGGCGAGGATGCGGAAAAGGTCGTTCCGGCGGCCTGGTATCCCCTCCTCGTCCGGGGCCGGCGGCCGCCCGCCCGCGAGGCTGAACTCATGAGCGAGGCAGCGGGGCACACCGAGCTTTCCGCGAGCGTTGCCCTCGTCGTGCACACCGCCTCGGAGGCCGTCAAGTACGCGACGAGCGCACCCGTGTTCAAGGTAAAAGACCGGGCCTATGCGCTGCTGGCCACGCACATCGTGGACCTCGGCCGCCTCGCGGCCGCCAGGAACGACGTGCGCGTCGCCGACAATTTCCTGGATGGGACTTCGACCAGCACGCTCGCTTTCCTGGCCGTGGCCGCGATCCACTGCGACGTGTCCGGAAATGAAATCCGATCTGCGGGCGCCGGGCCACTGGCGCTCGTCTACGCGCATCACGTCGCCTTGAATCACAATCGGCTGCTTGCACAGGCGGATGAACTGGTGCTGATACCAACCGAGCGCTACGTGGTGATGGGCAACATGCGCGCCACCGGCAACATTCGCGTGATCCAGAAAGGCAATTGGGAGGTTCTGCCGGCTCCCTGGGACGCTCTGAATATTGTGCTTTAGCGTCGAACGGCCCTACCATCGGACAAACAGGAACAACGATCATGAGATATCTGGTACTCGAAAAGGAAAAATCCATCGCGGAAATCGCCGGAAAGGCCTACCGGAACCTGCCCGCGCCCGAGCGCCGCAAGGCCGAGGAGGCCCTGGTCAAGGCGAACCCGGAGTTGAAAAACATGGCCAATGTGCGCGCCGGCGCGCTGATTCGCATTCCGGAGGGCACCGCTCCCGAGAGCCTCGACCGGCGCAACGTGGTGGACCCCGTCGATCACCTGATCGATGGTGTGGGAGACCAGCTCAAAGCCTTCGAGGGCGAGATGCGGGCCGGCTTCGCCGCCTTCGATGAGCGGGTGAAGGACTATCCCAAGCTGATCAAGGCGGCCGAAAAGGAGGCGGAAGGCCGGCCGGAAGTGGCGGAGACGATAGCGGAGCTGACCAAACACCTCAAGGCGTCCAAGAAGGACCATGAGAAAAACCGGGAAATGGGGCTGGCGGCCCTGAAGAGCCTTCAGGAAGTGGCGGCCACACTGGCTCGCCGCTGAGCGGCGCACAGGGAGGTAGATCATTCGCACGTTCGCCAACAGACCGGACAACGCCCACGCGGCCGCCAGCGAGGGGCCCTCGATGACCCGCCGTTGGGGCGACCGCGTCGTGCAGCAATCGGCGCACCGGGCGGATCCGGGTTCGCACCCGCCGATCAGCACCATAACCACGATGGCGGCCAGTGAGCCGTACATCGCGCGGGTGCCCGAAGACGAGGCGGCCACCGCCGAGGAGGCTCCAAGCCCCACGCTCACCAACGCCCGCTTCACCGGAAACCGGATCCTGGAGCGGATCCTGAGCGGTGAAATCGACGTGCTGTCCGATCGGCACAACGGCCGCGGCGGGGCGGTCTCCAGGGTGCAGCAGGCACTGGTTGCGCTCGGATTCGAATTGCCCATGCATCGCGCCGACGGGTCCTGGGGCGCCGAGACCGAGGAGGCGATCCGGCAGTTTCGCGCCCGCTACGGGCCTTCGGAGGGAAACCAGCTCGACGGCGCCACGCTGGCCGTTCTCGACCGCGTTGCCCCGCCACCGGGCGAGTCGCACGAACACACGGTGGACTACGACCGCCTGCTGGCCGACGGGCGCCTCGACGTAACCGTGGCGTTGGGCGCCACGGATACGACCGTGCACCGGGAATTGGGCCGCGGGCGGTACGAAACGACGACACGGCCCACCGAGGAGCTCGAAGCCGAGCGATTCAGGACCTGGATGACCTCGCACGGGTTCGCCGTGGAGCTGTTGGGCCTGTCGGGCAACGAGTACTGGAAGGCCGCCCGCCCCATGACGTGGACGGGGGCGGACGGCGCCGAGCACACCCGAAACGTGGACATCTGGATCAACCTGGTCGTACCGGCGGCCGGCGCCGCGAGGGAATTCCGAGAGGGGTTGAGCAGTGACGAAATCACGATCTACTCCGGACACGCGCGTTACGGCTCCGGCCCGGATTTCGATGCCAAGGCCAACCCGGCCGAGAACTTCCGGATCGGCATCGACCGGGCACTGAGCGAAGCCGGGCGGCGAACCCGCGTCGAGGAGGCGCGGCGGCATGGCGTGGCGATCGACGAGGAACACGACCTGCTCGACATGGTCGGCAGCGGCGATTTCGACCCCGACCGCTACCGGGTGCTGTTCATGCACGCCTGCACTTCCCTGGCCTATCTGGACGAACTGCGGGAACACGTCGGCGGCACCGAAAACCTCGATGTCGTCGCCACCCGCCGGCCCTCCCGTTTCACGACCGTCGAATCCCGGGTGGCGGTCGCCGAAATTCAGCGCTTCCTGGAGGGGATATTGGCCATGGAGTCGATCGAATCCGTGGTGGCGGGCCTGGACGAAGTGCAGCGCGGCATGGCTCCGCTTCCGCGAGGGGGGATTTTCTCCAGTTCCGGATTTGGCGATAATCCCCGCGCGCGCTGAAGTCGCGTGACCGGAGTCCGCACATGAAATCAGCCAGGCATTGGCTCACCGCGTTCGCCTTCGCATTCCTGTTGCTGACCGGCTGCGGCCCATCGGGCGGCCCGGCCGGCGACATCCCCGCGCCGACCGCCGCGCCGCCACCGGCCGAAGCCCCGGCAGTCCGCCAGGCTGCCGTGGCCATCCCCGACCGCTACGGCGCCCAGGTGGCCGAGGACATCCTGCGGGCCGGCGGCAACGCCGTCGACGCGGCGGTGGCCGTCGGGTTCGCTCTGGCCGTGACCTATCTCGACGCGGGCAACATCGGCGGCGGCGGGTTCATGCTGGTGTACCTGGACGGCGAACCGGCGTTCCTCGACTACCGCGAAACCGCCCCCCTCGCCGCGGAACGCGACATGTACCTCGACGCCAATGGCGAGGTCATCGAGAACGCCAGCCTGATCGGCCCGCGGGCCGCCGGCGTACCCGGAACGGTCGCCGGCTTGCAGGTAGCCTGGCAGCGGTACGGGACGCTGCCGTGGAAGGACCTCGTCATGCCTGCCGTGAAGCTCGCCGAAGAAGGCTTCCTGCCGGCCCGGGCCCTGGTCGAGGACGTACGCAGCTATTACGGCCGGTTCGCCGACAAGACCAATTTCCGGGCGTATTACGGCGGCATCTCGGCCGACGAGCCGTTTCGACAGCCGGAACTGGCGCAAACCCTCCGCCGCATCGCCGAGTTCGGCGCCGAGGATTTCTACCGCGGCGAGACCGCGCGCCTGATCGTGGAGCACATGGCGCGCAGCGGGGGCATCATCACGATCGACGACCTCGAGGGTTACGGGGCCGTCTGGCGCACGCCGCTGCGCTCACCCTGGCGCGAGTACGAGGTCCTCAGCGCGCCACCGCCGAGTTCGGGCGGGTTCGCGGTCATACAACTTTTAAAAATGAAGGACGACCTGGATCACCAGTTTGTCGGCCTGGCGCACAACTCGCCGCAGTACATTCACCTGGTCGCGGAGATGGAAAAGCGGGTGTTCGCGGACCGCGCCGAGTACCTCGGCGACCCGGACTTCACCTACAACCGGATGGATGAACTGCTCGACGAGGACTACATCGAGCGCCGTGCCCGCGAGGTCGACCCAGGGAAAATTTCACAGCTGGAAAGCGTCCGGCCCGGCCTCGAATCGCCCAACACGACCCACTATTCCATCGTCGATTCCCAGGGCAACGCCGTGGCGAATACCTACACCCTGAACTCGAGCTACGGCTCCGGCGAGATCGTGGCTGGCGCCGGTTTTTTGCTCAACAACGAGATGGACGACTTCAGCGTGAAAGCGGGCGTGCCGAACTACTACGGTGTCGTCGGCGGCACGGCCAACGAGATCCAGGCCGGCAAGCGTATGCTGTCCTCCATGTCGCCCACCATTCTGCTGCGCGGGCGCGAGATTGAACTGGTGATCGGAACGCCGGGCGGGTCGACCATCTTCACCTCCGTGTTCCAGTCCATCGTCAACCTGTACGACTTCCACATGACACCCCTCGACGCCGTCGCGGCCACGCGCTTCCACCACCAGCTGCTGCCGGCGGACCTGATCACCTACAGTGTCTCGCGGCCGCTGCCGCAGGAGACCATCAGCGCGCTGGAAAAGCGCGGCTACCGCGTGGAGCCTCACGGCTGGGATTTCGGTGACGTCCAACTGATCCAGCGCGTGGCCGGCGAGTGGGTGCCGGCTTCGGACCCGCGCTATCGCGGCGAATCGAGGGTGCTTACCCTCGGGGATGCGCCGTAAAAATCAGCCGTCGCAACGGTAGACGCCGAACACCTGGCGCCCTTCGGTGACAATGCTCTCGGCAACGACGGTGTCGCCGCCCAGCGCCGCGCCCTCGTTGCGCGCCAGCGTCGCCAGTTCATTGGCCACCTTGGTCGGTTTGCGCTCGAAACTGGCCACGCGGCTCTTGAGGCTGACGGTGACCTTGCCCTTGCGCTCGCAATTTCCGACGGCATCGGCCGTAGCCACGCGAACGGACTCGCCTTCCGGCGTGGGCTTCACCCACGAACACGAGCTGTTCAGCACGACCAGGGTGACCGTCAGCGCGGCAATCCATACTTTTTTCATACTTCCTCTCTCATTGGGTGGAAGGCGGATCCCGCAACGCCAGGACCTGTTCATCATCGCAGATCTCGAAGCCGAGTTGGCGGTAAAAGCGGATCGCCTGCTCGTTGCCGTCGTACACGCTCAATTTCACGTAACGGCCATCCCGTTCGCGGGAACGCTGCACGACCGCATCCATCAGCATCCGTCCCAGTCCGCGGCCGCGCATCCGCGGCGCGACGTACATATCCTGGACGTACACCCCCGGCCGCCCGCGCCAGGTGGAAAACTCGAAAAAATACACGGCCAGCCCGACCGCCTCGTCGCCGTCGAAGGCCAACAGCGCTTCGAAACGCGGGTCTTCGCCGAAACCGAACCGCTCGATATCCGCGGCCGTGCTGGTGATCACCTCGCCTTTGCCGAGGGTGACCGCCAGGTCCACCAGCAGGCGGTGGACCAGCGCAGCATCCGCCCGGACCGCGCGCCGGATGGCTATCGCGCTCACGGTTATCAGTCCGTACCGGGGTCGGCCAAACGGTTGTACCGCTTCAGGACTTCGCGCAGTTCGTCGTGCGGCAGCGCCTTGACCAGGTGCCCGCGGTCGCCGGTCATGTCGCGGGCCGCGACCATCGCGTTGATGACGGCTTCTTCGGTGGCTTCGACCGTGGCCTGAAACAGTGGGTCCATGTTCTCGTTCGGCAGCATCTCGACCTTCATGACCGGCCCGGCCTGACTAGCAGCCCTATTGGCGGTGGAAAAGGCGATGAAGATGTCGCCCGAGCCGTTGCCGGCGATGCTGCCGTTACGCGCGATGCCCATCGAGGCGCGGCGGGCGATACGCTTGAGCTGATGCGACAGCAGCGGCGCGTCGGTGGCCACGACGATGATGATTGAACCGGTCTCGCCGGGCGGCGGCTGGCCGTTCAGGGCCAGCGCGGGATCGGTGTAGACAAGCTGTTCCCGCAGGTACTGGCCGACCGGCACGCCGGCAATGCGCAACAGATCGCGGATGCCGTAATTGGCCTGTACCAGGACGCCGAGCGTGAAGCTGCCGCCGCTGCCGCTGACGACGCGGGAGGCCGTGCCGATACCGCCTTTGAATTCGTGGCAGATCATGCCGGTGCCGCCGCCGACGCTGCCCTCGACCACCGGCCCGGCAGCTGCGCTTTCCAGCGCCTGGAAAGCGTGCTCGGGCGTTACGTGGAAGCCGTTGATATCGTTCAGGTAGCCATCCCAGGTCTCGCCGACAACCGGCAGGGACCACCAGTAACCGCTGTCGTCCGCGCGGCCCAGCGAAACACGCCACTGGATGACGGCGTCGCGTACCACGCCGACGCTGTGCGTGTTGGTGATCATGACCGGTCCTTCCAGTATGCCGGACTCCTCGACCCAGATCGTGCCGGTCATTTCGCCATTTCCGTTCAGCGAGAACCCACCCGCAAAGACCGGCTTATCAAAGCTGTCCCTGCCCCGCGGCAGAATGGCGGTGACCCCGGTGCGTACAGCCCGGCCATTATCGAGGTCTTCGATC
>Ga0209536_100014088_pt1 | contig 11502 bp, 1 predicted proteins | sample DeeMarSeWOR28_12_FD_187461 | JGI IMG/M metagenome (GOLD analysis project Ga0209536, IMG submission 187461) | Marine sediment microbial communities from White Oak River estuary, North Carolina - WOR-2-8_12 (SPAdes) (version 2) | ecosystem: Environmental > Aquatic > Marine > Intertidal zone >... | reverse complement strand
TGCCGCGATGATGCCCTTAAGCAGGGTCTCGAAATGATCGATCATGCGCTCGATCGTTTCGGCCTCGAACAGATCGGTGTTGTATTCGAGCCGGACCGACAGACTGTCGTTGGCGTCGAAGACGAAGAACATGATGTCGAATTTTGCGGTGCCGAATTCAAACTCGAAGGGTTCGGCTCGCAGGCCGTCGAACATTTCCCAGTCGATGTCGACGTGCTGTAAAACGAAATGCACCTGGAACAAAGGATGACGGCTGGTGTCGCGCTCGGGGTCCAGTTCTTCTACAAGTGTTTCGAAAGGCACTTCCTGGTGGGCGAATGCCTCGAGCACCGACTGCCGCGTGCGTCCGAGGAATTCACGAAAGCTGGGTTCGCCAGACAGATCGGCGCGAATGACCAGCGTGTGCAGGAAGAAACCCACGATTTTTTCCAGTTCGCTGCGCTTGCGGCCGCTGATGGGCGTGCCGACCAGCAGATCATCCTGGCCCGAGTAACGCGCCATCAGGAGATTGAAGGTTGCCAGCAAGGTCATGAACAGGCTGCAACCTTCGCGTTCGGCCAGTTTGTATACCTGCTCGCGTAACTCCGGCGCCAGCATGCGCGAAATATTTGCGCCATTGCTGGTTTGGACCGGGGGGCGCGGCCGATCCGTGGGCAGGTCGAGCGTGTAGGGCGCATCGCCCAGCTTGTTTTTCCAGTAACTCAGCTGATGCCTGAAATCATCGCTGCCGAACCAGTCCCGTTGCCAGAGCGCATAATCTGCAAATTCGATAGCTAGTGGCGGCAGTTCGATGGCTTCGCCTTTGACGGCGGCGTTGTACAGCAGTGCCATCTCGTTCAGGAATACGCCGTGTGACCATGCATCGAAAATAATGTGATGCACGATCAGGCTGAGCAGGTAATCTGCCTCGCAGACCTTCAGCAAAGTTACGTAGATAAGCGGGCCGGCGGAAATGTTCATCCGCACCTGGGCCAGCTCTGTGACGCGTTTCTGAACCGCTTCATCGTCCGCGCCGCTAAGGTCTTCTTCGCGAATCGCGACGTAGACCTCGGGCAGGATCACTTGCACCGCTTCGCCGTCATGCGCCGGGAATATCGTGCGCAATGATTCATGCCGGGCTATCAATTGATTCAGCGCATTCTGCAATGCGCTGCGGTCTGGTTCGCCCTTGATCCGCATCACCCAGGGCACGTTGTACATCGGGTCGCCCGGCGAAAGTTCGTCGAGGAACCAGAGGCGCTGCTGGGCGAACGAAAGCGGTAGTTTGACATCTCGCGCTCGTCGTTCGATCGTGGCGACCTGCTGGCCCGATGATCGTTGCCCGGCCTTTTCAGTAATCTTCCCGGCGAGCTTCGCAATGGTCGAGTTATTAAACAACTCCATCAACGGTAACTCGACATCCAGCTCGTCGAGGATGCGGGAGATCAGCCGCGTAGCTAGTAGCGAGTGACCGCCGAGTGCGAAAAAGTCGTCGTAGACGCCGACCTGTTCGACGCCCAGCACATCGCTCCATAGATGCGCGAGAGATTCTTCTGTCGCGTTACGCGGCGCAATGTACTCGTGTTCCGCAGAGTATTCCGGTGCCGGCAGCGCTTTGCGGTCGACTTTACCGTTGGGCGTCAGCGGGTAGTCTTCGAGACGGACGAAAGCTGCGGGCAGCATGTATTCGGGCAGGCGGGCGCGCAAAGCCGCTCGCAAGGTCTCGTCGTCGGGGGGCGAGTCGGTATTCGATTCGCCTGTCAGGTATGCGACCAGACGCTGATCGCCCGGCGTATCTTCGCGCAATACGACGACGGCCTGATTGATGCCTTCCTGTTGCGTCAGCAGCGCCTCGATTTCACCCAGTTCGATTCGAAAGCCGCGTAGCTTTACCTGAAAATCGGTTCGGCCCAGCACCTCGATACGGCCGTCGGCCAGGAAGCGGGCGAGATCGCCGGTGCGATACATGCGTGCATCGGCCCGTCCGGCGAAAGGGTCGGGGATAAATTTCTCGGCGGTGAGTTCGGCGCGGTTCAGATAGCCTTGCGCAACGCCGTCGCCACCGATGCAGAGTTCACCGGCGACACCGACGGGCGTTGGTTGCAGATGCTCGTCGAGTATGTAGCAAGCCGTATTTGCAATGGGGCGCCCCACGCTGATTCGCGTGGCATCACTCGTAATGCATTCGCATGCAGACCAGATAGTGGTTTCCGTCGGGCCGTACATGTTCCAGACGCTGTCGCCGGCCGCAATGAGTTTGCGGGCGAGATCCAGGTCCAGCGCTTCGCCGCCGCAAAGTATTTTCAGTTCGTTGTCGCCGTGCCAGCCGGTTTGCAGCAACATTCGCCAGGTCGCCGGCGTTGCCTGCATGATGTCGATGCGGCATTCATCGAGCGCGCGTGCCAACGCGAAACCGTCGGTGGCGGTGGCGCGGTCGGCAAGGATGACGGTGGCCCCGGCGGCGAGCGGGCCGAACAGTTCGAGTACGGAAATATCGAAGCTGAGTGTCGTAACGGCAAGCCAGCGATCACCGGCTTCGATACCGGGTGCATCGACCATGCTCAGCAGGAAGTTCACGACGGCCCGGTGGGGTATCGCGACGCCCTTCGGTTTACCGGTAGAGCCAGACGTGTATATCACGTAGGCCAGATCGGCCGAATCGGTCGTGCGGTTCACGGACGTTTGCGGGAAATCGTTGCCGGCCGGGTTCTGGTCGATTCGCAGTATTTGCAGGTCCAGCCCCTGTCCTACATCGGTCAGGTTGCTTTCGCAGACGAGTATCGGTGCCGCGCAATCTTCGAGCATGAAGCGCAAACGATCCTGCGGGAAGTCCGGATCCAGCGGCACGTAATGGCTGCCGCTTTTCAGTATGCCGAGCAGCGCCACGAGCATATCGATGTTGCGGCGGGTGCAAAGTGCAATCGGAACGCCCGGGCCCGCACCCATGGAAGCCAGTTGATGCGCAAATTGATTGGCGCGTTGCTCCAGCGCCATAAAGCTAAGGCGTTCGCCCTTGAATTCCAGCGCAGTCGCTTCGGGTGCGTGAGCTGCGCTCGTTTCGAACAGCCCGTGCAAAGTCGCGCCGGTATCGTAGTCACTTTGGGTTGCGTTCCACTCGATCAGCAGTTGCTGACGCTCGGCAGCATCCATGATGCTGAGGCTATCGATCGGAGCATCGGGTGTAGCGACGATAGCGCCCAGCAATACATCGAAATGTGTTGCCATGCGCGCGATGGTTGCCGCATCGAACAGGTCCGTGTTGTACTCAAAATACGCGACGAGTTCACCGTCGCGTTCTTCCATGGATAACGTCAGGTCGAGTTTGGCAGTGCCGAATTCGAACAGGGCCTGCTCGCTTTCCAGCTTGTCGAACAGGCTGTGCGTGACCGGCGCGTTCTGCAGAATGAACATGACCTGGAACAACGGCGCATAACTCGTGTCGCGCACCGGCTGCAGTTCTTCAACCAGCTTTTCGAACGGTGCTTCCTGGTTCGCATATGCACTCAATGCGCTGTGCTTCACGTCTTGCAGCAGTTCGGCGAATGACGGGTTTCCGTCCAGCCTGGCGCGCATGCACAAGGTATTGATGAACATGCCTATGAGATTGTCGAGTTCGCTGCGCTGGCGGCCTGCGATAGGCGTGCCGACTACGATATCGTCCTGGCCGGAGTAGCGTTTCAGCAGCAGGTCGAATGCCGCCAGCAGAACCATATAGAGCGTTGCGTTATGGCTGCTCGCCAATTGTTTAAGCGCATTCGTCCTGCTCTTGTCCAGCTTCAGCTCGTGCCATGCACCGTTATAGGTTTGCACGGAGGGTCGCGGCCGATCCGTGGGTAAATCGAGGACCGCCGGGGCGCCCGCGAGATGCTCTTTCCAGTAGCTGATCTGTTGCTGTAAATCCGGTTGTTGCAGACGCTCCTGCTGCCAAACAGCGTAATCACCGAACTGCAACGGCATGCCCGGCAATTGTGCAGCCTCGCCTGCGCGCGCGGCGTTGTATAAGGCCGCCAGATCGCGCAGCAGCACATCCGTGGACCACGCGTCGCCGATGATGTGGTGCATCACGAGGTGCAGCACGAAGTCCTGATCGCTGAGATTTATCAGGGTGACCTGCAACAGCGGGCCGGTATCGAGCGAGAAGGACGTTTGCGTAAGTCGGGTCAGTTCCGCCTGGATGTGTTGTTCGCCGCCGCCGTAAAGGTCTATCGACTGCAGTGTTATGCGCGTATCCGGATCGAACTCCTGTACCGGGTTGCCTGCGACGATTACAAACCGGGTTCGCAGTGATTCGTGGCGGGCCACCAGCTGATCGATCGCTGTCTGCAGAGCGTGCGGGTCGATTTCCCCGTGCAGTCTGATGGCCCACGGTATGTTGTAGACGGGGTTGCCCGGTTCCAGGCGATCGAGTATCCAGAGCCGCTGCTGCGATGCGGACAGTGGCACCCGGGCCGCATCGCCGCGCGCCCTCAGTGGTGTTGCCGCGGTATCGGCCGCCAGCAGCGCTGTCGCCAGCCCGGCTACAGTCGGGTGATCGAAAATGCTTTTCAGCGGCAGTTCGCGGTCAAACGTGTCACGGATACGCGCGATGACCCGAGTGGCCAGCAGGGAATGCCCGCCGAGCACGAAGAAATCATCGTTGATGCCGATGCGGTCGATATGGAGCAGGTCCTGCCAAATCTCAGTTACCGCTTCTTCTTCGGGCGAGCGGGGTGCGACGTATTCGGTCGTAACGTTTGCTGCCCAGTCGGGAGCGGGCAGCGCATTGCGATCGAGTTTGCCGTTGGGTGTCAGCGGCAGTTCGTCGAGGAACACCACTGCGGCAGGCACCATGTAATCGGGGACGGTTCTGGCAAGCGATTGCTTTACAGCCTTGCCATCGAGGACGTGATCGGTGGCGACGACATAAGCGGCGAGCCGCTGATCGCCCGGCGTGTCTTCGCGCAGCACCACCACCGACTGGCTAATCCCGTCGATGGCTTCCAGGGCGGCTTCTATTTCGCCCAGCTCGACTCGAAAACCGCGCAGCTTCACCTGGAAATCGATGCGGCCCATGAACTCGATAACGCCGTGCCTTCTGAAGCGGGCCAGATCACCTGTCTTATAGATATGCGCACTGCTATCCGCGGCAAACGGATCCGCGATAAATCTTTCCGCCGTCAGTTCGGGTCGGTTCACGTAACCGCGCGCCACCTGCACGCCCCCGATCCACAGTTCGCCGGGTATGCCCTCCGGCGTCGGCTTGCCATGCTCGTCGACGATATAGATTTGCGTGTTGGCCACGGGGCGGCCTATCGGCACGGTGGCGCCCGCGTCATTTTTGTCGCAGGCCCAGTAAGTCACGTCGATCGCGGCTTCAGTGGGGCCGTACAGATTATGCAGTTCAGCATCCAACGTTGCGAAAAAGCGCTGCTGCAATTCGATGCCGAGTGCCTCGCCGCTGCAGATGACGCGCCGGAGTGAGGTGCACTTAGCCGCATCTGAATCCTGTAAAAAGGTCGCCAGCATCGACGGCACGAAATGCATCGTCGTAATGCCTTGCGATTGAATGATCCGGGTCAGGTAGTTCGTGTCGCGGTGGCCGCCGGGTTTTGCGATGACCAGCCTCGCGCCGGTGATGAGCGGCCAGAAAAACTCCCAGACGGAAACGTCAAAACTGAACGGTGTCTTTTGCAGCACGCTGTCAGTATTTTTCAGCTTGTACTCCGTCTGCATCCACATCAGCCGGTTGCAGATGCCGCGATGTTCGTTCAGTACGCCTTTGGGTCTGCCCGTCGATCCGGATGTAAAAATGACATAGGCGGCGTTATCGGGGCGAGCGGTGAGTGGCGGGTTTTGCGCACTGAAACCCTCGAGTTCCAGCTCTTTGATATCGACGATTCGCGCGTCCGTTTCCGGCAGCGACTCTGCCGTTTCGGCATGCATCAACAGCAATTCGATGCCAGCGTCTTCGAGCATGTGCCGAAGGCGCTGCTCAGGATATTCAGGGTCGAGCGGCACGTAAGCGCCGCCGGCTTTCTGGATGGCGTAAAGCGCAACGACCATTTCCAGCGAGCGTTCCATGCACACGCCGACCAGGCTTTCCGGCCCCACACCCTGTTCCTGCAGCCAGTGGGCAACGCGGTTGGCCTGTGCGTTCAGGTTGGCGTACGTAACGTGCTGGTCACCGCAGACCAGCGCGATTCCGTCTGGTCGCCGCCTGACCTGCGCCTCGAAGAGACTCGTCAGCGTTACGTCGGCGGGGAACCGGACTGCGGTTTGATTCCACTCGTGGACGAGGCGATGCCGTTCGTCTGTATCCAGAAGTTCCAGCTCAGCCAGTTGTTTGGTGGGGTCGGCGACTATTTCGCCCAGTACTTTTTCGAAGTGACCCAGCATGCGGTTGACGGTCGACGCGTCGAACAAATCGGTGCTGTACTCAAACCACGCCGCAAGACCATCGTGGCGGTCTTCCAGCAAAACGTTGAGGTCGAACTTGGCAGTGCCCGGCGTGACGATCACCGGACCGGTCTCGAGGCCGGCGAACGGGACCTGCTCCTGTTCACGGCTCTGCAGGTTGAACATCACCTGGAATAGCGGGGCGTAGCTGGCATCTCTTGCGGGTTGAAGTTCCTCGACGAGTTTCTCGAACGGCAGTGACTGGTGGGCCAGCGCCTCCAGGCTTGTTCCCCTGGTCTGCTCCAGCAGGTCGATAAAGCGCATATCGCCATCGACGTTGCTGCGAATGATGACGCTGTTGACGAACAGCCCTATGAGCCCCTCGACCTCAGTCTGCTGGCGGCCGGCCACCGGAGTGCCGACGATCAGGTCTTGCTGACGCGTGTAGCGGTAAAGCAGGGCATTGAATGCGGCCAGCAGCACCATGTACAAAGTGGCGCCTTGTCGTTGTGCGAGCTGTTCGAGTCTTTCCAGTAGTTTCACGGGAAACACCCGGGAAGCCCATGCGCCGCGATGGCTGGGGGCAGCCGGGCGCGGCCGGTCGGCGGGAAGCTCCAGTATCGAGGGCGCGCCGCGCAGTTGTTCTCGCCAGAAATCGAGTTCCTGGCGGAGTTGCTTGCCAGTCAGGTGTCGACGCTGCCACCCGGCGTAATCGGCGTATTGCACTGGGAGTTCGGGGAGTACGGCCGTTCGCTGTTCTTTGGCAGCCGAGTAAGCCGCCGACAATTCGCGCATCAGTATGCCGAGCGACCATCCGTCTGCAACGATGTGATGCACCACGATCAGCAATATATGTTCAGCAGGGCCCGTCTGCAGCAGATGCGCACGGAGCAGGGGGCCGGTGGCCAGTTCGAAGTGCGCATTCGCCAGTCGCGTCAGTTCTTTGTCGAGTTGTTCCGCGCCCCACTCCTGTGCGTCGTGCAGTTCCAGTTCGAGCGCTGTCTCTTGGCCCGGAAGCGCCAGCGGATCCCTGTCTCGAGTGACAAAGCGGGTGCGCAAAGTTTCGTGCCGGGCAGTCACCTGGTCGAGTGCACTCTGAAGCGCCGCGACGTCGAGTTCTCCCGTAAGGCGCACGGCACTGGGAATGTTATACAGGGTGGTGTCCGGGTCGAGTTGATCGAGGAACCAGAGCCGTTCCTGGGCAAAGGACAGGGGCAGCCCGCGCGATTCGTCCGTCCGGCTGAGTCGAGCGATGCGGATCTCGGACGCTGAGCCGGGGGAAGGTTGTTCGAGGACGCTGATCAGTTCGGCTTTATTGCGAACCAGTTGCTCGCGCAACTCGTCGGTGAGGCTTCCTTTGGGCGCACTGATGCGCAGGTCTCCGTCGTCCACAGACAACGTTATCCCCTGCTTGTTCAGCAGTGCAAGAAGTTCAACGACGGTCATTTCTGTTATAACGCTACAAGCTATTGGTGCTTATAGCTTTTTTATTCCTTACTAACGGCCTTTAAACCGCAAGGCGTAACGGGCAAATCTACCACGCATTTGGCGCCGTGCAAGGAAAGCAGGCTATGTTCAATGGCCTCGATTTCCAGTCTCATGGCACCTTCGAACAAAATACGTTAATAAAAAGTTATAAATGACTGTTTATTATATATTTAACTTCGAGTTAAAGGCGCTCAGATGCGAAATTCTTCGCGTTCACTCTCGTCCCCCTCGGCATTGCTCTGCAGCGTCGTCTGCAAAGTTGCGATAGTTTCCGCAAGGGCGGCAGGGGTCGGGTAGCGGAAAATGAACTTGAGCGGCAGGCTGATCCCGAAGCGGTCACGGGCTCGTGACACCAGCTGGGTCGCCAGCAGGGAGTGGCCGCCGTGAACAAAAAAATCGTCATGAATGCCCGGTTGGTCCAGCCCCAGCACCTCGGACCAGATCTGCACGAGTTGCTCCTCGAGAGGGCTGCGTGGTGCCTCATACGGGCTACTGTCATCCCGACTGTATTCGGGTGCAGGCAGCTTGCGTCTCGCAACTTTCCCACTCGGTGTCAGCGGCAGTGCCCGCAGCACCATGATGACAGACGGCACCATGTAATCGGGTAGCGTTCGCTTCAGGCGGGTTTTCAGAGAGTCGGAATCGATCTCCTCATTGCAGGTGACATAGCCTACCAGTTGCCGGTTTGCCGCTGAGCCATCGTCGCGCAGCACTACGATCGCTTGCTGTATCTCCGGCATCTCGGTAAGCGCGTTTTCGATCTCGCCCGGCTCGATTCTAAAACCGCGCCACTTGAACTGGTCGTCTGTGCGGCCCAGAAACTCGATCTGGCCGTCGGGCAGGTGCCGCACGCGGTCACCCGTTCGATACAGGCGGTCGCCTTTGATAAAGGGACTCGGGCAAAACTTCTCGGCGTTCAGCTCCGGCCGCTTCAGATAACCGAGCGCGATTTGCACGCCGCCGAGGTAGAGTTCGCCCGCTACCCCCAGAGGTACGGGGTGCTGCCGGTTATCCAGGATATAGGCGCGTGTGTTGGCAACCGGCGTACCGATAGGCGGCAGCGCCGGCCATGACTCCGTGTCACCCGTCAGTGTTAACGCCGTGACCACGTGGGTTTCCGACGGGCCGTACTGGTTGTGTAAGGCAGCATCTTTAAGCGCTGCGAACAGTGCGCGAACCTCCGGTGTTACGCGCAAGGCTTCGCCCGCCACAACGATGTCGCGCAGTTTAGACTCGGCGCCCGTGGCGACCAGCGTCTCGGCGATCGGCTGCAGCGCTGCGAACGGGAGGTACAGTCTTTCTATCCCCTGCGCTGCGATGAAGTTGGCCAGGGCGGGAAGGTCCTGGCGTAAATCCTCGTCGGTCATGACCAGCGTGCCGCCGGTGCTCCAGGTGCTGAAGAGTTCCTGAAAGCTGACGTCGAAGCTGAAGGATGCGAACTGCAGCGTTTTTGCCGGCGAACCCAGGCGCTCATGCTGCTGTTGCCAGCGCAAAAGGTTGGCGAGCCCCGCGTGCGATAACTGGACGCCTTTGGGGATGCCGGTCGAACCCGAGGTATAGATGCAGTAGAGCGGGTCCGATGGTTTTACGTCGCTGACCGGTTTATCTCGTGTGGTCGTGTAATCCAGCCGGTCGAGTTGCACGGTTTCCGCTTCGCAGTCGGGCAGTGCCGTGTCGGAGCGCGTCAGAATGACTGCCGCATCGCTGTCACCCAGCATGGCGCTAATACGGTCGGCGGGATAATTAGGATCCACCGGCACGTAGCATGCGCCGGACTTAAGTGTTGCCAGTGCAGCAACTGCGAGTTCTATCGATCTCGGGCAGCTGATGGCGACGATTTTGCCAGGCCCCGCCCCGAGGTCCTGTAAATGTCCGGCCAGGGTGTTCGCGCGTCGATCCAGTTCCGCGTAGCTTAGTGACTCTTCACCGAAAATTACCGCAGTCTGGGCGGGTGTTTTAGCAACCTGCTGTTCGACCAGTTCGTGCACGCAGGCCGGCAGGCCAAAGTCCACATCGCTGGCATTGAAGGTGTTTAGCACCTGATGTCTTTCGCCGGCATCGAGCAGGTCTATGTCGACCAGCGCTATATCGGGTTTTGTGCAGACGCTTTCCAGCAGTCTTTGCAGGTGTCGCAGCATGCGCTCGATCGTCGGGCGCTCGAAGAGGTCCGTATTGTATTCGATGCCCGCTTCGATACCGGTGGCGGTTTTGCTCATCGCGAGCGTCAGGTCGAACTTGGCTGTGTCATGCCCGATCAGCGTGGCCGCTTCGGTTTCCAAACCGGCAATCTGCAGGCGTGTGTTGCTGCTGTCCTGCCAGATAAACATGTGCTGGAACACCGGCGTGTGGCTCATGTCCCGCTCGGGTTGCAGTTCCTCGACGAGCTTTTCGAACGGCAAGTCCTGGTGCGCGTAGGCCGCCAGTGCAGTTTTCTTAACCTGCTGCAAAAGTTCCCGAAAGGGGGTGTCATCGTTTGCAGTGACCCGCAACGCCAGTGTGTTCAGGAAAAAGCCGATCAGGCCTTCGAGTTCGGTCCGTTGCCGCCCGGAAATGGGGGTGCCTATAACGAGGTCCTCTTCGCCGCTGTATTTGTGCAGTAACGCTGCGAATACGGCGAAGGTCAGCATGAACATTGTGCAGCCCGTGCTTTGCGCCAGGTCCTGTAAATCAGTCGATAGCTTTGCCGGCAGATTGATCGCCAGCCAGTTGCCCCGGTAGCTCGGTTCAGGAGGCCGTGGTTTGTCGGTTGGCAGTTCAAGCACCGGGGGCGCATCGTCGAGTTGCGTCAGCCAGTAATCAAGGTGGCCCTGCAGTCGGTCGCCGCTGAGCCACTCGCGCTGCCAGAGGGCGTAATCGGCGTATTGCACTTCCAGCCGGGTAGGTTCGGGTGCGACATCGGCGGTATGCCGTTCATACCAGCGGCCGAGGTCGCGGAAGAATACGTCCATCGACCAGAGGTCACTGATGATGTGATGAATCACCAGCAGCAATAAAAATTCATCGGCTCCGGCCTTGATCACGTTCAGTGCGAGCAGCGGTCCATGCGCCAGGTCGAAACGCGTCTTGGCCAGTTCGCGACTGCGTTCGACGATGGCTGCCTCGTCGGCGTTGCTCATATCCTCGAGCTTGAGTTCTACGCCGATGTGGTCGAGTACCCGTTGGGTCGGTTCGCTGTCGGATGCATTAAAAACAGTTCGCAGGCTTTCATGCTGTTTGACCAGGTCGTTCAGCGCCGACTGCAGTGCATCGATGTGCAGTTGGCCGTGAACGCGAATGGCGAAAGGCATGTTGTAGACAGGCGTGCCGGGTTCCAGTTCATCCAGAAACCAGAGGCGCTGCTGCGCAAAGGAAAGCGGCAGCGGATCTTCGCGACTGCGGTCGCGGGGCTTGAGCTCAGGTCCGGTATCGGCGTCGCTGCCCAGCAGGGCAACAATTTCCTGTTTATGGGTGAGGATTTCCTGTTTCAGTTCATTGGTCAGCACGCCCTTGCCGGCCTTGAGTTTTATCTTGCCGCCCTGCACGCTGAGCCGAATCCCCGCGGCGCGCAGCTTGCTGATTAGCTCAATTGCACTCACAGCTCGATTTCCTCGAGATCGCCCTCGCCATCCTGTTCATCCTCCGGCGCTGCTGACTGTGCCCAAATCAGCGTGTCCGCCGCTT
>Ga0209536_100014087_pt1 | contig 11502 bp, 6 predicted proteins | sample DeeMarSeWOR28_12_FD_187461 | JGI IMG/M metagenome (GOLD analysis project Ga0209536, IMG submission 187461) | Marine sediment microbial communities from White Oak River estuary, North Carolina - WOR-2-8_12 (SPAdes) (version 2) | ecosystem: Environmental > Aquatic > Marine > Intertidal zone >... | reverse complement strand
GCGAAAAAACTTCGAAGGGTTGATTCGCGCATTCGGTGAGACGGAGGGGCTCCGCGACATGGCCAACCTCGTGATCATTGCGGGCAACCGTGACGACATCGCGGACATGGGCCCCGGACCGCGCCGCGTCCTGACGCAGATTCTCGCGCTCATCGACCGCTACGACCTCTATGGGTCCGTCGCGTATCCGAAGCACCACGATTCGAAAGACGTCCCGGAGCTCTATCGCCTCGTCGCCAAGACCGGAGGCGTCTTCGTGAACCCCGCGCTGACCGAGCCTTTCGGGCTCACGTTGCTCGAAGCTGCGGCGACGGGCGTACCGCTGGTCGCAACCGACGACGGTGGCCCCCAGGACATCGTCGGCACCTGCGGGAACGGCCTCCTGGTCGACGCCCTCGACCACGCGGCGATCGGCAGCGCGATCTGCGACGCGTTGAGCGATCGGGAGCGCTGGACCGAGTGGTCCGAAGACGGCCTCGAGGCGGTGCATGCGAACTACACCTGGGAGAGCCACGCGTACCGGTACGTCGAAGAGGCGACCAGGATCGTGAAGGGAACGCGGCCAGTTCCCGTGCACCGGCCACCCACGAAGCTCGCGGGGATGGACCGCCTCCTGGTCACCGACGTGGACGACACACTCACCGGCGACGACGCCGCGATGGCCGAGCTCCTCGAGCGTCTCGAAACGACCAGCGCGCGGGTCGGCTTCGGCATCGCGACGGGCCGCACGCTCGACGAAGCGCTGGCCCTGATGACTCGATTAGGCGTCCGCGTGCCAGACGTCTTGATCACCGCGGCTGGCACGGAGCTGCACTACGGTACGCACTTGCTCCCGGACCGCTCTTGGGAACGACAAATTCGTTATCGATGGGACCGTGACGAGGTCGCCGCGGCGGTGGGCGAGATTCCAGGGCTGGCTCCCGTTCCCGAATCAGCGACGGAGTACCGCTTACGCTACAGACTGGACTTGAAGAAGGCCCCGAGCTTGCGCGAGATCCGGCGACGCCTGCGCCAAAAGGGGCTCCGCGTCACGACGATTCTCGATCACGAGATCTATCTCGACGTCGTTCCGATACGCGCGTCACCCGGGTTCGCCATCCGTTTCTTCTGCTTCAAGTGGAACCTCGAGCCCCAGCGCCTCTTGGTCGCAGGTGATTCCGGGAACGACTGGGACATGCTTTCGGGAGACACCTTGGGCGTCGTTGTGAGCAATCACACGCCGGAGTTGGAGCGTTTGCGTGGGCGCCCTCGCGTTCATTTCGCGAAAAGCGCACACGCGCGCGGGATCTTGGAGGGAATCGATTGGTATGATTTCTTCGGAGACATCACCATCCCCCCCGAGGAACACGAATGATCAGCACGCTCGAGGAGCTCATCGATACCTATCGTGAGCCAATCTATCTTCTCTTCAGGCGCCTGAAGGCCCTCAACCGACAGTTCCTTCTTTGGTCCGACTTGGTACACGAGTACGAGCAGTTCGCCGACACCGAGGTCGCCGCGCCTTTACGGGACACTAAGCTCGAGTGGATCATGCGCCACTCGCAGGAGGCCGTGGTCGACGAACCTTTCATCGCCTTGGCGGTCCGCGAGCGTGTCGGACGCTGGCGCTACCTGCAGGTTCACACCGAGGAGATGCACTGTCGCGAGCTCGACGTGAACCAGTTCCTCGACATCAAGGAACGGCTGGCGGCGGGCATTCCACCCGGTGAGCGCTACGTGCTGGAGATCGACCTAAGCCCATTCGAGCGAGGGTTCCCGAAGCTCAAGGACGCTCGCAACATTGGACGCGGAGTGGAATTCCTCAATCGACACCTGTCGGGACGGCTCTTCGTCGACGGCGGCCGCGGCCAGAAGCTGCTTTTCGATTTCCTCCAGGTTCACCAGGTTCGCGGCCAGCAGCTCATGCTGAACGACACGCTGCAGAACATCGAAGAGCTTCGCGAAGCCCTCGACAGGGCCATGGAGGTTCTCGATGCTCACGAGACGGAGAGCGATGACCTCAGCCGGGCGCTGCGGCGGTTGGGCTTCGAACCTGGGTGGGGCCGGACCCCTCAGCGGATCCGGGAGACGATGGAGCTGCTACTCGACATTCTCGAAGCGCCGTCGCCGAAGAACCTAGAAGCATTTCTCGCCCGCATGCCGATGATCTTCTCGATCGCCATCCTCTCGCCGCACGGCTATTTCGGGCAATCGAACGTGCTCGGCAAGCCCGACACCGGAGGGCAGATCGTCTACATCCTCGATCAGGTTCGCGCACTCGAGCGGGAAATGCGTGCATCGATCCACGACCAAGGCTTGGACATCGAGCCGCAGATCGTCGTGCTCACCCGTTTGATCCCAGAGGCAGACGGCACGACTTGCGACCAGCGCATTGAGCCCATCTTGGGCACCGAGAACGCTCGAATTCTTCGAGTGCCTTTTCGCACCTACGAGGGGGGCGAGGTCATCCCTCAGTGGATTTCGCGCTTCGAGGTCTGGCCGTATCTGGAGCGCTACGCCATCGACGCGGAGCGTGAATTGCTCGCGGAGCTCGGCGGCGTGCGCCCCGACTTCGTGATTGGCAACTACTCGGATGGGAATCTCGTCGCAAGCGTGCTCGCACACCGCCTGGGCGTCACGCAGTGCAACATCGCGCACGCACTCGAGAAGACGAAGTATCTGCTCTCAGACCTGCACTGGCAGCACCATGAAGCCGAGCACCACTTTGCTGCGCAGTTCACGGCCGATCTCATGGCGATGAACACGGCCGATTTCATCATCACCAGCACCTATCAGGAGATCGCCGGCACCGCGGAGAGCGTCGGTCAGTACGAGAGCTACGGGGCATTCTCCTTGCCGAGGCTCTATCGAGTCGTCTCGGGCATCGACTGCTTCGACCCGAAGTTCAACATCGTGTCGCCAGGGGCTGATCCGAGGGTCTTCTTTCCATACTTCGAGGAATCGCACCGACCCGACGAGATCCGCAAAGAGATCCAGTCCATGGTCTACGGGTCGCCCGATTGCGCATACCGTGGGCTAATCGAAGACCAGAACAAGCCGCTTCTGTTCGCGATGTCGCGACTCGACCGGATCAAGAACATGGCTGGTTTGGTCGAGTGGTACGCGCAGAACGAGGAGCTTCGAAGTGCAGCGAACCTGCTGATCGTCGGCGGGCGCTTGCGCCCGGAGGAATCCAACGATCGGGACGAGCGCGAACAAATCGAGCGCACTCACTGGCTGTTCGACGAGTATGGTCTCGAAGGACAGGTTCGATGGGTAGAGATGCAGACCGACAAGACCAAGGTTGGCGAGATCTACCGCGTCGTGGCCGACCAGCGCGGCGCCTTCGTGCAGCCTGCGCTCTTCGAAGCCTTTGGTCTGACGGTGGTCGAGTCGATGAGCAGTGGGCTTCCGACATTCGCGACCCGTTATGGCGGCCCGCTCGAAATCATCGTGGACGGCGAGTCCGGCTTCCACATCGACCCGACCCGGGGCGACGAAACGACGCAGAAGATGCTCGACTTCTTTCGCAACTGCGAGGCCGACCCCGAAGCCTGGGAGCGCATCTCCAAGGGCGGCATCGCACGGGTAGAGGAGCGCTTCAACTGGCCTCTCTACGCCTCTACACTGTTGAAGCTGTCCCGTATCTACGGCTTCTGGCGCTACATCTCTTCGCTCGAGCGTGACGAGACGCGGCGCTATCTCGAGATGTTCTACGGGCTCCTCCTGCGACCGCTGTCGAAGAAGGTTCTCGACGCCCACGACCACTAGACGAGGCGTCTCACAGCACGTGCACCCGAAGCTCGCGCCGCGACGTCGCCCTGTGGCCTTCCCGGCGCGCGACTCGAACCTGGACGTCCCCGTCGTGTACGACGGCCCGGTAGGTGGTCAGGAGGTAGTCGCCTGCCACATAGCCGAAGCCGTCGCCGTCGTCTTCGTAGACCTGGCCTTCCGCCTTTCCATCGTCCGAGAGAGATACGAACAGCGTGAGCGGACCGTCCGATGCCTCGACGGTAGTTTGTCCGCCCGGACCGACCGGCACGATGGCGCCCGGACGGAGCCGTAGAACGGGGTGCGCCGGCTCACGGGCTGGGTCTTCGCCGACGAGTGTGAGCGGGCGCCAGTTGCCCGCGGGCATGGGGAATGCGTGCTGTCCTTCCTCGTCGAGCAGCGGCTGAACCATCAAGTCACGTCCGAGGAGGAACGCGTGATCCTCGGCGCGAAGCGCCGGGTTGGCCGGGTCAGCGAAGAAGAGCGGACGGGCGACCGGAAGCCCCGTTCGGCTGGCCTCCCAGAAAACGGTGTAGAGGTAGGGCAGCAAGCGATAGCGGCGCGCGAGTGCGACCCTCGCGATTTGCTCGACCCGGTCGCCGAACGACCAGGGCTCTTGATCTCCGTGGAGCGAGTTGTGGGTACGGCAAAATGGCAGGAACGCGCCGACTCCGATCCAGCGCGCGAAGAGCTCCGGTGTCGGCGTCCCGGCAAAGCCCCCGATGTCGGGCCCGCTATTCGGCTGGCCAGAGAGGCCCAGGTTCAAGACCATGGGCACGGACCAACGCAGGTGGTCCGAGGTCGCGGCGTTGTCGCCGGTCCAGGTTGCCGCGTAGCGCTGCCCGCCGAGGTAGCTCGAGCGCGTCAGCACGAACGGGCGGCGCGACGGCCGTGCGCCGACCATCGCGTCGTGTGTGGCTTTGGACATCAAGAAGCCGTAAACATTGTGGTATTGGGCATGAGTTCCCGCGGTAATCTCGGCGCCGCCAGCGTGTTGCAGATCCTCTGGAAGCTCGGCCCCATGCGGGAGGATCGGCGAGGGCTCGTTGAGATCCACCCACACCCCGTCCATGCCGTGCTCGAGGAACTCCCTCGTCAGGCGGGACCACCACGCTCGGGTCTGCGGTCGCGTGTAGTCGGGAAACGCAGCGTCGCCCGGCCATGTCCACGCGTGGTGCTCCTTGCCGGCCGCGTCCCGGAGAAAGTGCCCACCTGCGACGCCCTCCTCGTAGACTCGGTAGCCTTCCTCGGCCTTGACGGCGGGGTCGAGGATCCACACGGAGCGAAATCCGCGTTCGTGAAGGTAATCGTTGACGGCTTTTGGATCGGGGAAGCCCTCCGGGTCGAAGGTGAAAACCTTGTACCCGTCCATGTAGTGGATATCGATCCAGATCACGTCGCACGGCATCGCACGCGCGCGGAACTCGTCGGCGAGCTCGCGCACGCGGCTGTCCGGATAGTAGGAAAAGCGGCACTGATGATAGCCGAGCGCCCAACGCGGCGGCAGCTTCATGAACCCGGTGAGCTGAGCCAAACGGGCGACGACCTCCTGAGGCGAGTCGCCTTCCACGACGATGATGGGAAACGGCTCTGCAGAGCTCAGGCGAATGCCCCGACGCAGGTCGATCTCGAGCCGATACGTGGTGTCGGCGAGGATCCCGAAGGCGCTGCCATCCGCCCGAACCGCCAGTACCCAGGGGTGTGCCTGATACAAGCTCTTGGAGCGCTCGTCGTAGTTCGGAACGGGCGTGCCGTCGGCTTCGATGCGAAACGGCTGAGTCGCCCACACCTCGGTCACGAAGCCACTTCGAAGCAGGGGGCCCGCGACCTCCCCGGTTCCGTAGAGGCTCGTGCCGGCGTCGACGGGGACCAGGGCCTCGTAGCCGCCTCTCGTCCGGATGAACGTCGGCACCACGTGCCAAGAGTCAGGCACTGGGGAGCCTGCGGAAAGCGGCTCGACGAGCGCAAAGGAGCACGGCAGCGAGGCGGCGTCGATTCCAGCGGGAATGAAGCGCGCGACGCCTTCGCCGAGCACACCGGGTTCCTGGGTCATGCGGCAGGATATAGCGCCCAGCTGCGACCGCACGTAGTCTTCGCAGCCGGCATCAGCGGTGCAGGGGCATCGTGTAACAGAGCGCCTCTCCGCTCAACACGAGCGTCCCATCGCCGCGCACGACCTCGGTCTTGAGCTTGGTGATCGGCTTGTCGCTGCGCACTTCCAAGACCTCGACCTTTCCGGTGATCTCGTCGCCCGGCCTCACGGGCGCCTTGAAGCTCCAATCTACGTGAAGAAATACCGTGCCCGGACCTGGCAGGTCCTCGGCGACGACCGCATTCAGAATCGCGCTGGTGACGCCGCCTTGGACGACGATTTCGCCGAAGCGCGTCTCTTTTGCCAAGGCCTCGTCGTAATGAAGCGGATTGCGGTCGCCAGAGATCTCCGTGAAGAGCTCGATGTCGCGTTTTCGAACGCCGCGCGTCCGCTCGGCTCGCTGGCCGATGGCCGGCATTCCCTGGGGCCAAACCTCGCTCATCGCTCCCGATAGTCGCTGCTTCGGCGGCGCTTGACAAGTGCGGCGGTTTGGCGGCCCCGTGCAAGAATGGCGGCCGCCACGCCGCCGAGAATCATCAAGCTCGCAACGGCGAGGCGGAGCGTCGGCTCTTCGGCCAAGACCATGATGCCCCCCGCGGCGGCGATGACCGGGACCGCGAGCTGGACGATTGCCGCACGCGTCGCGCTCAGGTCGCGGAGCGCGATGTACCACAGGACGTAGCCGACACCCGAGGTGATCGCGCCCGATGCGACTGCGAGCGCAATCCCACGCGGTGTGACGTACAGCGAGCTGCGGCCGAAGGCGAGGGCGAGCGCGGCGAAGGGAAGGGCACGGGTGAAGTTTCCGGCAGTTGCCGCGATCGGGGCCGCCCGACCTCTCCCGCGAAGTGAGTAGATGCCCCAAGCGACGCCGGAAGCGAACATCAGGGCCGCCCCCAGCGGATCGGGCGCGGAAATGCCGGGCAGTACGAGGTACACGAGCCCGGCCATCGCCACGCCGAGACCGATCCATTCACCTGCGCTCGGGCGCTCTCCCTGCCAAAGGCCGACGCCGATCATGGTGAGCTGGACCGATCCGAAGAGGAGCAGGGCGCCCATGCCCGTCTCCAGGGACACGTAGGCGAGCGAGAAAGCCATCGCATAAACGACCAGTGCCAGACCCGAGCGCCATGACCCGGCTCTCTTTCCGGCGGGGCTCGGCTCGGACAGAATGGCCGAAAGCGGCACCAAGACGCCCACTCCACTGCCCAGCCGGATGAACGTGAACGCCACGGGGTCGACGAGCGAGGGCGCGAGCGCCATTCGGCAGAGCAGCGAGTTCGCGGCGAATGCGATCAACGTGGTCAGGGTCAGCAGGGCGACGCGGAGAGACACCAGCGCAGGGTAACAGGCTGCGAAGCTGCTCGAGTTCCAAGTGTTCTCGGACCGTCTGCCTACCGCCCGGCTCGCCAGCTACGGGCAGCCGTCGATGCAAATGCGGTAGCTCGCCTCGCAGGCGACCGTGCAGCTCTTGTCCTTCATCGGGCAATGGTCGTTGCATTGGACCCATTGGTCGTTGCACAGCGGCAAACAGGCGGATTTCGGGTACCCAGACGGAGCAGACCGCGGATATTCGTGCTGATGGCTCGGAGGAGGCTCGGGCACAGCGGTCGGAAGAGCCCTCGCGGACCCATCGGAGGATAGCTGTTCCAGCCGCATTTTCGCGTAACCAACGCGTTCGGGCGGGTCGGCTTCCACGCGCTCCCGGAGCCACGTGCGCCAGCATTCCTGCCGCCAGTCGAGGGCGATGCTCGGATCGAAGTCGGCGCCGTAGCATTGCTCGTAGCGCTCGGTGCTTCTTTGGGCTTGTTTAAGGCTCGGTCCGCATGCAATTGAACCGAGAAGGCAGAATGCGAGGACCACGCGAGCCATGACGGCGGAAGGTAACACCAGCGACACGGCCCACCAACAGTCGGCGACGGGCTGGGGTACGTTCGAGGCACAGCGCCTCGGTACGCTGTGGCTCGCCTGGAGCGCCCAGGGGCTCCTTCGGGTTTCGTTCGATCGCTTCGACGACATTTTGGCTGATGAAGCGCCGGTGCCCCGCATCTACGCCGAGCCGCTCGCGCGCTACTTCGAAGGAAAGGCCGAAGACTTCGGTGAAGTGCCGCTCGATCTGCGTGGCACGGATTTTCAGCTGCGCGTCTGGACCGCACTCCGCGAGATCCCATGGGGCCGCGTTCGGACCTACGGCGGCATCGCCCAGCAGATTCAGTCACCCCGAGCAATGCGTGCCGTCGGCCAAGCCAACCACCTCAACCCGGTTCCCATCATCGTACCCTGCCACCGGGTCGTCGAGGCTGGACATCACCTCGGTGGCTACGGCGGGGGCGTCGAGCGCAAGCAGATGCTTCTCGAGCTCGAGGGCGTCCGGCTGCATGAAGGCGTGGTGCAGCCCGGTCAGCTGGAGCTCTTCTGAGCTAGCTGTAGCGAGCCACGAACAGGCACGCGATCACCACCACGCCCGCGAAGATGCTGATCCTGTCTTTCAGGGCAAATAGGACAGGATCATCGTGCATTTGGTCACGCGCGGCCAGGAACCAGATTCGCATGATCCAATAGACCAACACCAAGCAGACTCCCCACAACACCTCGACTCGCGGGTAGTACGCCGTGATCGCGGGCGTGTTGATGTAGAGCGCGAAGACGAGCACCGCGAGGAAGCCCGAGGCCAGGCCTGCAGCTATGATGATCGGCATGTCCGCCGGCACGTAGTTCCTTCCCCTGATGGACATACGGCCGTCGGCCTTGGTCTGAATCAATTCGGAGTAGCGCTTCACGAAAGCCAGGCTCACGAAGAAGAAGATCGAGAACGCAAGAAGCCACTCCGACAGGGGAACGTCGACCGCAACGCCACCGGCCATCACCCGATACGTGAACAGCGACGCCAGAGTGAGCACGTCGACGATCATCTGCTGCTTCAAATAGAACGAATAGGCCGTCGTGAGCGCCACGTAGCCGAGCACGACCAGTACGAAGCCTTGGTGTACGAAGAGAATTGCAAGCCCGATCGAGACGCCGAGGGCGACGATCGAAAGAAGGATCCCGTCGGCAATGGAAAGCGCACCTGCGGCCAAAGGTCGGCTCCGCTTGCTTCGGTGCGAGCGATCGGCGGGCAGATCGACCAGGTCGTTGAGGACGTAGATCGAGGAGGCCGCGAAGCTGAAGGAGAAGAAGGCCATGACCGCCGCGAACACCAACTCCGGGTTGGTGTACTGATGTGCGAAGTAGAGCGGTACGAAGAGCAGCACATTCTTCGCCCACTGGTGGGGCCGCAGCTCCTTGATCGCCGCGCGCAGCTTGTTCGGACGCGCGACCAGGACTTCGACTCTCGGCACCGACTGCTCCGCCCGCCGCTGCGTGCTCGCACTCGGCGCGACCATGAGAGCCTCGCCAGCGGCCCTCCAGACGGGCAGGTCCGCCGAGGAATCCCCGATGTATTGAAAGCCGCCGGACCCGAAGCGCGACACGAGATACTCGGCCTTGTGCAGACCCTTGAGGTTCTTGTCGGTGTGCGTGCCAACCACCTCGTCGACGAGGCCGAGATGCGCGCCCACCGCGTCGGCGACGCTCTGGTCCGATGCCGTCACGAGCAGGACTCGCCTGCCAGCGGCGCGCGCCTGTCGGACCTGGCTGAGCACTTGGCTGCGGTACGGAAGCGTCGAAGCGTCGATCGAGACATGGCGGGCCACGTATCTCTTGAGGGCCGGGCGGCCCCTCATCAGAGCGATGAGCAGCGAGAGCAGCCGCCAAGGCGCAGCTTTGAGGAGCTGGATGATCCCCTCCACGGTTACGTCCGTCGCGACCAGCGTGCCGTCCAGATCGACGCAGAGCGGCTTGGCTGCAAGCGCGCTCGACTCTGTGAGGGGAGTACTCAAGGGTCGCTCACAGACCGCGCAGCGCCGCCTCGAGGCGCTCCCGCTTTTCGCGAAGCCGAGATGCGTCGCGCCTCGACTTCTCGACGACCGCTTCCGGGGCCTTCTCGATGAAGCTAGCGGTGGCGAGCTTCTTCTCGACCGCGCCGAGCTCTTTCTCGAGCTTCTTGAGATCACGCTCGAGCCGATCGCGCTCCTTCTCGGTGTCGATGACGCCAGGCACCGCGGCGCGCACACCTGGGTTGACGAACACAGCGGCATTCGTGAAATGAGCGCCTGCATCGTCGAGCTTGCTCGCATCCGCCTCGAACCTCATCTCGCCGCGTGCCAGCGCTTCGATGGTCGGGCGCTCGGCCTCCAGCACGGCGCGCTTGCTCTCTTCGCTCGTGTGCCAGTGTATGAGAATCGTCTGACTGTTCGAGACGTCGTGTTCGGCCCGGATGGTACGCGCGCTCCCGACGAATGCCTGCACTGCGGCGAAATCGTGCTCCGCATCCCGATCGAGCTTCGCATCGACGAGCGCGGAGGGGAAACGGCTGATCATGATGCTATCGGCCGCACCGTCCCACTTGGGTACACGCTGCCAGATCTCCTCGGTGATGTGCGGCATCATGGGGTGAAGCGCCCTCAGCACCGTCTCGAGCACGTGCGCCAGAGTCGCCTCGGTTTCGGCAACGAGTGCTGCATCGCCACTGTCGAGCGCCGGCTTGCTCACCTCGAGATACCAGTCGCAGAGCTCGTCCCAGACGAAGTGGTAGAGCGCGCCGGATGCCTCATCGAGTCGATAGGCATCGAGCCCCGAAGAGGCGACATCGAGGGCGTGGTAGAGCCGCGACAACACCCAACGGTTGGCGAGGGCGCTCGGCTCGGGGCGCCGCTGCGATGCCTGAGTGGAAGAGTTGCTGAGTCGCATCAGTGCGTAGCGCGAGGCGTTCCAGAGCTTGTTCGCGAAGTTGCGGTACCCCTCGATTCGTTTGATCGAAAGCGCGATACGGCGTGATTGCGGCGAGTAGCTGAGAAGCGTCATGCGGAGCGCGTCGGCGCCGTACGCGACGAAACCGTCTGGGTAGGTCGACTTGAGGTACTTCAGGCCCGCCTTCTTCGCACCCGCCTTCTCGGCTTTGGCTAGGAGCTCTTCGCCCGTCGCTCCGAAGATCACGTCCAGCGGATCGATGACGTTGCCTTTGACCTTGCTCATCTTCTCGCCGCGTTCGTCGGTGACGAGGCCCGCAAGCAGCACGCGGGTGAAAGGAACCTCGCCCATGAAGTGGAGCCCCATCATGATCATCCGCGCGACCCAGAAGAACAAGATGTCGTAGCCCGTTTCCATGTCCTGAGTCGGGTAGAAGCGCTCGAGTGCGACCGTCTTCTCGGGCCATCCCAGAGTGGAAAACGGCCACAGCCCCGAGCTGAACCAGGTGTCGAGGACGTCTTCGTCCTGACGGATGGATGAGCTCGCACATCCCCCACACGCGCTCGGCTCCTCGCGCGCGACCGTGACGTAGTCACAATCGGCGCAGTACCACGCCGGAATCGGGTGACCCCACCAGAGTTGGCGCGAGATACACCAGTCCTGGATGTTGCGGAGCCAATGGAAGTACGTCTTGGTCCATTCGGGGGGCAGGATTTGAATCGTGCCGTCTTCGACCGCCTTGATTGCGGGCGCAGCCAGCGGCTCCATTTTGACGAACCACTGGGTCGAAATCATCGGTTCGACGATCGCACCAGAACGCTGCGACCGAGGCAGCGTCATCATGTGCTTCTTGCTGCCGCGCACGAGGCCCC
>Ga0209536_100014085_pt1 | contig 11504 bp, 5 predicted proteins | sample DeeMarSeWOR28_12_FD_187461 | JGI IMG/M metagenome (GOLD analysis project Ga0209536, IMG submission 187461) | Marine sediment microbial communities from White Oak River estuary, North Carolina - WOR-2-8_12 (SPAdes) (version 2) | ecosystem: Environmental > Aquatic > Marine > Intertidal zone >... | reverse complement strand
TAATTTAGTATTTAAACCCCAATTCCCACAGACCAGGTCTGTATCTCCATCATTGTCAAAATCGTCGGCTATAATCGTATTCCACCAACCGTTGGTAAGATCAAGACCATTATTATTTTGTAATTCTAATTTAATGCCATCATTCATGAAAACAGAAATTGGCATCCAATAACCAACGGCAATAAGATCCTTATATCCATTATTGTCAAGATCTTTCCATAGCAGGTCTTTGACCAGGCCTGTTTTTTGAAATTCGGGAGCTATTTTGGCAGTTACCTCATTAAAATTACCATACCCGTCATTTAAAAATAAATATTGATTTGGGACAGCCCCAAATATCAGAGGAAGCTGGTCAGAGGCTATGGTTATATCCAAATCCCCATCATTGTCAAAATCCGATGCAGTGACTTTTGAGGCGTTAGTTTGTATATTCAGAAATGCCAAAGTATCTTTTTTGAATGTGCCTTCATTATTAAAGTAAAGGCGGGGTTGAAGAGGTTTGCCTTTTTTAAACTCATTACCTCCGCTAACTACCAACAAATCATCATAGTTATCTCCATTGGCATCAAAAAAGACATGCGATACATCTTCACTTATTGCATCCGGTTGAAAAACAGCATGCTGTTTTCTTTTAAATCTACCCAAACTATCCTGCAAAAAGAGTGCGGAGGCTTGCCCCTTAGCGCCACTAATAAAAAAATCATCTTTGGAATCTTTGTTCACGTCGCAAACAGATATGGAAGGCCCTTCATTTGTATTTGCAAAGGGCACAAGGGGGTCTCGGTTGAATTCCAGGGTATTTGGGTCCCGATGTTTAAAATCGAGTATTTCGGGGGCGTTAACAATTAAACTTTCTACTTCTGGTTGGTGTTCCTTATAAAAATCACCTCGCGCATTCTGCTCATCAATGAATAGCTGCTGATTAGATTTAACAGACCTTATTGTTTCGTATCTCCCGCCGGGCCAAATTATCTGTATGGAATCTATCAAAGTATCCTGTCCGAGGCCAAAATGAATTTTATTGGAAACGGCTGATAAGTATCCCTTGGTCACAAAATTTTCATGCTTTAAAATACCATTTGTTGTATAGGCCATTACTTTAGTCCCAATGCCAAAGCTGTTTTTCCCGTCTCCGCTTAAGGTGATCTGAATATAATTGTTGTCTTTGTTTTTATCTGACTTATTTTCAAGAAGATAGGCCTCTTCATTTATGTTGTTCACAACAATTTCCAAATCGCCATCGTTATCCAGGTCTGCATAAACACTACCATTGCTAAAAGATAATTCCGGTTGGTGCCATTCTTTGGAGACATTTTGAAAAGAAAGGTTTTTTTCATTCCTGAAAAGGTAGTTTGCTACTTTCTTCTCCGGTAATTCTTTAATAAATGCCATGTCTGTTTGAGTCATGCCAGCACTTATTCTCTTTTGAATATTCTCATTGGCAATAAAACTTATAAAATCCATATCATTGGTGGCACCTTTAATTCCATTGGAGATATAAATATCTTTATAACCATCATTGTCATAATCTGCAGCAAGAACACTCCAGGACCACTCTGTAGCCGATATTCCGGATAAGTTTCCAATCTCACTAAAATTTGATGTGCCCAGATTTAAGTGCAGGGTGTTTTGCATATACTGCGGGGCATATCCATTTTTTAAATAGTATTGGTAGGTTGGATAGGAATACTCCAGTCCGGAAGTTTTATAGGTTTCCAAATCTTCGGGAAGCATGTCTAATGAGAGGATGTCGGTTAGTCCATCGTTGTTTAAATCTGCCAGGTCATTGCCCATAGAATAATGCGTAGTATGTCCCAGGTGCCTGTTGTCGGATGAAATAATGTCTTTAAAAGTGCCATCGCCCTGGTTGATATACAAATAATCGTTTTCAAAAAAATCATTTCCAATGTAAATATCCGGGAATCCATCCTCATTGAGGTCACTAACGCCAAGTCCTAAACCATATCCAATTTTTCCCTGGAAAATCCCGGCATTTGCTGAAACATCTTCATACCACCCGTCATCATTCCTATAGAGGCGATCACCCGAAAGCGAATCTGTTTCTAAACGTTGCGCCCCCTTTCCGTAAGTATGGTTAGGATGAACCGAATGATTTAAAAGGAACATATCCAAATCTCCATCCAGGTCATAGTCAAAAAATGCGGCCTGCGTTGAGAGTCCACTAAAATCAAGACCATAGGAAGACGCCTCTTCACTAAACTGCGGAATACCTTCTTCGTTTATGCCTTTATTGATAAAGAGCAGGTTTGAGCCTTTCAATCCACGGTAATTACTGGCCTTACAAACATAAATGTCGAGCAAGCCATCATGGTTAATATCAACATGAGAAACTCCTGTAGTCCAGTTTCCGGAATTATTAATCTGTGCTGCTTTGGTAACATCCTCAAATTTTAATCCTCCTTTGTTTAAGTATAGCTTATCTTCCCCCTGATTAGAAGAAAAATAAAGATCAGCCAATCCATCATTATTAAAATCGGCTGAAACTACACCCGCTCCATTGTAATAATACAGATAGTTTAGAATATTAAGTTGAGGGGTATCAATCAGCAGGTTTTTAAAATAAATTCCGGAATAGGAAGGATCAACTTTGTTAAACAGCTTTTCTTTCTTTTTGTTACAAGCGGTAATTAGAATAAACGCGCTTAAAAGAAGTCTTAAAATCCTTTTCATTTATGCTCCAAAATTGGTTGGCAAGATAATGAAAACGGTAGAAACAGGAGTGTAAAACGAGTTAATGTTTAACCAATTTACAGTACATCGCAGATATGCATCCTGAGTTCCTGTCTCATTTTAATATGGAGGTTGAGGTTTATAAAAAAGAGTCGAAGTTATTCGACTCTTTTCATATTTTATCATAATTAATCCTGAAATTAATTCCAGAATAATGCATAAATCGTAGCAATAATAATCATTGCTGCAAATGCCCCGATATTGAATTTAGCGCTGGTATTGAACAAGCCTTTGGTAAGCGGGATGCCTTTAGGATCATCCTTACCTTTATTTTGATTAAGGCTAACCAAAACTATAACAAGCATTGTAAGCAGAGTTGTATATCCCATCTGATCCAGGAAAGGGACATCAGCAAAAATTGCACTATCAGACCAGCCACTTGGGGCCACTTTGAAATAGAACGCTATTGGGATAGACACCAATGCCCCTACGATTGCTGCCCTGTTGGTTGTTTTCTTCCAGAATAAGCCTAACATAAACACAGCCAGAATACCTGGACTTACCAGTCCCGTCCATTCCTGAATAAACTGGAATGCCTGGTCTATACCTCCCAGCAATGGGGCCATGATACAAGCAATTCCTAGTGCTACGGCCGCTGAAATACGTCCAACGTTCACCGTTTTTTTGTCAGTAGCATTTTTGTTTATGTATTGTTTATAAATATCCATCGTAAAAATGGTGGATGTAGAATTTAACATAGAAGCCAGGGATGATACAATGGCGGCTGCCAGAGCAGCAAAAGCAACTCCTTTTAGCCCGGTTGGTAAAAATTGCAATAGCCATGGGTAGGCCTTATCCGCCTGTTCAAGGGTGGGTAAGTTTTGGAGTCCGGCATCTCAAAGCCGATTTAATATTTCGGCGTCTTTAACCATTACATAGGCAGCAATGCCCGGTACAACTACAATTACGGGAATAATTATTTTAAGGAAAGCAGCCAGTATAATACCTTTTTGTGATTCACGCAAAGACTTTGCAGCTAAGGTTCTTTGAATAATATATTGGTTAAATCCCCAATAATATAAGTTGGCTACCCACAAACCACCAACTAATACTCCCAGGCCTGGCAGATTAGCATATTCCGGGTTGGATTTATCCAGTATCATGACAAATTTTTCAGGGACACTTTCATAAACTACTTTAAGACCTGCCACAAATCCCTGCCCGTCGGAGACTGTATTTAGTGCTAAATACGATGTAACCAAACCTCCGAAAACCAGGAAGATAACCTGGATTACATCTGTCCAGGCAACAGCGGAAAGGCCTCCATAAAGTGAATATGCTGCCGCGAACAAGGACAACCCAATTACACCGTATACCATGGGAATCCCCATTATTGTTTCCAATGCCAGTGAACCTAAATACAAAACAGAAGCTAAGTTTACAAAAACATAAAGGGCTATCCAGAATACCGCTAAAATAGTTTTAAGAGTTGTGGAATATCGTTGCTCAACAAACTCCGGGATCGTATACAGACCTTTATCTATAAAAATCGGAAGGAAAAATTTACCAACAATCAGCAATGTTATTGCAGCCATCCATTCATAAGAGGCAATTGCAAGGCCTACAGCAAATCCTGATCCGGACATTCCAATAAACTGCTCTGCTGAAATATTGGCGGCAATCAGGGAGGCCCCTATAGCCCACCAGGGTAAAGATTTACTGGCAAGGAAATAATCTTCTGCATTCTTCTGATGTCCTTTTTTATCTCTTGATACCCATAAGCCTACTCCCAAAATCAGCAAGGCATATGCCACAAAAATAAAATAATCCCAAAACCCGAAAGATGATGTCATAGTTTGTTTGGTTGGTAACTGCTAATTGCTCAATTTAGGTAAAATTCTTCTTTAATTAAAAGACAGCTTTGAAACTTATTAGGTTTTAACCATAAGATTAAAGGTATTGGTTAACAATATTTTCAAACAATTCCTGCTTGCCGCTTTGTAATTCCAATTCACCATTTGATTTGGCAATTTCATAAAGATCGGTCATATCTAATTTACCCAGTTCATATTCCTTTCCTTTACCCGAATCAAAAGATCGATATCGTTTTTCCCTAAGCTCATTATAGGGTGAAGAAGTTATAATCCTGTCCGCAATAAGTAAAGCCCTGGCAAAGGTGTCTGCACCGCCAATATGGGCGTGAAAGACATCGTCCGGATCTGTGGAATTTCGTCTTATTTTGGCATCAAAATTAATTCCACCTCCTTGCAACCCTCCTGCTTTTAGAAATGTGAGCATGGCTTCCGTTACTTCTGTAATATTATTTGGGAACTGATCTGTATCCCAGCCATTCTGATAATCACCCCGGTTTGCATCGATACTTCCAAGCATTCCATGGGCTGCGGCAACTTCCATTTCGTGCTGCATGGTGTGACTTGCCAGGGTGGCATGATTTACTTCGAGATTCAGTTTAAAATCATCTTGTAAACCGTACTGGTGCAAAAAGCCCACTACCGTCGCAGCGTCAAAGTCATATTGATGTTTCATGGGTTCCATGGGTTTCGGCTCTATAAAGAATGTCCCTTTAAACCCTTGTTTTCTGGCATAATCCCTTGCTGTTGCCAAAAAACGGCCCATATGGTCCAATTCGCGTTTCATGTCTGTATTTAATAAAGACATATAGCCCTCCCGGCCTCCCCAAAAAACATAATTTTCTCCTTCCAGGGCCATTGTGGCATCCAGAGCCAGTTTTATCTGGCCTCCAGCTCTGGCCAACACATTAAAATCCGGATTGGTAGCGGCACCGTTCATATATCTCGGATGTGAAAAACAGTTTGCAGTACCCCATAAAAGTTTTACCCCTGATGCTGCTTTTTTCTCTTTAATATAATCGACTATAGCCGAAAGCCTCTTTTCAGATTCTGAAAAAGTACTTCCTTCCCTTACCAGGTCAAAATCATGAAAGCAGAAATAGTCAAACCCCATTTTTGTAATAAATTCAAAGGCGGCATCCGCCTTTGCTTTTGCGGCATCTAAAGGATCGCTAAAATTATCCCATGGAAAATTTTGGGTTCCGGGTCCGAAAGGATCGGCCCCTACACCGCAAAATGTATGCCAGTAGGCCACTGCAAATCTTAGATGGTCCCGCATTGTTTTGCCCGCAACTACTTGTTCCGGATTGTAGTATTTAAATGCCAGGGGATTATCAGATTCTTTGCCTTCGAAAGGTATTTCACCAATTCCCTTATAAAATTCTGTGTTTCCTATTAGTGCCATATTAGTTGTTTTTTAATGTTATTTCCAGTTTATTTCTCCAGATTTCATATGCCATCTTATATTCCTTATTTGCTGATGAGGGTTTATAGCTCATAATATAGTCATTATCCATAATTTGTTTCCCGAAAGCCGCATAATTTCCATCATGCAGCTGACAGGCACGGGCTGCACCAATAGCACCTGTGGTATTGTAAATTTCAATTTCCTGATCTATTAAGCTGGCTATGGTGTTTGAAAAAATTGGAGACCTGAATAAATTATCATTCCCTGCCCTGATAACATTGGCCTTAATGCCATCTGCCTTAAGTATTTCCATTCCATAGACAAAGGAGAAGGCAATCCCCTCCAATGCAGCCCTGCAAAGGTGTGACCTGTTATGAATATTCAGGTTTATATTTTCTAATTGCGCACCTAAATCCTTGTTATCCAGCATGCGCTCCGGGCCATTTCCAAAAGGTAAAATAACAACTCCTTCAGAACCAATCGGAACTTTTTTGGCTAACTCATTCATTTCGCTGTAGGAAGAAATATTTAAATTGTTTAAAAGCCACCTGTACATTATTCCTGCCCCATTTACACAAAGCAATTTGCCTATGCGCATATTGCCCGATGAGTAATTGACATGCGCAAAATTATTGACACGCGAACTTTCCCGAACAGACAGATTATCCGTAATTGCATAGATAACCCCGGATGTGCCGCCGGTTGCGGCTACTTCACCAGGATTGAATACATTAAGTGATAGCGCATTGTTGGGCTGGTCGCCGGCGCGGTAAAGAATTGGAGTGCCTTCGGTTAGGCCTGTTTCCATGGCGCCCTCTGCAGATATGTGACCCTGGTCTGAAAATGTATCTACAATTTCTGGGATAAGCTTTTCATCCAGGCCGTAATAGTCTAATAACCAACCGGCAATTTTATCCTCTTCAAAATCCCAAAATATACCCTCCGAAAGTCCGGATACGGTTGTATTCATTTTCCCACTTAGCTTATAAGCAATATAATCGCCGGGCAGCATGGCCTTAAAACCGCTGTTGTAAAGATCGGGTTCATTTTCCTTAACCCATTTTAATTTGGAGGCCGTAAAGTTTGCCGGGGAATTCAAAAGTTTTTCCGAACATGTATTATGCCCCAAATCGTCAAATGCCTTATTGCCAATAGCCACAGCTCTGCCATCACACCATATGATGGATTTTCTTAAGGGAACCCCTTGCTTGTCAACCAAAACTAGGCCATGCATTTGGTAGGATATACCAACTCCTTTTATTTCACCCGGATCTACTTTTGTTTCTTTTAGTATTTCCTTTGTAGCATTGCACAGGTGTGCCCACCAATTATCAGGATCCTGTTCTGCCCATCCTTTTTTAAGGGATAGCATACTCATTTCCTTTTTAGGCTCGCTTAATACAGACAGACTTTTACCTGAGGCTATCTCTACTAAGGCTACTTTTATCGAAGAACTTCCAAGGTCATAGCCTAAAGTGTACATAGTTGGGATTGATTTTAACGCCTTAAGATATTGTTTTTATTGGGATATGCCAAGCAAACAAAAACAAAAAATCCCTGATCATAGAGATCAGGGATTAAAAAAAATAAACTCAAAAAAACTTCTTAGTATCCCGGGTTCTGAACCAAATTGGGGTTAAGAATAATCTGCGTAGCAGGAATAGGGAATAATTCACGATCTGAATTACCAACAGCGGCAGGGTCTTTAAATTCCCAATCGCGCGTGTACTGACCAAATCTGATTAAATCATTACGTCTCCAAAACTCTATGTATAGTTCTCTTCCTCTTTCATCTATCAAATCATCTAATGTTACATTGCCTAAAGGGCTGGCATCACGTAAAGCTCGTAGTTCATTAACCATTGCCGTTGCATTGCCCCCACTTCTAAGCATAGCCTCTGCCTTCATTAAATGCGCATCAGAATATCTGAAAAAGATTTCATGTGAAACGAAACCGCCATATCTGGGATGGTATTTAAGTACTCTGATACCAGTTATTTCGTTATTATCCAAAAGGCTTGGCTGGCCATCAACAACACTGACAAATTCTCTGGTAAAATCCAATGGAGCACCACCTCTCTCTATTAGCGGTGTACCTGTTGGGCCATATTGTTGTCCTTTGAGGAAACCAAAACCAATATTCGTTCCGTCCGCAATTCCGTCGCTGTTATCGTCAACCGTACCATCTGCACCGGCAGGTAAACCTTGCAAAGGCACAAAACCTCTTCGTTCATCCCTGGGCCCGGCAGTTTCTAAATTACTTTCTGGTCCTTCAAATAAATCATAAAACTCAGATAAGGTAGAAAAACCATTCCAACCACCCGATTGTTCTGGTGTAACAAGGTTATAGTGCAAACCATTCCAGATCCTGTTACCAACCTGGGTATTGATCCACCATATGGTTTCATTATCCGGGGTGCCTCTGAATATATCAAAAAAGTCGTCTTCCAATTCGTAACCATCTGCAGCAATTTCATCTACCAGGGTAATTACCCTTGCCATGTCTGCAGGATCAACGGTTCTGGTGCCATTAAAAATATGCCTGTTCAAATGAGTTTTTGCCAATAAATACCTGGCTGCGGCTTTAGATACATTTACATTTTCTGCACCTGAAGGTCCTAATGTAGGAAGTCCGGAAATAGCGGCATCCAAATCAGAAACTATTAGTGCTATGGCATCTTCACCGGTCAGAACCTCAGGATCTGCCAATGGTGGAGCTTCAGTATCCCTGATTGGGACCTGGCCAAAGTTGTCTAAAATTACATACACCGCTAAAGCTCTGAAGAAAGATGCAGCTGCCCTTGATTCTGGTGAAGATGCAGACCTGCTGTCTAATACTTCACTGGCTACGAGCTGAAGCTCATTCCATTGATTCCAAACAGTAGTAATATACTGATGATCCGGTGTCCATGAGTGCTGGTGTAGTTGTCTCCATATACCATTATCCCCCCAGTCAGAACCTCTTGTAGGAACCAACATTTCATCCGTGGTAACCTCACTCAGTGCATACAGGTTAGCCTGGTCGCCAATGAATCCGTTTATGGAATTATACATTGCCGTAACCTGACTTGCTGCTTCTTCTGCAGTTGCAATGCCCTCAAAATTAGTGGCAAGCAACGAATCTGTCGGTTCGATTTCCAGATCGGTACATGAGAAAAACAGTGCCAATGCTGGTAACGAAAACATCAAAATTTTTGATCGTGTTTTTAAATAATTAATCATTGCAGTTTTTTTTTAAATTAAAATTTAGCATTTATACCTAAGGTCACTGTAAGTGGTCTTGGGAATGTGGTATAATCTATTCCCTGACTTGGGATACCAGTACCAAAATCGCCCGTGTTGGCCGAAACCTCAGGGTCCAGACCGCTATAGCCAGTAAACAGTAATAAATTCTGTCCTGTTAAAGAGAACCTTAAATTCTTAAACGTTCCTTCCTTAAGAGGCACATTATAGCCAACCGTTGCGTTTTGCAGACGCACAAAATCTCCTTTCTCCAAATATAGAGTAGATACTTCTTGCGATACAAGCCCTAATCCTTCGGGATCTGTATTTCTGGAAGTTAAGAAGGTAGGCCTGTTTAAGAAGGCATTTCTTGTGTTGTTATAAACCGAGAAACCAAATTGTCCTGCAAAGAAGATATTGGCATCCCAATTGCCTGCATTTAGGTTAAGGGTAAGTCCGGAAAGAACATCAGGTACCGCATCTTCACCGACAAAATCTTTATCGTCAGCACTGAAGTTAGGGTTACCATTGGCGTCCTCCGAATAGGTTGCCATATAGTAGGAGAAAATAGATATTCCTTCACCAAGACGTTGCGCGAAAGCTCCGGTAAGCCCGGGGCCGTTAATTTCTCCGAAATCTGCAGTTGTACCTTCCAGTCCTTTAACCTTGTTGTCGTTATAGGAGATATTAAATGCTCCTGAAAAGGTCATTTTATCATTTTGAATAAAATCATAGGCAACGGCCAATTCTACCCCCTGGTTGATTAATTTACCATTTTCAAGATTCTTAAATACAAAAGGATCAAAAGCCGGTGCCGCCGCAGATTGTCTGAACAAAAGATCTTTAGTCTCCTTTTTGTAGAAGTCTAGTGAGCCTGTAAAGCGATCGAGGCCGAAACCAAAATCAATACCAACATTGAAATCAGTTGTCTCTTCCCACTTTAAATCAGGATTTTGTACGGCAACGGTTTCAAGACCTGGCCTGTTTATACTACCATCATCATTAATGGATGGATCAGCAAAACGCTGTCTTTTAATAAACTGGCCATAGGATAATCCATCCTGGTTACCAGTAATACCGGCACTTAACCTTAGTTTTAATGTAGAAAAAGCAGGGCCAATGAATTCTTCTTCATTAACCTTCCATGCAAAGGCACCTGATGGGAAATAACCATATTGGTTGTCCGGAGAAAATTTGGATGAACCATCCGCTCTAAAGGTAGCAGTAAACAAGTATTTGTTATGGAGGCTTACATTTGCCCTTGCAAAATACGATTGTAATTCATCGGTGTTGTTGAAGTTGTTTACCCAGACAGAGTTATATTGCCTGCCCTGAACAGTAGGGAGTACTCCGCTATCATTGAAAGGGTTAAGAGTGTTTACAAAAGTGCCGTTAGAATCATAACCAAATTGCTGGTATGGGCCTTCAATGGTACTGGCTGCATTATTTATGTCTTGTCTCAGGTTTCTGCCCATTTGGTCCAGGTTAACTTCCGGTGTACCCCAACCCTGAGAATTGAATCCTTGTCTTTGAAAATCCTGATAGGTAAAACCAATAATTGCATCTAAAGAAACGTTCTCCCAATCTCTTTGCCAATTAAGCGTAGCCTCAAGTAATTTACTAGTCGCCCGCAATTCATTGAAAGAGGCCTGCCCGTTATCACTCACCCTGTTTTGATTTGTTACCAAAGGCGAGATAGTGGCACTTGCAGTAGCATCAGAATCATCATAACCCAAAGCTATTTTAGCCCTCAATTCATTATCATCAGCATCTATAATATCATAAGAAGTCGCAAAGTTTACCAGGAACCTGTCTGTATTGGTTTTTTGGCGGTAGTAAGCCAAAAGGTTGGCAGGATTTAAAAGGTTACCTGCAATAACAAACGATGGGTTGTTTGGCCATGTTGGATTTGCGGAATATGTGGCTCCAATCAGGTTACCACTGGCTCCGGAACCTCCACTAATTTGAGGGGCTAAATCGTTGACACGCGCAATAGAAGCTTGTAAATCAAATTTTAACCTGTCATCCAGAAAGCGCTGATTGACATTTACTCTTCCTGTTATTCTTTCCTGAGAAGAACCTTCGATAACTCCAAACTGTTTTCCATAAGAAAAAGTTCCCCTTACATTACCACTGCCATAATTATTGGAGTAGGATAAATTGGTTACAGGAGAAGCCACAGTTCTTAAAACTACTTTTTGCCAGTCTGTATTAGAACCTGCATCTATATCGTTTGCAGCATCCTCACCACGAAATGCGGCGGTCTGCTCAAGAAATGACGGCCCGTCCAGAAGGTCAAAATTCTCTCTGGG
>Ga0209536_100014084_pt1 | contig 11504 bp, 13 predicted proteins | sample DeeMarSeWOR28_12_FD_187461 | JGI IMG/M metagenome (GOLD analysis project Ga0209536, IMG submission 187461) | Marine sediment microbial communities from White Oak River estuary, North Carolina - WOR-2-8_12 (SPAdes) (version 2) | ecosystem: Environmental > Aquatic > Marine > Intertidal zone >... | reverse complement strand
CAAAAGTTTTTAATAAAACAAATAAAGATGCAACTGCTAATACTACTAAATCAACAACTTATGATGATACAAAGTTATCTAGTACTCCCGGTACACTACCAAAAAATATGGCACAAAAAATCTATGACACTAAAACAGGAAAAGCTGTTATAGCGGGTGCGGGTGCGGCTGCTGTTGCCCCTTATCTTACTAAAGGTGTAGATATGATGAAGAATATGTTTAAAGGTTCCGGTGAAAAATCGACTGAAGCATCTTCTTTTGGTGAAGCATTTAAAAAAGCAAGAAAAGAAAAAGGAACAGATTCTACTTTTACTTGGAAAGGTAACACCTATAGTACTGTAACTATGGATGAAGTTAAGAAAGCAGGATTTAATACTCTTCGTGAGTATTTAAATGCTAAGAAAAAAGGATAATAACTATGCCACTTAAAAAAGGAACATCTAAAAGAACCGTTGGGCGTAATATCAAAGAATTAATGAGTTCTAAATCAGGTAAGAAAAGATTAAAAGCAGAAAAAACCTATGCTAAACGTACAGGTAAAACTTCTAAACAGGCTAAACAAACTTTAGCAGTAGTAATTGCTTTATCCAAAGCAGGTAAATTAAGAAAAAAATCTTAAAAATCATGCCTTCAGCAGAATCAGTTAAAAATAAATTAAAGAAATACGGTCTAAGTAAACTTAATTCTCCTAAAAGAACTCCTAATCATCCTACTAAAAAAGGAATTGTAGCAGTTAAAGAAGGAGACAATGTAAAAATTATTAGATTTGGTGACCAAAAAATGGGTCATAACTATTCTGCTGAAGCTAGAAAGTCTTTTAAAGCAAGACATTCTAAAAATATAGCTAAAGGAAAGACTAGTGCAGCTTATTGGGCTGATAAATTTTTTTGGGCAGGACCGAGTGGCAGTAAAAAGTCACCACCTAAATCACAAAAACATAAAAAAGGCGTATAATTTTAATGACAAGTAGTTTATCCGTATGTATAATAGAAAATAGGTGTTAATAACTAATGTTTAATATTGACAAACCTAGAAAATCAGAACTCTCAGACCAACAAAAAACTTTTCTTACAGTATTATTTGGTGAAGCACAAGGTAATGCTAAAAAAGCTGCAGAGATTGCAGGATATTCAGAATCATATTACCCTGATTTAGTTAAAAATTTAAAAGAAGAAATTATAAATAGAGCAGAAGAAATATTAGCTGCTCATTCACCTAAAGCAGCCTTAGGAATGATTAATGCTTTAGATGAAGATGGCTCTACTCCGGGTGTTAGCATCAGAATGGAAGCTGCCAAACAAATTTTAGATAGAGTAGGTGTCTCTAAAAAAGAAAGAATTGATATGAATGTCAAACAAGCGACAGGAATTTTTATCTTACCACCTAAACATGGAACAACAGGAACAGCAGAATAATTATCAAAGACGTAAAAGACGAGCAAGAGTTATTCCTTTCGGATATAAAGTCGATGAAACTAATCCTGACTACATTGTTCCTATTGAATCAGAATTAGACGCATTAAAAGAAGCAGAAAAATATTTAAGAAATTGCTCGTATAAGGAAGTTGCAGAATGGTTGATGAGAAAGACAGACAGGAAAGTGACGGGCATGGGGTTACGCAAGATTCTAATGAGAGGTTGGTAGAACCACCTAAACCTAAATCAATAGGTAGAAAAAGAAAAGTTGCCGTTCCAAAAATTTCTGACTCAGTAGCCAAAGCAAAAAAGTCTGCTACAGAATCTTTAACTAACTCTTATAAACAATTAGAGAAAGCTAGAGAAAAATATAAAGCTGAACAAGAAAAATATAAAACTAAAAAAGAAAAGTTAAGAGATTTAGATAATGCTTTAGAAGGAAAAGTTTCTACCGTTTTAGAGACTACTCAAATTGATGAAGCAACACCTAGTATTCAAAAAGTTATTGGTGAAAGAGAAATTATCTTTCAACCTAATGAAGGACCACAAACAGAATTTCTAGCTGCACCTGAACGTGAAGTATTTTATGGAGGTGCAAGAGGTGGTGGTAAATCTTATGCGTTATTAATTGACCCATTAAGATATTGTCACAAACCAGCACATCGAGGTTTGTTTATCAGACGTACGATGCCTGAATTAAGAGATATTATAAATCATTCTCTTAATCTTTATCCTAAAGCTTATCCCGGTGCTAAGTGGAGGGAACAAGAAAAAGAATGGAGATTTCCTTCAGGGGCTAGAATAGAGTTTGGATATGCGGAAAACTTGACAGACGTACTTCGCTACCAAGGGCAATCATATACTTGGATTGGGATAGATGAACTACCGCAATATCCGACCGAAGACATTTATAATTTTCTTCGGTCATCTCTTCGTAGTGTTGACCCTGATATACCAGTTTATATTAGAGCAACAGGCAACCCCGGAAACGTAGGTTCTCATTGGGTAAAGAAAATGTTTGTAGAACCCGGTGAACCTAATAAAGCTTTTAATGTAGAGATTCCTACAATGGCAGGAAACAAATCTATTACAAGAAGATTTATACCCGCTAAGTTACAAGATAATCCCTATCTTATGCAAACAGATGATTATCTTATTATGCTTTCATCTTTACCTGAGGTACAACGTAAACAGTTTCTAGAAGGTGATTGGGATGCTTATGAAGATTCTAGTTTTCCTGAATTTAATCGAGATATCCACGTATTAGAAAATTTTGAAATACCTAATAACTGGATGAAGTTTAGAGCAGCAGACTGGGGTTATAGTTCACCCGCTTGTTGTTTATGGTTTGCAGTAGACCACGATAATGTCATGTATGTTTATCGAGAACTCTATACACAAAGAATAACTGCAGATGAGTTTGCAAGAAAAGTTTTAGAATTAGAATATGGTGAATATATTCGATACGGTGTACTTGACTCTTCTACTTGGGCGAACAGAGGGGACATTGGTCCTAGCATTGCAGAAACAATGATTAAAGAAGGTTGCCGATGGAGACCCTCTGACCGCAGCCCCCGAAGTCGTATTAATGGTAAAATAGAAATCCATAAACGACTAAAGTTAAATGAAGATACAGGTGAACCTACATTATACATTTTAAATAACTGTAGAAATTTATTAAGAACTTTACCTATGTTGCCTTTGGATAAGAACAACAGTGAGGATGTAGATACTAGAGCAGAAGACCACGCATACGATGCTTTAAGGTATGGTTGTATGAGTAGACCCGTACATCCTCACAGTTTACAAACACATTCACCTTTATCAAGAGAACGTAAATATAGACCAGTAGATGAAAACTTTGGATATTAAAAAAAGAATTAAAATAGGATATAGAGATTACAAAATTAAGAGTCTAGATTCTATTGTATCTAAATGTAATGAAATAAACGGACAATTTCTTACAACTGATGGAGTAATAGCTTTATCTTTAGACGAAGATTCTGTTTCTCATGCAAATACATTTATTCATGAAATACTTCATGCAATATTTTATCAATGGGGAATAGGATTAGAAGATAGAGAAGAAGAAAGAATTTGCAATACTATTGCGAATGGACTAACAACTGTATTGGTGGATAACCCTTGGTTATTGCCTTACATACAAAAAAACTTAAAAGGAGTAAAAGAAAAATGATGAAAAGAAGCAAAATGCAGATGGAAGTAAAATCTGAATTAGGCAAAATGTACAAGCAAGGCGAAATGTCAGGTTCTGCTGACGGTGCTGTAAAGAACAGTCTTTTAACACAAGGTGGTTCTTTTCCTGCAGATGCTATGCAAGGCGGAGTAAATACTGCTTATCCTAAATCAGGTAAATACGCATTAGATAAATCTTTACTGAAAAAATATTCTCAAGGTGAACTCTAATACTATTTAATGGCAATAACGAACGATATAGATACAGGCACAGATAATGCTGCTTCTTTAAAAGAAGAAGACCAAGAGATATATGGTCTTGGTGCATTAATCCAAGAGAAGTTTAAGAAGTCTGAAGACGCTAGATTATTTGACGAGAAAAGATGGTTAAGAGCATATAGAAACTATAGAGGAATCTATGGTTCTGATTTAGCTTTTCGTGAAAATGAAAAGTCTAAAGTATTTGTTAAGATAACAAAAACAAAAGTTCTAGCTGCTTATGGTCAAATAATTGAAGTATTATTTTCTCAAGGTAAGTTTCCTATTGGTATAGAACCAACTACTATACCTGAGGGTGCTTCTAAGTATGCACACTTAAAACCTGAAGGACAACAGCAGCAACAGCCTGAAAGCCCTTATGGTTATCCGGGAGATGGTAAAGAAATTAAACCCGGTACAACTATTAATGAAATATTAGGTGGCTTAAAAGATGAATATGGTTCGTTACCTTTTGAAGAAGGTCCTGCACCTGATTTAAAATCTATGCTCCAAATTGAACCTGCTAGAGAAGCAGCAGAAAATATGGAGAAAGTAATTCATGACCAATTAGATGAATCTTTAGCTACGACTGCTTTAAGACATATCATTTTTGAAATGGTATTATTGGGTACAGGAATTATGAAAGGTCCTTTTAACTATGAAAAGAAATTACATAGTTGGGACAGAGACGAAGATACTCAAGAATTATTTTATAATCCAAAAACTAAATTAACTCCTAAAGTAGAAGCAGTTAGTTGTTGGGATTTTTATCAAGACCCAAATGCTACGTCTATTGAAGATTGTAATTATGTTATTCAAAGACATAAACTTACAGCTTCGGATATGCGTGATTTGTTAAATAGACCTTTCTTTAGAGAGAGTGCAATTAGAAATTGTATTCAAATGGGTCCTAATTATCAAGCACGTAGTTATGAAACAGCTTTATTTGATAGAGAGAATCAAGCTGACTATGAGCAAGATAGATATGAAGTATTTGAGTATTGGGGTAAAATGGATAAAGACCTTGCTGTAGAAGCAGGTTTAGCTGTAGAAGATGATGATGTTGATGTTTTAAATGAAGTAGACATTAATGCTTGGGTCTGTAATGGTCATATTTTAAGATTAGTATTAAATCCATTTACACCTTCTAGATTACCTTACATGGTAGCACCTTATGAGATTAATCCTTATCAATTCTTTGGTGTAGGTGTTCCTGAAAATATGGATGATTCACAGCAGATTATGAATGGTCATGCTAGAATGGCTATTGATAACTTAGCACTAGCTGGTAACTTAGTTTTTGATGTTGATGAAACAATGTTAGTACCGGGTCAAGATATGGCTGTCTATCCGGGTAAAATATTTAGAAGACAAAGTGGTCAAACAGGTCAAGCTATTCATGGTATTAAATTTCCTAATACTGCAAATGAAAATTTAATGATGTTTGATAAGTTTAGACAACTAGCAGATGAATCAACAGGTATCCCTTCCTATTCTCATGGTCAAACAGGAATACAGTCTACCACAAGAACTGCTGCAGGTATGTCAATGTTATTGGGAGCAGCAGCTTTAAATATTAAAACAGTTATAAAAAATATTGATGATTATTTATTACGACCATTAGGTGAATCATTGTTTGCATGGAATATGCAATTCAATAAAGATACAAATAAGATTAGAGGGGATTTAGTTATTAAAGCAAGAGGTACATCTTCTTTAATGCAAAAAGAAGTTAGGTCTCAAAGATTAATGACGTTTATGCAAGTGGCATCAAATCCTACATTAGCACCTTTTGTTAAGTTTCATACGATACTTAAAGAAATTGCTAAGTCAATGGATATTGACCCTGAACAAGTTATTAATGACCCCGAGAAAGCTGCATTATATATGAAAATGATGGGAGGTCAAAATGCAAATCAAGCAACTGGGAATGTTGGTGGAATCCCCGGCATGGGCGGTGCTGGAGGAATACCTGCAGGAGCAAATCCACTTGACGCAACGGGCGTTGGAGGTGGCAACATTGGAGTTGGAAGTGTTCCGACTGCAGGGGAAACTCAATTCTCTTCGCCAAATATTAGCCCTGAAGGAACAGGTGAACAGTAAATAAAATGGCAGAAACACAAACAGCAGAAGCTTTATCAGCAGAAGTAAAGAAACAAGATTATGGTGTCTACAATCAAGGTAGAATTAAACTTAATTTTGATGAACAAACACAAGACTGGAAAGAACAGTATGAGCCTGTTAAAGGTTATAAAATGTTTATTCCTCCAGTTCCAAAACAAGTTAAATTACCTACTGATGTAACAGTACCGACAACACCTGCTGTTGAACAACCTACTACAGAGGTAACACAACCTGCTACACCTCTTGTACAACAAAGAGATGGTGAAAGTTTAGCACAAAAACAACAACGTGAAATGATGGAGCGTTTTGGTCCGGGTCAAGACCCAATGCAAATGGCTAAAACAATGTCTAATATTTTTACTCCCGGCACACCACAAAATAGTTATTATACTAGCATGGGAGCATTAAAAGAAGACGGAGATACCTTAACTATTAATTTTGATGCTATAGATGAAAAAGGGGGGTATGGTTTACCTCTAGGTTTAGGTGCTGCATTTAAATTTGCAGAAAAAGATATCATACAAGGTACATTAAATAAATTACGATATGCAGGTATATTAGAAGGTTCAGAAATACAAGATTCTAAAGGAATGTTTACTTTTAATATCAATAGAGAAAAAATGGATAGCTATAAAGATAATGTAGCTTCTTTAGCTAACACATTAAGTGGTGGATATAGAGATGTTAATGGTAACTACATTCAAAGAAATGATTATCTATTAGGTGAACTAGGTAAATTGGATAGACTAGAAGTAGATGAGTTCATTGCGGATTTAGCTATATTATCTTCTGATGACAATATGAAAAATAATATTAACAATGCTATATCTTCAGGTGATAGAGGTGCAGCAGCAGCTTTACTTGCTTTCCAAACAGGTAACTACTTAGACTTAGATAAAAAAGGTTTATTCGGTAATAATTTTTATAGCGATTCATTTAAACAAAGTTATACACAAACATTAAATAGTTTAAATGAAGCTAAAGGAAGTATGGAAGATATGCCAACTGCAGAAGAAGAGACTACAACTGCCCCTTCTACTACAAAAGAAGAACAGAGACAACAGACTTCAGAAATGAAAGATACTTTTGATGCTCTAGTAGAACAGGCTAAAAAATCAAAAAACCCACAAGTTAAAACTGCGTTATTAAATCAAGCATCCGCTTATTCAGGTGCTGGTGATATAGCAGAACCTAAAGCAGATGGGACACAGTATCCTTCTAGTTATGGTGGAGTTTATCAAGGAACAACACCAACAAAAACAAGTACATCTACAAAAACAGATACTACAAAATCATCGTCAAGTGGTGGAGGTAATAATTCATCTTCATCTTCAAGTAGTAGCGGAACTAGAAGTAGTTTAGTTAATAATTCTACATCACAAAAATTAAGTGCAGCCAAAGAGAAATATGGCTCACTAGCTACAAAAGGAAAATAACAAGTTTCTACTAACGTAGGAAAGCACTAGAATTTCTCTAGTGTTAAAAAGGGCTACCTAGGATAACCTAGCCCCCTTATTTTTTTAACTACAAAATAAGAGCTACCTGTTACCGTTCGCAGCCCTCGTAACTTTAAAGGAGTTATTCATGAACGAAGAAGAAAAGCAAACTGAAGTTATTGAGGAAGGCAAAGAATCAACAAAAGTTGAGACTAAGTCTGAATCATTAGGAAGTCCAAAACCTTACAAAAATAAAGACCGTGAGGATGTTTGGAAAGATGATGAACCCAATAATGAACAGAGTGCAGCTACCGTTGACAAGGACACCGAAGAAACATCTAAGGCTACTCCTGAAGAACAACGCCCTGCAGGTGCTGAAGATAGAGTGTTTAAGAAACGTTATGACGACCTTAAACGCCACCACGATTCAACTATCTCAAAGCATAAAGACGAACTTTTAAGACTTAAAAAACAAGTCGAGGAAGCTACTAAGAAAGCCTACCTTCCCCAAATGTCTAAAGAAGAATTAGATGATTGGAGAAAAGATAATCCTGAAATGTATGATGTTATGAAAACATTAGCATATGAGGAAGCAGATGAAAAATCAAAAGCTATTGAATCTAAATTAGAAGAGATTAAAAATGCTCAACTAAATTTAGCTAGAGAAAAAGCAGAAGTGGAATTATTAAGATTACATCCTGACTTTAATGAAATCAAAGCAGATGATGATTTTCATCAATGGGCAGAAGAGCAAGATAGCATGATTAAAGATTGGTTATACAATAACTTTGATAATGCCAAACTTGCTGCTAGAGCAATTGATTTATATAAGATGGACAGAGGTTTATCTAAAAAAGCAAAAGTATCTAGTGAAGAAGCTAAAATGGAAGCAGCGAAAGCTATTACCAAAACAAGAGTTGGAGATGACAATAAGGTGAAAGACAAAAAAGTATGGAGCCTTAAAGAAATTTCTAAACTTAAACCTCATGAGTTTGATAAGTTAGAAAGTGAAATTGACCTTGCTAAAAGAGAAGGAAGAATCACAGCTTAACTAACAACTATATAACAATACCTTAGGAGGTAATTAACATGGCAGTATCAAGAAGTTCCGGTTACGGAAACTTGCCGAATGATAATTTTATCCCACAGATATATAGTCAGAAAGTTCAAAAATTCTTCAGAAGAGCGTCTGTTGTTGAGGATATCACAAATACAGATTATGCTGGAGAAATTGAAAATTTTGGCGATACTGTGAAAATTATCAAAGAACCTGTAGTAAGCGTACAAGCTTATGCTAGAGGTTCAGTGGTAAACCCACAAGACTTAACTGACGACCAAATCACTTTGGTTGTTGACCAAGCTAATGCTTTTGCATTTAAAGTAGATGACATCGAAGAGAGACACTCTCATATTAACTTTGAAAGTGTTGCTACTTCATCAGGTGCATATGCTCTTAAAAACTCATATGACCAAAACGTATTATCAAATATGTTCTCAAACGCTGGAACAACTATTGGTTCAGACGGTTCAGGACAAGATGTAGGTTTTGGTACTTCTGAGATTGACCCATTAAACTTAATGGCAAATCACTCTAAGAGACTAAACGCAGCAGATATTCCATTTGAAAACAGATGGTTTGTTGCTTCACCTGCTTTCTACGAGCAATTACAGCAAACTAACTCTAAGTTACTTGACACTCGTTTCTCAGGAGACGCTAATGGCGTTTTAAGAAATGGTAAAGTGTATGAAGGAAACATTGGTGGTTTTATGCTTTACATGAGCAATAACTTACCTGCTTCTTCAACATCTAACTATGAGAAGGTAATGTCAGGACATATGTCTGCAGCATCAACAGCAAACCATATTGCTAAGATTGAAGTTGTAAGAGACCCTGATTCTTTTGCTGACGTTGTACGTGGTTTACACGTTTTCGGAAGAAAAGTATTAAGAACAAATGCTCTAATCGCTGAGCATATTTTAATCGACTAATAGAGGAGGAATTATATTATGCCTACAAACTATAATAGTAATATTACTTCTACTAACATCCCTTCTAAAAGGGGTTCTAGTATTCCAAGAGTAATATCAGATGTAGTAGATTTCTCTTCTACTACAAATGCAACAGGCGATACATTTGATGTATTACCTATTCCTGCTAACTCATTAGTGTTAGCTGCTGGTGTAGACGTATTAACTGCCGATGGTGCTGGTAACTCAGGTACTATTGCAGTTGGTGATAGTGTAGATGCTGACCAATATGCTGCTGCTGCAACCGTAGCTGCAACAGGTCAAATGACTACTCTTGATGCTAATTACGCTTACTCTGCAGCAGATGCAATCAGACTAACAATTGGTACTGGTGCAATTGATGCTAAAGTTAGAGTATGGTGTTGTGTAATGTCTTTAGATGATGGTGGCACACTAGCTGACACTGATTCACAGACATCTACATTTGCATAATAGATAAAAAATAAAGGGGGATTTATTCCCCCTTTAACTTAAAAACAATGCCAATATATATTTACGAGAATACAAAGACAGGTAAAGTGTGGGAAGAAAATTTACCTTATGAAGATAGAGATAAACCTGTCAATATAAATGTAATTAGAGTACCTGCCCCTACTAATATGCTTCGTATTTTAGATACACAACAAAATAGAATTAGAAATCATTTAGGCATGATGGTAGAAAAAGGTTATCAAGAAAGAGATTATTTAGAAAGTAAAGGATTAATTAAGGTATCTACAAAAGAGAAAGAACGTAGAGAGAAAAGCAAACAAAAAAGGAAATGGGTGTAAATGGATTATTTAACTTTATGTAACAATGTTTTAAGAGAACTGAATGAAGTAGAACTTACTAGCACAAACTTTACTGCTAGTAGAGGAGTACAGACTTCAGTTAAAGGATTTGTTAATAAAGCTATTAGTGATTTATACAATGCAGAATTAGAGTGGGCATGGTTACATACCTCTACTACTCAAGATACAAATGCAGGACAACAAGAATACACTTTACCTGCTGATATGCGTAAAGTAGATTTTGAATCTTTTTATCTAAAACCTAAACAAGTTATATCTAATCCTGAATTTACAAGTGATATATCCAATTGGACTACAGTATCAGGTTCACCTGAATATTCATCTTTAGGTAATGGAAGAATTAAACTAAATGCTTCTGAAGTTACTCAAGCAGTTACTGTTACTACTAATAGACAATATCAATTAGTTGCAAGAGTTTTAGGCGGAGCAGTTACAGTTAAAATAGGAACTTCATCAGGGGATGACAGTATTAGTAATAATGTTGTTACTCCAACAAATGTGGGAGATGGTAAAATATTAACTGTACTATTTACACCTACAGTTTCTACTATTTATATTAGTCTATCTAACAGTGCTAGTGCAGATTATTATGTTGATTTTGTAAAATTAGCAGAAGATTTTCAACCATTTAAATTAAGATACATTTCCTATGATGATTTTTTAAGAAGTAATACAGATAGTGATTTTGCAATTAATGCTAATTATTCAAAGCCTGAGAGAGTTTATAGAACACAAAATCATACTAGCTTTGGTTTAACTCCTATTCCTGATAAAGATACTTATACTATTGTTTATGAATATTTTAAAACACATACAGATTTAAGTGCTTATACAGATGAACCTCTACTTCCTGCTAGGTATCATCATGTTATAGTTAATAGAGCAAAATATTATTTATATAAATTACGTTCTGATGTACCTATGGCAAATATAGCAAATGCAGAATATGAAGATGGTGTAAAAAGAATTAGAATAGAAATGCTAAACAAGCCTGATTATATCAGAGATTTAAGAGTTAATCTTAGAACTGTATCCTCAGGAGGTTTAGTTAATTAATGCCTGATACTTCTAGTATAGCCCCTGCAATAGTAAGTTGTTCAGGTGGATTAGTTCTTAATAGAGATGTATTTTCTATGGCTCCGGGTGAAGCTTTAGAATTAAAAAACTTTGAACCTGATATTGCTGGTGGATATAAAAAAATATTAGGTACAACAAAATTTAATACAAATGTTGTTCATTATGTTTCTTCTTCTACA
>Ga0209536_100014083_pt1 | contig 11505 bp, 9 predicted proteins | sample DeeMarSeWOR28_12_FD_187461 | JGI IMG/M metagenome (GOLD analysis project Ga0209536, IMG submission 187461) | Marine sediment microbial communities from White Oak River estuary, North Carolina - WOR-2-8_12 (SPAdes) (version 2) | ecosystem: Environmental > Aquatic > Marine > Intertidal zone >... | reverse complement strand
CCAATTCGCCGACCTTAGGTCAGAAATCCGAAATCCGAATCTGATCTGTCGCTGGTGGCCTGGTGCTCGCGAATTAACAAACATATCCACGAGCAGTGAATAATATATATCGGAACTACTCTGCGGCCTTCTTCTCCGCTTTTGTGGCCGACGGCAGCGGGCCGCTAAACTCGGTAATATCGAGGGCCTGCTGCTCTGTATTGGTCAAAACCGGCTCTGTGACAATATGTGGCGTGATGAATACGACCAGCTCGGTATTATCCGTCGTTTCACCTTCAAACCTGAAGAGATTGCCGAGCACGGGTAAGTCGCCGAGTATGGGCACTTTGTTTACCTGCATGGTCGTTTCTTTCTTTCGCAGACCGCCCAGGACAACCGCCTGACCATCTTTGACAAGTGCGATAGTGTTGACTTTGCGCGTATTAACGATGGGGACATTACTACTTTCGATTTGAACTTGACCAATAACAACTCCAAATTCCGGTGCTATATTTAATCTGAGCATATTTTCCCCTGCGACATGCGGTGTAACAACGAGCTTGACGCCGACGTTTTTGAATTTCACCGTCTCGGTAGTGCTGCCCGCGGTTATGGTTCGTTCAACGTAGGGGTATTCAGATACGATGTCGAAAGTGGCCTCCTCGTTGTCTACCACCAGAATTCTCGGATTGGCCAGAAGCTTGGCATCGATATTTTCCTTCTCTGCCCTGAGTATTGCATTGATGTCAATGTTGTCATTAAGAATTCCGAATCGCAGATACCCTTGTGTAGTATCTGCTGTTTTATTTGTTCCTGCGATAAAGCCAGCTTCGAGAGATGGGTCTGTTATGCTGCTGACGTAGGTATCAGCGCCGCCCTTCTCTACGACAATATCGTCTGCGATCGGATCACCGAAAATATTCCTGTTGGTTCGCCTGCCGGTATACCACTCTATGCCGAGGTCGAAGTTATCCTGGCTCGTAATATCATAGATTCTTACTTCGACAAGTACCTGAGGCGTCATGCGGTCGATGGTAGCGATAAGGTTCGTGATATCCCTGATTTTGCTCTCGGTGTCGGTCACGATGATATGGCTGGTGCCCTCGATAGAGGAAACCGTGCCTTGTTGCGACTTGAATTTTTCCAACGCCTTGACGACCTGTCCAACGTCCGCGTAAGTAATCTCAAACGTTTGGGTAACCAGTCTCTCGGTTATCTCGGGCATTTCACTGCGAGACAAAATACGGATGACATTTTCTCCTACTATAATACCGGCTCCGTGCACATCAAGAATACACCGCAAAGCTTCGTCGAGAGATACATCGGTCAGTGAAACAGTTACATTGCCGGTGACTCGAGGGCTCATGATAAGGTCCACGTTCACCTGATCGGCCAGTTGTCTTATTACAGTACCGATAGGAACGTCATTGACATCAATACATACAACCTTTTGCATCCGCTGCTCAAGGTCGGTCAAAACTGTTTTTTTTGCTGACTGCTGATCACTTTCGGTGGCAAAAGCCGAAACACTGCTGAAGCAGAGAAGTGCACAAATGATCAGGAAATTCGAACTCCTGGATTTTATTAAAGTTTTCATAACAACCCCTTTTCTCGCTCGGATCTTTCCGAATATTTTTATAACGAACTGAATTTTTAAATTTATTTTACGGATTCCAGCAGGTCTTCACCCTGGCTGGCACCATCTGAAATGGGAATTATTTTCCCATCACGAACGTTTTGTTTCCATTTTTCTCCATCTTTTTCGAACTCTATGCTGTCCCTGTTTATTTTTTTTATTGTCATGCCATTGATTTTATCTCCCTCATAAAGTATTCGGGAACCGATGACAGCAGAGGGTTTGTCCACTGAATATACGATATCTCTAATAATTATATCTCTTTGGGTCTGTGTATCTTTTACTCCGTTTTGCTTTGTGTTTTGTTCGGTGTTTTGTGTATTATTTTCATCCGGCAGTTGTATCGGGTCTCTTGCTGTAATTGTTATTGGTTCAGGAATCTGCCAATCAATTTCATTGCCGGAATCTGTGTTAGAGACGACGGCCGGTATGTCATCAGTCTCGGTTCCTTTGGTCTTACGCGGAGCTTTGCTGAGAACCTGTCTAAAAGCAAATATCATAATAATTGCGAGTATCGGTACCATTATAACCATGGCTTTTTGTTTGGTCGGATTGACGCCCGGTTTTGGAGCAAAGAGCTTATCCTTGATTTGTTGCCACATACCATCGCTTGTTTCTTCTATAAACGGATTGATTTCTGGCTGCGTGTCGGTTGCAGCCTGCATCAATAGCTCCCTATGCGGAGAAAACTTGTTGATCGGAGGGCTCTGCAGCGTTTGATTCGCAGAAGTCGATTTTGGTAAACCATTAGCTGTTTGGCTTTGTTCTGCCTTATCTGACAAATCCTCGGATTCACTCAGTTTCTTAATCAGAGAACTCTTGGAAATCAGCTGGTTGGTGGACGCCGGTTTTGGAGAGATATCAGATGTCTGGTTCGGTGCTGGCGTACCGGAAGGCTGCCGGGCTCCGCTATTTTGCGGAAGAGGAACACCTTTAAATACCGACGATACTTGCTTATGAAGTCCCGCCTTATTTCTATCTAACTCTGACATTAATTATCTCCTGACCAAAGCCTTATAGTTTATCTGCTCAACCAAAGTACTATTGTTGGTTATCTCTTCGGCCAACGCCCTGTATTCAGCAGCGGCCTTGCTTTCGGGTGCATAAATCAGGACAGGCTCACCGGCACTCGGCGCCTCAGCCAGTCTAATACTTCTGTGAATGACCATTTCAAAGACCAGATTGCCGAAGAATTCCCGCATTTGCTGCTGAATTTGCCTGCTAAGCAGAGTGTTGTTTTCGACGAGAGTCAACAATATACCTAATATTTTTACGTGGCAAGGCCGAAACCGCTCGGCAATGATGTTCGCCGTTTCGAACAATTGTTTGAGGCCTTCCATCGCATAGTAATGAACCTGAACGGGTACAATGACACCAATGCCGGCAAGCAGTGCATTCAGGGTCAAAAGCCCGAGCGATGGCGGACAGTCGATCACACAGATATCATATTTGTCCCTTACCATTCTGAGCTTCTCGCTCAAGATGAATTCTCTTCCGACGATGCCGCTTAGATCGAGCTCGGCTCCTGACAGCAGGATATTGCTTGGGGCCAGATCGAGCCACTCGATCCTTGTACCTAAAGATATATTGGATATTCCTGTTTGAACGTTCAGGAGGACATCGTAAATAGTCGTGCTCAGCTGGTCAGGATCATAGCCCAATCCGAGAGTACTGTGACCTTGCGGGTCTAGATCAACCAGTAGCGTTCTATAACTCTTCTCAGCAAAGGCCGCTGCGAGGTTTACTGCGGTCGTTGTTTTACCACAACCGCCTTTTTGATTTACTATTGATATAGTTTTCATATCTTCGAGTCGACAGTTGGAGCTGAGGACTTATTAGCGATTTCTCTATCCTGTTGTTTTTTTACGAAAGCAGCTACATCAAGAATTACCTGGTAATGTGACTGTCCCCTGTTTGAACGGGATATCGTAAATTCATTCACAAACAGAACCGGCTGATGTCTTTCTAAGGCATTCACAAAAGTGGCAAACTGATTAAAACCGGCAATGAAACTGATATCGATATGGTTCTCGCATATACTGTTACAATCGGGTATATCTGAGACACTCTGCTTATCATTATTTCTAATGCTGAATGAAGCTACTTTTTCCTCATTCGCGATTCGACCGATATCGAAAGTCAAATTAGCTGAATCTTCGAAATCAACAACAAAATTCTCAATCGTGCCCTGTAGATTCTCAATTTGTTCGTTTAACCGGATCCTTGTCTGCTCTTGTGCCGCCTTTTGAGCAACCTCATACATCTGTTTTTTTTCTGAGAGTGTGCTTTGAAGGCGTTTTCTGCTGCTCTTCTGAGGTTCCAGAATAAATATGTAAGCCAAAATAAAGAGCACAAGGCAAGCTGACCATGCGATAGCCGTTCTTATGAGATATTTTCTGTAAATCTTTATAAAAGTGTTGATGTGCATTTTAAGATTCCGGTTTAAAAACGCAACTTATCTCGTACGAGACCACATCTTGGCCGTCAAGTGTTTCAGATTTTTGCGAAACTCCGATTTTTTCGATCTTCGGGCCAAGAAAAGCCGAAGCCATGATACGATCCCGGAACTGTCTGACTGCTTCGTCATTATCTCCCTGTTGGCTGCCACTGACGGTCAATCGTAATACTCGTACGGGTACATCAATATCTACCATTTTCTTGGGATTATCTTCTTTAGGGACTTTCTTTTTTACGGTTTCATGCTCTACTTCAAGAGAATTCAATACTACTGAGTCGGGCATATTTTCCATTATAGTCGTCAACACAGGCGACCATTGAGTATGTCTCTTAAGTGAAGATCTGACTTCAGACAGACAACTATAAGAATCGGTTTTCTTTTTCTCTAATACTCTATGCAGTTCTACGGCGTCCGACAATTTATCAATCTCCGCTTGGTATTTGGCAATCTCTTTCTCCTTTACTGATGCGGCAATTACGTTTTGGTGATAAAAGCTAAGCATCCACATAGCAATGGTTACAGGTATCGCAGCGGATAACACAATGATAGCAAGACTCCCTGGTTTGCTCTTGAGTGGAACCGCCTGTCCATTTAGTAAATCTATAGTAAACATAGCTTCGCGTTTCGTAGTTCTTAAAAAATTAAGTTATTATTAATATTCGATCAGACTGTTCTCATAGCAAGACCGGCCGCCACTGCCATCGCCGGACCTGTTTTCTCACAAACATCCTGAAACTGTCGATTTCCATTACACCGTATTTTGTCAAAAGGATTCCACAAGACTGCTTCGACTCCAAGCCGGCTGTTCAACAATTCAACGAATCCTCCGGCCAAAGCAAAACCACCGCAAATGAATAGTTTCTCGACATTCGATGATGCAGACTGGGCGGAATAATAGCGCAATGTTTCGCCAACGTCTCCAGTCAATTTCATGCAGGCTTTTTCCAGGCATTCATGCAGCTCCTGATCGTCAACTGAAGAATTGTCAAACAAATTCCCTCTTACGATTTCAATTGATGTATTATTCTCAGCAGCGACCTGCGCGATGATATCATTGCCGGCATAAGTCATATCACGGATAAAAGGCCAGCCATTATTATCCATGATTGCCAGAGTCGTATGAGTGCCGCCGACATTCAGGATGGCAACTGTCTGGTTCGTCTCGGACTTCTGGTGCCTGTTGACGAAACCATTGAAACAATTCAGAAGTGCCAGGCCATCAACGTCCATCAGAACGCAATTCAAACGGGCCTCTTTAGCAAGCTGTACCTTACTCTTCACCAGGGTATTCATCGCCGCAACGAGCACGCCCCTTGTTTTATCATCACCGTTAGGTATTAAGTGATAACCAACGGCGCTATCGTCAGCGTTAAACGGACAAACCTGTGATGCTTCGAGTAAGACCGCTGCTTCTATATCTTCCGCCGATAAGGGAGGAAACTCAAAATCTCGAACCGCGACTTCAGGTCCGCTCACTCCACAAACAGCCATTTTTGTCTTGATTCTGGCCTGCTCAAAACACTTGCGTATTGCCCTGACGGTATTAGTTCTGTACTGACCATCATCTTCACTTGCCGCAATATCGCGCATGCTGGAGGCGATCACTGAGTAACCGTTATCGTCTTTTTTCAAAGCCACGATTTTGACGGTGGATGAACCGATATCCAGGCCAAGAACCTCATCATTCACAAGTTTTATGGATCGTTTCCAGTCCAAGTCTAAAAATCCTTATCTATATATGTCCCGAAAAATAAAATTCAATCTTACATCTGTAGAGAAGGCTCATTCTGCGATTCGCCATAAAGCTGCGCATACACTGCGAGCCTGGGCGCAACAGATGTCAGAACATTATTTACCTCGTCCCTTTTTCATCGGCGAAATAAGGAAGGTGTTTTACTTGGAAATTGAATATATGCTCATTTTGTAAAGGAAATCTGGTTTTGTTTGCTTTGGGTTATTCTTGCGTATAAGCGTATTTGAGAGACTTTCAGCAAGGAACTATGAAGCAATGAATTGTATTACATATGTATGTATGAACTTTTTGAGCATGGCTTGTCGAAAAGTGGCTATGGCCGGAACAACCATAGCCACCATTATTTTAATCGAAAGTCCCTGCTAAAGCAGACCTGTGTTGCCAAGCGTTCTTCTGCACCCGCTTTTTGCCCTTTAACGTCCTATATAATATCTATAAGGAAGAACTCAATTTTCCAGGATACCGGTTTGTCACGAAGGCGACATCGAGATTCCCACTAAGCAAGATCTGTTCTTACGGACCCCAGGAACCATCGACACGCAGCAGATACGGGCCATCGGTCGGAGCATCGGGTTTGCTGCCGTTGTCAACTGTAATCTCTGCGATACCTGATGCGTTGACTGCGGTAATACTGTAATCGCCGGCGCCGAAGTAAGTGCCGTCCAGGTCTGTGGCGCTGAAACCAAGGGCAGTTTGTGTTGCGGCATCGTCGAGTGCGTTACCGACAAGCCCTTGAGCTGTGGCAACACTTGTTTCTGCGGCATATGCACGGACAGCCGTACGGATTGTACCGGCCGTGGCGTTTGCTTCCGACCACTTGGCTTTATTAATGCGGCCCTGCATCAGTGGAATCGCTACTGCAGCCAGAATACCGACGATGAGAATCACCACCATCAGTTCCACCAGTGTAAAACCTTTTCTGCTTTTCATTTTCATCTCTCCAAAAAAGTGTGAAAAATTTGGGCGCCAAGCGCGTCACTTGGTCATTATCTCATTCGGCTAAATCAATAAACGACTTCACTATTGATTCAAATTTTCCGGTTCAACCCCTGAAAATCGATGATAGCTTATATACCACCTACATATCAGACATCGTGAAAATCGGCAGATACAGTGCAATCACGACAACCGATACAACCGCCCCAACAGATATGATCATGATCGGCTCAAGAAGACTCAACAACGTAGTGACAGTCGTATCAACTTTGCGTTCATAATGCTCGCTGGTCTTTTCGAGTACTTCGGGCATCGAACCGCTTTCTTCGCCGACCTGTATCATTTTTATAACCATATTCGGAAAAAAGCCGGCCGAGCTCATACTCAATGAGATGTTCGAACCGCCGACAATATTTTCTCTGGTCTGGGTAATGGCTGCTTTGATAATATCGTTATCGGTCATACCGGTGAGAATGCTAAAAGCTTCGAGCACAGAGACGCCCGAAGCAAGCAAGGTTGACGTAGTTCTGCAAAACGTCGCAACGAATGCCTGGCTTAATATCTTTCCGAACAATGGTATGGCCAGAGAAAGTTTGCTGAATAAATAGTGGCCTTTTTTGGTCTTGGAAAATAAACTTGCACAAACCATCAAGATGATGAAAAAACCGATAATATACAAAATGTTGTAACGCAGAATATCATAAAATCCCATAAAGCCGCGGGTGAAAGCCGGCAGTGTCCCGCCGATCTGGTCGAATATCTTCCGGAACCGCGGAACAATGAAAGCCATTATGAATATGACGATTATGATAATAAATGTGAGGACAAAGATAGGATAAGCCATCGCGCCCTTGACTTTTTTGGCAAGTTTGTCACGATTCTCAAAATACTCTGCAAGCTTACTGATGGCCTTTGCAATATTACCGCCGGTTTCGCCGGCCAGGATCATAGCACAGGAGAGGCGATTGAAAACCTTCGGATATTCAGCGACACATTCCGAGACAGGCTGGCCTTTCTTGACCTTTTCCGATATCTGCTCGAGAATATTCTGGAGCTGTGCATTATCCGTATCATCACTAATGATGTCTAAAGCTGTAGTCATGGGAATTCCACCCTCGAGCATAGTTGACAACTGCCAGCAAAGTGCTGCCAGGTCCGCTGATTTGATACTTTTACGACGACCTTTATGCCGGACTTTTGGAGTTCCCTTTTTAGTCACTTCCTTAATAGAAATAGGTGTCATCCCCTGCTCACGAAGCTGATTAAGAACCTCATTTGAGTTAGTCGCTTGCGCTACACCCTTTTTTCGTTTCCCTGCCAAATCTTGAGCGACATACTCATAATTTTTCATCTGCTTGTCCTTGTTAAAATACTCTTTTCTCTGTGCTGTATGAACTGCTATCCCTTGTCCGTAAAAGCTATCCTGATTACTTCTTCAGCTGTTGTTAAACCCTGTAACACTTTTCTAATGCCGCTGTCAAACAGGCCGCCATAACCTTTCTGACGCGATGCTTCCCTGATCTGAGATTCAGTGGCGCTGGTGATAATCTTCTCGCTGATGTCGTTATCCACATCAAGGAATTCAAATATAGGCAATCTGCCCAGATAACCTGTTTCTCCACAGGCTGCGCATCCTCTGCCGTGATAGAACACCGAATCCCCGGCCTGCTCCTGGCTTATCCCCAAATGTTTTATGACTTCTTCACTCAGTGTCACAGGCTCTTTACAATGATCACATATTCTTCTGACCAGTCGCTGAGCAATAACCAGATTCAGTGCCGATGCAAGCAGATATCGCTCAATACCCATATAGAGCAGCCTGCTTATGGCACTGGGAGCATCATTGGTATGAAACGTGCTTAAAACTAAATGGCCTGTCAAAGAAGCTTTGATTGCTATCTCGACTGTTTCCTTGTCTCTTATTTCGCCGATTAAAACAATGTCTGGGTCCTGCCTTAAAATTGCCCTCAGACACCGTGCAAAATCAAGATCGATTTCCGGCTTGACCTGGATCTGGTTAATCCCCGCGAGGCGATATTCGACCGGGTCCTCCACTGTCGTAATATTTTTCGTCGGATCTTTCAGATAGCTCAGCGCAGAGTACAATGTCGTACTTTTGCCGCTGCCGGTTGGGCCGGTGACAATGATGATACCATGAGGCTGAGTAAGCTTGTTTTTCAGTTCTTCCAGTCGCTGTGGTTCGAGACCGAGCGAGTCTAGGTCATGTTTGACCGCCGATGCGTCCAGAATTCGCATCACGACTTTTTCGCCATAGATGGTCGGAATGGTCGAGACTCGAACGTCGATGGCCCTTCCGGATATTTTCATCTTGAATCGGCCGTCCTGAGGCAACCTTCGCTCGGCAATGTCCATTCGTGCGATAATCTTGATTCTCGCGATAACCGCCGCCTGCATCTTTTTTGCTGGCGGGACCATGTCCCTGAGAATGCCGTCCACTCGCATGCGAACAACCGTCGATTTCTCCTGAGGTTCGATATGAATGTCACTTGCTCTGCATTTGACCGCCTGGCTCATGAGCAAATCAACGAACCGAATCACTGGGGCTTTATTGGCGGCATCTTCACCGATAGCGTCAGTTTCTACGATTTCTTCCAAAAATACATCGTTATTCTGTTTTCTTTCATTCTCAACTTCGATCTCTACCAGATTGCGAAGCTGCTGTTCTTCAACATCCGAGCCGTGATAAATCATTTCGATCGCCCGATGGATTTCGCGAGCCGAGCTAATCGCTGGCCTAATCTGACGCTTCAATTTCAGCGTGACAGTATCTATCGCAACGACATTGAGCGGATCAGCCATCACAACAACAATGTTGTTATTTTCGTCCTCCTCGATGGCCACGAGGCAAAATCGCTTGGAGATACTCTCCGGCAACATTCGGGCTATGTTCATATCGATTTTGTCTAACTTATGGGCATCATCAAAATGAATGTATTCCATCGAGAAATGTTCAGCGAGGGCCGCGGTGACTTCCTTGTCATCCAGCATTTTGAGCTGCAGCAATACTTCTCCGAATCGACCACCCTGCTCATGCTGTTTGTCAAGCACTTCCTGCAATTGTTCCTGGCTTAACAGACCTTTAGAAACCAACAACTCGCCGAAGAGGAGGCTGGTCTGGGCTTCGGTATCTTTAGAGATAGTTTGTACAGAATCCATCTGATTTCAATCAAATCAGTTATTCATGAAATACTTCGCGTTCTTACACTGTTATCATTACAGACTGCAATCAATAATAAATCCTGAGGCGGAATCCATGCTCAAGAAAGGGTAGGGGACCATAAAATGTGGTCATACTACTCACTTTCTTCCTTCTCCCTGTCATAACATTTTATGACCCTTCAATTAAAATATACTGCAAAAAACGCATTATCCAAAAAATACAATGATATTAATCTTGTTTAGTCTCGGATAATTGAGGGCAAAAATTTAAGGAAATCTTGTTAATCTTAGCGCGAAACACGCTGGAGTGTGCAAATCACCGCTTTTGCGAAACTGACGGCTATTTATGGGACGCTTTATGAATTAATTACAGAGAGGCGAAAATCCTTGACGAAATGGCGGAAATTGCTAATATTAGAAACAAAAGATATCAAATATCAAAATGCAAAGTGCAAAATTTAGGAAGTCATCCCAGCTTGCTGGGATTCCGTAATTTTGATTTTTGATCTTTACATTTTGATTTTCGCCGTTGTAAGCGGATGTGGCGGAATTGGCAGACGCGCAGGCTTCAGGTGCCTGTGCCCCTTGGGGCGTGGAGGTTCGACTCCTCTCATCCGCATTGTTCTCGTGTATCGTATGCCACATATCGAATCATTCCCAGAAAAAAACCAGGGCCTATGCTAATCTAATCAGCATAAGCCCTGAAACAATACAACACCTAATGCCATTCCCATTCGGTGGGCATGTAAATAGCACAACACTCCTAGGCCAGAACATCTAAGATAGCTTCATCTTTTTAAAACCTGGATGTCCAATAAGTTCTATCTCAAAGCAGCAAGGTTACTAATCTCTTCTGCAGACAATGCTCTGTTGTAAATCTTGACCTCGTCAAGCACACCGTCAAAGAAACGCCCTGTAGCTTCCGGATTCTCGCCTAGTAGAAGGGGCATTTCATTTGTAGCAACTCCATCGGGATCGGGATTGGAAGCATCCATTATTCCGTCGAGATAGACCTGAGCACCTACACTGGTATCATAAGTAGCAGCAACATGATACCATTCACCCAAAACCAGCTCAGTTGCTGTATTTGCTTGCTGCCAGCCCCTGTCACCACCCGTGAATCCATAGTGAATGGCTGTGGTATCGCCATTAACACCAACCCTCCAGGCAGTTTCGCCCTTATTGACCATAACCATCCACGTAGTGGTGACTGACCTGATGTTTACCCAGGTCGAGACAGTCATCGCATCGCTAAGGTTGTTGAGTACGTCATTGGTACCGCAGTCTACGTAATCATCACCATTGAAATCCAACGCCATGCCTTCAACACCAGCGACGAATTCTGGATCGCCAATAATGGTTCCATGGAGACCGTTCCCGGAACTGTCCAACACATTGTTCTCGAATGCATAGTATGCAACCAGGCCGTCAATATTGGGATCGACCGGCACCGGCTGAACGGTGATATGGTTCCAGGCGTTCCACATCCATCCATCGTCTAACGGGAATGAGAACTCATCGCTCCAGATACCGTTTTCGTCGAACCGGATATTTGTTATCCTG
>Ga0209536_100014082_pt1 | contig 11506 bp, 9 predicted proteins | sample DeeMarSeWOR28_12_FD_187461 | JGI IMG/M metagenome (GOLD analysis project Ga0209536, IMG submission 187461) | Marine sediment microbial communities from White Oak River estuary, North Carolina - WOR-2-8_12 (SPAdes) (version 2) | ecosystem: Environmental > Aquatic > Marine > Intertidal zone >... | reverse complement strand
GTTGAAATATAGAGTGTTTTAAGCTGAGTGCTGGAGGCATTGCGGTTAAAACGGATTGAACTAAGCGGCATATCCATTCATATCAGTGAAATGGAATCGGCACGATATTTCTGAATTTTTAAATTTATTGTTATCTAGTCTGGCGAAGTTCACGAACACTTCCACAAACCAATATCATCGAAGCAACAGAATATCCACAACCTTTCTCAAAATCAAACTTCCAATTGTTGTCATGCCCGCATGTCGTAAGCGGGCCTGCCTGCGGTAGGCAGGCAGGCCCGGGTATCTCAAATAATAGATTCCCGCCTTCGCGGGAATGACTTCAAGTGGTGTATTATGAATTAAATTCTATTTTGAGGTAGGTTCTAATACTATTTCTTCCCTTTTTTATTTCCTCGATCTGAAGATTGGCCTCTACCGCCACCTTTCCTTTTTTCCACGTTAATAACAGTATCTCCGGTGGACACACTATTATTATCATCTGTAACTCTTACCTTGACGTAATAAGTACCGGGATTATTATAAACATAAGTTATTGGGTTTGTTATTGTTTCAGCCTCATACGTTCCATTACCGTCAAAGTCCCATTCATATCGTATGATCGATCCATCAGGATCTGAAGCAGAAACTGTGAATGATACAGTTAACGGTGCAGATCCAGAATAAGGGGTAGCACTGACAGACAATATCGATGGAGGTTGATTATGAGGCTCGCCAATGACAATTTCTACAACATCAGATATTGCTGAGGCTCCATCATTATCTGTAATTCTTAGCCTTGCATTGTAAATACCCATGTTAGTATAGAGGGAAGAAGTACTTGTAACAGATGCAGTATTCTCATCATAGTTTCCGTCTCCATCAAAGTCCCATTCATGCTGGACAATATACCCGTCAGCGTCTGATGCATTGCTGCTAAAATTTATTACCGTGCCGGCAAATCCATGTAGTGGATCCGCAGAAAACCCGTTTATTTGTGGTGGAATATTAGATGTCCTAAAACTATGATTATTTGATATAGCTTCATTATAAGAGCGATCCATTGAGCGAACTCTAAATTCATAAGTCATATCACTGGTAAGCCCATTAATATCAACTGAATGAATTGTCAATAATGTTGAGTCAACTGAAGTGAAGTCTCCATAGTAAAAGTTACTTCCATACTCTACTTGTGAAGTAGCAGCTTCATCGGTCATCCACATAATGGTGGCTGAAAAGGGTGTAATATTTGTCACTTGAATGTTTGATATAGTGGGAGGTGTTAGATCTGGTAATGCAGCAGAAGTGAAAGTATGATTGCCTGATACCGTTACATTGCCTGAAGTATCTCGACTCGTAACTCTATAATTATATTGTGTGGATGGAGCAACACTGATGTTTTGACTGTGTGCAATGACTAATGATGGATCTAAAGAGGAAGCAAATTCATATGAAAGAGATGTACCATATTCGACCTGTGTATCGGCAGCTTCGTTCGTTGTCCAATTTATGGTTGCATTGTGGCTTGTTATATTGTCTGCGTAAACTCCCGAGATAACAGGAGGTGAAATATCTACTGATGAAATGTAAAGGTTTATTTCATTGGAATAAATACTTTCATTTCCTGATGTGTTGTAAGCAGTCACAACAAAATAGTATGTATACCCATCCGCCAGATTATTTACTTGATAGGTGGTTACATTGCCAACATTAATGTTATTTGAATAATCTCCGGATGCAGTCCCATAATAAATTGTATACCCTGCTAAATCAGATAGGAAAGTTCCGTCTTCATTTTGAGTAGGAGGATCCCATGCCAGCATTACTTCTCCAGCAAGTAGAGTGTTTGGCAATAAAAGGGTAAGTAGATAACATATTAATTTAATTAAGAAGCACCTGCACCTTAAACTCACTGCCATAATTCTCCTTACAAAAAGACTGCTTTTTGATTCTCAGTATTTATGGCTTCATGGTGCTCGAATTTCCAAGAGTCACGTATACAGAGAAATTTTTCATTGCTCATGAATAAATAATAAGGAAACGAGTAAAGTGATTCTGTGATTTGATGCACAAATATAATAAGTTGAGAATGGCGATCTGAATACTTTTTCAGGTCAGATAAAAGAAATGTATGGGGCGTGTCGACATCCCTTACACTTGGTCAAGTAAATTTACAGTACTAATAATGAATCTACATTAATAATTATTATTTATCAATCAGTTATGGTTAGGTATAAGAATTGCATAAAGGTGAATAATCTGTATTTGCATATTTCTAACTGAAACTGGGGAAGTCCCGATGCATATGCAATATGATTATGATACCCAGAAAACCACGAGCTTTAACCTTCAGATTTCTTTCTGAAACAACTTGATTTATTGTGTTAATTTTTAAAAACTATTATAATTAATGAGAATTTCGCCGAGGGGGCATGAAGAAGTACCATTCTTATCACAACATCAGAAAGAAAAGTATATACACTATTTCCTTGTTATTTCAAAAGGGTAAGATATGGCTCTTTGCCATATAGATAAATTTTTACACGAAAAGTCAGAGTACATGAACATGAAGCGTAACGTAAGGTTAACAAATGATTGCATCGATGATGAAAGGAAACGTTTTGCCCGCCTCATCCACGACGAATTAGGGAACGAATTAATACTAATATTAAAAGATGTATCAAGTCTACAAAAAGAAGTTCCTAAAAGCCAAGAAGCAATTTATCAAAAAATACAAACAGTAAAAGAACACATTAATGTTTTGATCTCCAAGACAAATAAAGTTATTTCTGGACTCAGACCTTTGACAAGTGATACAGATGATATTAAAACAAGCATATTATGTTTTTTAGAAGACTATCATAAAAGAACGGGAATTCAATTCAAAACTAACCTGAATTCCATTACAGTTACTTTGGAGAAAAACCTTTCAACTGTTCTGCTTGATATCTTTCGAGAACTCCTCATCAATATATATCGTCATGCGAATGCTTCCAACGTTGCTATTACATTCAAAAAAAACAAAGACACTATGATAATGGTAGTTCAAGATGATGGTATTGGAATTGCAGAATCTAATATTTCAAACAATAAATCTTATGGAATTATTGGCATAAAGGAACGCATCGATAATATCGGAGGGAAACTTGACATGAAAGGAAATCCAACCAAAGGGACTACTGTCACCGTTACTTTGCCAATTAATAAAAATATATAGGTCAAACCATATAACTCCGTATTTTGCTTTAATTCTGGTACGCATTATGTTAAATATTCTTATTGTTGATGATCATCCGATTGTTCGTATAGGTATTCGGGAAATTGTATCGACAATTCCAGGAAACATCAGTATAGATGAAGCTGGGGATGGCAAAGAGACAATTGAGAAAGTTTGGAACCATAACTATGATATTATATTATTGGATATTTCCATGCCGGGACGAAATGGGTTGGAGATACTGAAAGAAATTAAATCTATCAAACCCCACCTGAAAGTACTCATTTTAAGTTTCCATCCAGAGGACCAGCTCGCAGTCCGAGCGATACAAGCAGGTGCTGACGGGTATATGACAAAATCGTGTATTCCCGATGATCTTGTTACAGCAATGAAACAGATAATAAAAGGGGAAAAGTACATTACCACTAGTCTTGCCAGCAGATTAGCATGCTACTTCGAAGCTGGATATGAAACTTTGCCACACGAAGCTTTGTCAGATCGTGAATTTGAAGTGATGGCAATGTCTGCAATGGGAAAAACAGTGAAGAAAATTGCTGTTGAACTTAACCTTAGTGAAAAGACAATAAGTACGTACCGTTCCCGCGTTCTCAATAAAATGAATATGGATTCAATAGCGCATCTCATTCAATATAGTATTAAAAATAAGCTTATCGATACCGAATTACTATAGTTTCTTAGGCCTTATAATTTCCTCCCCTTTTTTCATTTTTGATTCTAGTTCCATGAAATCTCACTGACGTAAGGATATCCCTACAAAATAGAATTAAAATCCCTACAAGATGTTCAGAATATCCTGATACACAAGAATTGAGCGCAGTATTATACTTATAACGTTATTTTCTTAAATCAAAATTCAATTACGAGTAGCAAGTTTCTATTTCTATATAATTTTCTCTCGTAACACATTCAGAGGATCAGATGGGCAAGAGATTACTGATTGCTGACGATCATGAAATATTCCGACGTGGAGTTAAGCAGATCCTTTTGGAAATTTATAAAACCTATGTAATAGACGAAGCCTCGAGTGAAGAGGAAATAATAGAAAAAATATCATCCAACGATTACGATGCCATATTGCTCGATATGTCTGTGCCACGGAAAAATAGCCTTGATATGCTTAGGTATCTCAAGAATTATAATTCAAAACTTCAAATTCTAATCATTAGCACACACCCAGAAAAGCACTTTGCTATCAGCGCCTTTAAAGCGGGTGCTGCAGGTTATATAACCAAAGCAGCCACGCCAGAAGAACTGTCTTATGCTCTCCAGGAATTGCTCAGTGGTAATAAATACATAACTTCCGCTGTTACCGATAGTTTAATTTCTTATTTCAGGAATGACAGAGAAAAGGCACTTCATGAAACGCTCTCGAATCGTGAATATGAGGTATTATGCAAGACTGCAGTAGGAAAATCGGTTAAAGAAATTGCAATGGAACTCTCCCTTAGTGACAAGACCATAAGCACCTATCGTTCCCGAATATTGAATAAAATGAATATGAATAATATTACACAATTAATTCACTATGCTATTGAAAATCAACTTATTGAACATTAAAATCGCAATCGCTCAATAGTAGAACAATGCGTTAACTCAATATGTATGACGAAGTTTATTCATCAGGATTATGGAGATAGTATAAGGAGAGCCTTGCAGTGAACAATGCATAATCCTAAGCGATAATCAGACTATCCGAATGGTAACGATAGTACAGACCTTATATAAGATAACTTATTTTGTATTGAAAATTTTCTTTAAATAAAAAATAAATAAAATTACATCACATGAATAAATCCGGAATGGACAATCTCAAATCTTACCTAAACCTCATTCATAAGAAGAATAACCTTTTTGTGCTGACTGCAATGATATTTATAACTGCGTTTATTGTGGCTGCATATGTCCTTCCCAAAAAATATGAGGCCAAGTCAACTGTATTTATTGAAAAAAATGTAATCAGCAACCTTGTCGAAGGTGTTGCTGTATCTCCATCGCTGGACGAAAGGTTGAGCGTGCTTTCCTATTCAATGAAAAGCAGGCATCTTTTGCTGAAAGTTTTTAATGCCCTTGACCTTGATATTGAAACAAAAGACCAGTCACATCTGGAGGCATTAGTCGATAAATTCAGAAAGAGTACGGATATAGAGATTGTATCGAATAAAAACAATCGCTCATCGGACGGGATGGACCTATTTATTGTCTCATTTACACATAAGAATCCAACCCTTGCACGGGATTACATCAACACCCTTGTTAATCTGTACATTGAAGAAAATTTATCGGCAAAAAGAAAAGAGTCACATACTGCGAACAGTTTTTTAGTTGAACAAATAGACTTTTTCAAAAAGAAACTGGACAAGATCGACAAGGAAGTCATTCGATTCAGGACAGAAAAAGGTATCTTTGTATCAATGGATGAAAGCAGAATTGTACAGGAGATTGAAGAAGCAGGGAAGGAACTTGACGACATTAAGATTCGGCAGATGGAGCTAGCTGCAATGAAGACATTAATTAGTAAGAATCTGGAAAAAGAAAGTGTCTATACAGTGGCAATGTTCGGAACTGGTACAAGAGGGACAGTGAAAGACAGAATCTTAATGTTAGAGAGCGAGTTGAATAATTTGCTGATGGATTACACAGAGCATTATCCCGAAGTGCTAAGAATCAGGAAAGAGATTCAGAATTTAAAAAATACAGAATCGGAGAACGGTTCAGCAGATATTTATTCATCAGTTGATTCCTCTTCGGAAATGTCAACCTTAAACCCTGTGTATCAGGAATTGAAGAAAGAATTATCCAGGGTGGAGATTGATATCGCAGCTATCAACACAAAAGAACGTTATCTCAACGATTATATCAGCACAAAGAAAGAATACATGAGAGAAATACCTGCTGAAAAGAAAATTCTCGCAGACCTTGAAAGAGAAATGAATTCGACAAAAAGAATCTATGAAGAGCTCGTCATGAGGCTTGGACAGTCTGAGGTCTCAATGCAGATGGAGATTCAGGATAAGGGGGCTACCTTTAGAATAGTTGATCCTGCCATATTACCCACTCTACCCGTAAGCCCGAACAGAATAAAAATCATCCTTCTCGGCATCTTTGCCGGCCTTGCTGGAGCATTTGCACTTATTCTGTTTATGGACAAAATTGATCATACTGTAAAAAAAGTGGATACCGTTAAGGCATTAGGACTTCCTGTTCTTGGAATGGTGCCCAGGATTAGGATACCGGAAGAAATTGTGAGAAAAAGAAAGAAGGATATTAAAATTTATGCGATCGCAAGTTTTTATATGTTTATTGTTCTCGGAGTTTTTGCATTTGAGGTTATCGCTAAACATTTGAGTTGATTGGAGGAAGAAGCAGGATTTATAAGGCTCTTAATAATCAGATAAGACATGGCGTTGTTAAGAGCAGAATGATGATGAAACACGAGTGAACCGTAGTATTGGAACTCATGACAGAGAACGCATTACATACACTATGAGACCTGATTGTATCGAAAACCCATATATTGTTACGCTGAGCGACCCCGATTCACCAATTGCGGAAGCATATCGCAATATTAAATCCATGATTGTCAGAGTGACAAAGCAGAATGGATTTAATAACACGTTGCTGGTAACAAGCTCGTTAAGTGGCGAGGGGAAAAGCTTAAGCTCCCTTAACCTCGCCGTAACACTGTCACACGAGTATGACCATACCGTTCTCCTTATAGATGCAGACCTGAGAAATCCATCTTTACATAAATATTTCAACATGGAGCCAAAGCTTGGTCTTTCTGATTGTCTTACAAATGGAATCGATATGGGTGAGGCCCTTATCAGAACTCAAATCGAGAAGCTGAATTTTCTCCCGGCAGGGAATAACGTCCCGAATCCGGCCGAACTGCTGTCATCAAGCAGGATGAAGGACCTCGTTGCAGAAATGAAAAGTCGTTATAGCGATCGATATATTATCATCGATACCCCACCGGTACTCCCATTTGCTGAATCACGCTCGCTCAGTATGATAGCGGACGGCATCATATTCGTGGTCAGAGAAGGGATGGTGCCGTTTCATGGCATTCAGGAAGCAATAGAATTTCTCAAAAAAGGAAACATAATCGGCGTATTGTTTAATGATGTAAGCGCGGAAAATCTGAATGGTTATCACAAATACTATTACAGAGAATACGAGAAATACAAAAAAAATACTATCACACAGAATACGAAACATACAGTAAGACAAGATAAAGAAGAAAGTAAAAATAATAATCGTTAATTCTTCTTAATACTAATTGATTTATGCATGCGTCTTTGCCTGCTAAGGTATAAGACTGTTTTTAAGAATAGAAGTTTTGTGCTTGTGAAAATACCGAACATGCAGGCGTGAATGATTCGTTCGAGACGTCATGTATCGTGCACCGTAATATCCACAGTTATGTTAAACGTAACTGAGAGAGCGGAGCAGTGCCAGAAGAAAGAGTAAATCTATAACAATAACAGAGCGAAGATTGAAGATGTTCATGTTCAAGAAAGAAAATAAAAATAAACTTCCTCTTACTCAAAACGAGTTTGTTTATGACGAGTCCTTTTATGATGAATCTTTATTTCAATACATACTGGTGCAGGAACGAAAGAGATCTAAACGTTCAGGAAAACCCTTTATGTTGATGATTATTGATATTCACAAGCTTTTCAACAATGGGCATGAAAGAGTGCTTGTAAAAAAATTGTTTGAAGCGCTGTCTTCTACAACAAGAGAGATAGATATAAAGGGATGGTACAAAAATAATTATTCCATAGGGATTATCTTTACTGAGATTAGCGAATTAACAGGAGATATTATACGAGAAAAGATCTTTCTCATTCTTTCCACTGCCTTAGATAAAAAAATTGTTGAGATGATTAAGATTACCTGCCATGTCTTTCCTGAAGATCAGGATTCAGACAAACCCGATAAAACTAGTTTTGACTCTCATTTATATCCTGATGTGCCCAGAGAGGAACCTCCGGGGAGTACATTGCGTTTCAAAAGATCCATTGATATAGCAGGAAGTATTTTCTTAATCCTGCTCTTTTCTCCTTTTTTTATCTTTATCCCCCTGTTGATCAAACTCACATCTCCAGGAACCATACTCTTTAAGCAGGAGCGTATAGGAAAGTTTGGAAAGAAGTTCGCTTTTCTCAAGTTCAGGACAATGCATATGAATTGTGATCATACCATCCATGAACAGTACGTTCAGAACTTCATACGGAACAAGCAGAGTAAAAAAGAAGATGAAGATGATGAGGGGAAGCATTCTTCTTATAAAATGAAAGAAGACCCCAGAATAACAGCGTTTGGTAAGTTTCTACGACTAAGCAGTCTCGATGAGATTCCTCAGTTTTTCAACGTATTGAGAGGTGACATGTCTCTTGTTGGTCCAAGACCTCCTATAGCGTATGAACTCAATAAATATGAAACATGGCACAGGCAGCGAATACTGTATACAAAGCCGGGAATCACGGGAATCTGGCAAATCTCGGGCAGGAGCAGAGTAAGTTTTAACGAGATGGTCCGTATGGATATTCAATACATGAGAAAATGGTCACTGATGCTGGATATCAAGATTCTAATGAAAACTCCATTGGCTGTTTTATCATTCAAAGGTGCGTATTAGACAAAGGTACACGGTGGGCCTGGGATACATGACAATAATTAGCCGTACGCTGTTTACCTTATGCAATCTGTATACGTACGGGGGGGGCTATGCTTAACATCGGTGTTATAGGTTACGGGTACTGGGGTCCGAACATTGTGAGAAACTTCAGCAGTATCGAAGGGTCTCGGGTGACGTCCATTTGCGACAGGGATAAATCCATCGCAAAAAAGCTGAAGAGTCAGCATAACGGAAACGGAGTGAAAATTTACTCAGACTATCACGACATCGTTCAATCAACGGACGTTGATGCTGTTGCGATTGTCACTCCCGTTTCCACGCACTATGAGCTGGCCAAAGAAGCGCTCATGAACGGGAAGCACGTATTTGTGGAAAAGCCCTTCACAGCCACTGCTGCCCAGGCGGCAAAACTCATTGATCTGGCAGACAAAAAGAACCTGAAAATCATGGTCGACCATACGTTTCTCTTTACCGGTGCCGTAACAAAAATTAAGGAGATTGTGCAGGAGGGACATCTTGGTGAGGTGTACTACTATGATTCAACGCGGGTGAACCTGGGACTCTTTCAGCATGACACCAATGTCATCTACGATCTGGCCCCCCATGACTTCTCAGTCATGGACTATATTATTGACGAAAATCCCGTTGCGGTCACCGCCAGTGGCAGGTCACACATAAATGGTTTTGAAGATATTGCCTATATCACCGTTACCTTCAACAGCACCACAATTGCCCACTTTAATGTAAACTGGCTTTCCCCGGTAAAAGTGAGGTCAACACTGATCGGTGGAGAGAAGAAGATGCTTGTATGGAATGATGTGAATCCTGACGAAAAGGTCAAGATATATGACAAGGGGGTTGAAGTAATGAACAGGGAGGGCATTTATGACCTGCTTGTGAGCTACCGGTCGGGAGATATGTGGGCTCCAAAAGTTGAACAGAAAGAAGCACTGCGGCTTGAGGCAGAGTACTTTGTTCACTGCATTGAACATGATGAACAGCCGATCAATGACGGTCATGCAGGAATGAGAGTAGTGCGTCTTTTAGAGGCCTGCAATGAGTCAATGAGCAAAGACGGCGCAATGGTGAAACTGTAAGAAAGGCAAGAGGCTAAAGGCTGAAAGCTAAAGGCGAAAGGCACAAGGCGAAAGGCACAAGGCGAAGGGAAAATATGAAAAATGATCTCTATACCCCTGTGCCTTGCGCCATGCGCCATACTCCCTGCGCCCCAATCCTTTTGCCATACGCCCTGCACCTTACGCCTCTTATTATAGTTATACATGAATTATAATTGCATCGCAGACGACGTTGTTCTCGGTGAGAATGTAAAGCTGGCCCGGTTTATTAACCTCTACGGTTGCACCATCGGGGACAACACAAAAATCGGGACCTTTGTGGAAGTGCAGAAGAACGCTACCATTGGAAAAAACTGCAAGATCCAGAGTCATACATTCATATGTGAAGGCGTTACCATCGAAGATAATGCCTTTGTCGGGCATGGCGTTACATTTATCAATGACAAATATCCCAGCGCTACAGGAGGGAATGGAGAATTGCAGACAGATGATGACTGGGAAGTTATTCCAACGCTCGTGAAAGAAGGAGCAACTGTAGGTTCTGGTGCAACGATTCTCTGCAATGTAACTATCGGTGAAAAAGCCATCGTCGGCGCCGGAAGCGTAGTAACAAAAGACGTGCCTCCCTATACGATCGTTGCCGGAAATCCGGCGAAGGTCATCAGGAAAATACAATAAGGTTTTGGACTTCCTTTTTTTATCACCTTTGACACATATTTAATGTCTCTAGTAATAACCCCTATTAACCCCATCAATTATCATGGTTGGGATGAACTACTGCATTCTCATAATAAATTTACATTCTTTCACTCTTCAAATTGGACGAGAGTACTTAATGAATCATATAACTATAAACCACTTTACTTCTCATCAATAAGTGATAGAGGGCTCAATGTGTTGATACCAGTAATGGAGGTAAATAGCCTTTTGACTGGAAAGAGGGGAGTCTCTCTGCCATTTACTGATTATTGTACTCCCATTCTTTCCAATGGAATACAGATACAGGAGGTGTTCGATTACCTGAGAGAATATGGAAAAAAAGCGGGCTGGAAATATATTGAGCTACGCGGCATTGAAGGGTTCAGCGAAGAGATAAAACCATCTTCTCAATACTACGGTCATGTGCTTAAGTTGTCTCAGGATGAGAATGAGGTTTTCTCACGCTTCAAGGACAGCAACAGGAGAAACATCAGAAAGGCAGTCAGGGAAGGGGTGGATGTCAGAATTGAGAACACCAGTGATTCAATCAAAGAATTTTATCGATTGAACTGTTTAACCAGGAAGATGCACGGTCTTCCTCCACAGCCGTATCCCTTCTTTCAGAAAATATTTGAACATGTCATCTCGAAAAAACATGGGATTGTCGTACTTGCAAAATATCATGATCAGGTGATAGCAGGCGCAGTTTATTTTCACTTTGGCAAAAAAGCGGTCTACAAGTACGGTGCCTCGGATGGGAAGTATCAGCATGTGCGGGCAAACAACCTTGTCATGTGGAAAGCAATACAATGGTATTGCCAAAACGGGTATGAACATTTCTGTTTTGGGAGGACAGATATAGACCATAAT
>Ga0209536_100014081_pt1 | contig 11506 bp, 7 predicted proteins | sample DeeMarSeWOR28_12_FD_187461 | JGI IMG/M metagenome (GOLD analysis project Ga0209536, IMG submission 187461) | Marine sediment microbial communities from White Oak River estuary, North Carolina - WOR-2-8_12 (SPAdes) (version 2) | ecosystem: Environmental > Aquatic > Marine > Intertidal zone >... | reverse complement strand
AGGCAGAAGAAGAGGCAAGGCTGCAGGCGGAAGAAGAGGCAAGGCTGCAGGCGGAAGAAGAGGCAAGGCTGCAGGCAGAAGAAGAGGCAAGGCTGCAGGCAGAAGAAGAGGCAAGGCTGCAGGCAGAAGAAGAGGCAAGGCTGAAGGCAGAAGAAGAGGCAAGGCTGCAGGCAGAAGAAGAAGCAAAGCTGCAGGCAGAAGAAGAAGCGAGGTTGCAGGCTGAAGAAGAAAAAGAAGAATTAGAATATGTCTCCACAATATCAGCTGATGAGACCGTTGTGAAAGCAGAAAAAATATCGTCAAAAAGAAAATGGATTTATGTATCAGTTTTGATGATTCTTATTGCAGCAGCGGCCGCTTATTTCTTCTTACGTGATGATTTTGGAAAGCCACAGCTGCCGCCCGCTACGCAGACCACCAGAAAAGCAGCACCCGTACCCACGGATGGAGATAAAAAGCCTGCAAAAGCACCGGCAGAGATCTCTGAAAGACCAACGCCATATCCTTCATTCCGCGAAGAAGCATTCAGGAAATTTCTCAAAGAATAGCCTGAGTAAATTACGAATTACTGACTACAGACTAGAACCTATCTCAAAAACAGTTTTTACCATCAATGAACCACTTGAAGTAATTCCCGTAAAGGGTGGAATGCAGTCTATTCAAGATGTTCTGGATGCCCGCTTATCCCGATTCATCGGGTCGGGTATGACAATTAATACGTTTACCATTTTGAGATAGGTTCTACTTACTACTGACTACCGACTACTGCTGTATTATTTTGAGGAGCTTATCTGAGGATGCTTCATCGTGATCTTTGATTTTATTAAAAACCACCATGGCTTCTGCTTTGTCACCCTTTTTTGCAAGGGACATGCACAGTCCGGTAAGGGAGTCGAAATATCCGGGATCAAGTTTTATTGCGTTATTGAATTCATTGATTGCCTGATCAAATTTGTTAAGAAAAAGAAACGAATACCCGAGGCTGTTGTGGTAATCAGGGATCTCAGGTGAAAGATGGACAGCTTTTTCCAGATATGGTAAGGACTTCAAAGGTTGGTCCATCTTCAGGTGGACCATGCCGAGCCATGCGTTCAGATCAGGATGCTCCGGATACAGCACAATTTCTGATTTTAAGATATCTAATGCAGCATTGAAGTCCTTTTTATGAACAAGCGAGGGTATCACCGCCAAATTCTCTTCCAGGGTAGAGGCCGTTTCGGGCTGCTCTGCTTTCCGGACAATCTGCTGTTTTTCCTGTTCAGGTTCCGGGGCAGGTATTGATTCAGCCTGTTCCCCAGCTGAATCGGCCTGTGTTATACCTGAATATAATTTTACGATTCTTTCATCCTTTATATAGGCTTTCATGACCGTTGCGCCGGGAAGATTACTTTTAACTGCATCAAGAAGTTTATCTGCTCCGGACCTGTCGTCAAATTTCCCAAGACGTACACAATAGAATTTCCCGATCTTTTCTATCCGTAAATGGTCAAGTTCCTGTTCCTGCAATTTTTTACTGATGGATTCAAACTGCTTCTCAGCAGGAGCGATGCTCGAAAAGCTGCTGATAGAGATCGTATGATAGAGCTGGGCTGAATGTGAAAACTGTGGGAAAACGAATAAGAACAGGGTGGACGTCAGTAAGGCTGCCGTGAACTTATAAAACGTATTTTTTGCCATTGCACTGTCCATTAATAGTTATTATCGGTATTCTTCATAATAACTTGAAAAAATATTTATAGCGAAGACATTAATGCTCTAAAAATGCAACAAGCCAAGACCCGAGTTGAGGTTGAACCTCCGTTTTTTGGAGGTTCAACCTCTGCATCGTCCTCAAATTCTGGAACAGGCTTCCATAACTGTTTAAGGATCTTAAATAATTTTAGGATATTTGAGAAGTGATGGCATATTGCCCGGCTTTCAACGTGAATTTTCTGACTTGATTACTGCTTCATCAGGCTCTTTACTACCGGGAACGCGTCAATATTGGTATGGGGGATAAAGAGCCCTGACATATATTCATCCATGAAAGAGCGGGATATGGAGAGTTCAAGATAGGTCATCTTTCGCGCTATTTCTTCTGCTTCTGCGCGCATTTTCCGTGACAGGAGAAAGAGATAGGCGCCGGTAACTGACGTGTTGCCCATATATTCAAATTTCTCTTTCGGAAGTTCAGGAAGCATGCCGATGATAACGGCCTTTTCCACATCCAGAAATTTGCCAAATCCGCCCGCTATGTAAATCCGGTGTACATCGTCAAAGGAAAATCCGGCTTCAAGTAAAAGTGTGGTAAAGCCGGCATAGATGGCGGCCTTGGCCCTCACTATATTTTCAATGTCAGGCTCTGACAGAACGATATCTTTCCCGTCACCATAATAGATAACAAACTCGGTGCCGTCTTCGCCGGTTCTTATTCTTTCAGAAGTTTCCGGCTGGAGCTTCCCTTTTTGATTAAGGATTCCGGCGATGAACATTTCCGCTATGGCGTCAATCATACCGGAACCGCAGATGCCCATGGGACGGGCTTCGTCACCGATGACCCTGATCTCGACTTCGCGGGTCTCAGGGTCTATTTTCACTCCCTCGATGGCGCCATTGGTCGCCCGCATTCCATGCCTGATACCGCTGCCCTCAAAACAGGGCCCTGCAGAGCAGGCCACTGACATAAGCCACTCTGCATTGCCGATAACGATCTCCCCGTTTGTTCCTATATCAATGAAGATACTGATTTCTTCTTTTTCATGCATACGTGTTGCGAGGATACCCGAGACAATGTCTCCGCCAACGTAACTTGAGACACAGGGGAAGGAATACACGGGGATACTCGGATTTAACGTTATCCCGAGCTCTCCGGCATATGAGAGTGGGAAAATATTTGCCGTAGGAATATACGGCTCTTCCCTGATTGACGACGGGTCAAGGCCCAGGAAGAAGTGCGTCATGGTTGTGTTTCCGGAAATGACCAGGCAGTCAATTGAATCCAGACGTACCGTATGATTCTCGGCGAGCAATAAAACGAGTTCATTGATATCTGAAATGACGGCCCTGTTGATGTTCTTTAATTCGTGATGCTCCGTCGCGTGCACGATCCTTGTGATGACATCATCTCCGAATCTGATTTGTGAATTGTAGGTGGACGCTACATCCACGAGTATCCCCTTAGACAGATCGATGAGATAAACGACAATCGTCGTTGTCCCGATATCAATGGCAATCCCGTATTGAGGAACAGGATGCTGTCCCGGGAAAACATTAATAATTTCATGGCAGTCCTCACTATGGATTGTGCTCAATGTTATCTTCCAATTTTCCTTCCGTGCATTTTGGGACAGACCAAGTAAAAAACGGAACGGGACCCTTAAACAGCCAAGGCCTTTAGAAGAGAGTTCTCTTTTCAGTCTTTCGAGGTCGCTGATGTTATCATCCAGTGTCGGAGGAGGAAGTTGGAGTGTCAGTCTCTCCGTAAGCGGGGAGAGATCCGCGCCAATGGTGCGGAATAATTTCAGGAGATCTTCTGCTTTTCCGGTGGCGACCTTGCCGTCAACCGTGAGCATTGATTCTTTCGGCATGTCGATCACCAGGTCTTCTGCCGGGTACGTTTTACATGCGATGGCGTACCCTTTGTCAATCTCTTCACGGGACAGCTTCATCGTTGACTGTATGTCCGCGGAACCTGACTGAATGATGATCCTGCACTTGCCGCAGGTGCCTTTCCCGCCGCATGACGAAGTGAGGTAGATGCCTTCTTCCCTGAGGGATTGGAGGATTGAGACGCCGGGTTCACACGGGATTTTTTTGCCGGATGGCAGAGTTATATGCATTTTAAAAATTAATCGTTATTAGGGTATATGTTAATAGGTTCTTCAATACTATGCTGTAACATCGGTTGTACGAATAACTTATAACAAATAACTGTTAACAATCTTTATTTATTCAGTTCCTTTACCGCGTCCACAGCATGATAGGTCAGGATAATGTCTGCTCCTGCTCTCTTTAACGACGTCATGATCTCCATCATGACCTTTATCTCATCAATCCATCCCATTTTCGCGGCTGCTTTGACCATCGAATATTCACCGCTGACATTATAGGCCGCAACAGGAAGGTCAAATGTCTCTTTCACATCAGAGATGATATCCATATAGCTCAATGCCGGTTTGACCATAATAATATCGGCGCCTTCCTCGATGTCCATTTCTACTTCTTTCAATGCCTCTCTCCTGTTGGCCGGGTCCATCTGGTATGACCTCCTGTCGCCAAAGGAAGGCGTTGATTCCGCTGCTTCCCTGAACGGGCCATAGAAAGCGGAGGCATATTTTGCCGCATAGCTCATTATCGGGATATCGTCAAACCTGTTTTCATCGAGGATGTCTCTAATTGCCGCAACCCTGCCGTCCATCATGTCAGAAGGTGCAACCATGTCCGCGCCTGCCTTGGCGTGTGAAAGGGCCTCTTTCGCGAGCAGCTCAAGCGTCGGATCATTCAGTACCCTGCCGTTTTCTATAACACCGCAGTGGCCGTGGCTCATGTATTCACACATGCAGACATCGGTAATAACGACAAGCTCCGGAACCCGGTCCTTTATTGCCTTGATCGCTTTCTGTACAACTCCTTTGGGACTATATGCTTCTGTGCCCTTTTCATCCTTGTGTTCGGGGATGCCGAACAGGATTATCGCGGGGACACCCAGTTTATAGACTTTCTGGGCCTCTTTGACTATCTCATCAACAGAAAACTGATAACAACCGGGCATTGAAGATATTTTATTTCTGACTCCCTTTCCGAACGTTACAAACATGGGATAAATAAAATCATCCGGTGTCAGATTCGTTTCACTTACCATCTTTCGTATAACACTATTTTCCCTGAGCCTTCTCGGCCGGTGAAATGGAAATGACATGATTAACTCCTTTCAAAAAAAGTGAATCGTAATTCGTTATTTGGTCATAGGTAACTACGATTGACGAATACCTATTAACTCCTTAAGTATACCAAAAAAGCTGTTTCCCCGACTCAGGTCTTCTTTTTCCTGTACGGCTCAACATGAATGACAACATCAACGATAGAGCTGAACCCTTTTTTGATAGCATCTTCAACATTGTGAGCGATTGTATGCGCGTCCTGAATTTTCTCCTCCGGGTCAACGAGGACATGGAGATCAACATTTACAAAATCCCTGTTGCCCCTGGTTCTTATTCCGTGGCAGTCCCTGACACCATGAATATTCATTACAACCTCGTGTATGTCATCAGGGTTAATGCATGCAGCGTCAGCAAGGACATTTGTTGCAGATTTGAGTATGGAAAATCCCATTCTGGCAATAAACAGCGTTATGACAAAGGCTGCGATGATGTCGACAACAGGATATCCTGCCTTTGCGGCGATAAGGCTGATAACGACCGATAATGATATGTATATATCACTCCGCGTATGCATTGCATCGGCAGTGAGAAAATCGCTCTTCAGTTCCCGGCCCTTGCGTGTTTCGTAGGTCATGACACCGATATTGACTGCGAGGGTAACAGCCATGACAACAAAGCTCATAACAGAGACTTTGATATCATACGGGATTGAGAGTCTGAGGTATGTTTCCCTCAGTATTTCCGTGCCGGTGGCAAATATCATGACAGCTATTGCAATGGTTGACAGTGTCTCAAACTTTCTGTGTCCGTAGGGATGCTCCTTGTCAGGAGGCTGTGAAGCGACCCAGATCCCGATGAGTCCGATTACATTGGATGTGCCGTCAAAAAAGGAATGAAACCCGTCAGAGCGCATGCTGATGGAGTCCATTGCATAACCATATATTATTTTTGCAACAGCAACAAAAACATTTAAAAAAAGTGTGTAAAGAAGAACCCTTCTGACTTTTTTCAGCCGTGACATAGAGTCAATTATAACATCCGTTATTCGTTAATTGTTAACTGATCCAGGAAAGCGAGACGGGCAGGAAAGGCCCTGAACCACGTAGGGTTCAGGCTATATGTAGGGGCAGGGTGCCCGTGCCCTTGCAGTAAGCAGTAGGCAGTAAGGAGTAAGCAGTAAACAGAAGACGGACAATGGACAACGAATTACAAATTACAGACTACTGCCTACTGCTTACTGCTTACCGATGTTTACTTCCCGATACAGAAATTGCTGAATATCCTGTTTAAAATATCTTCGGGAGTTGTAATGCCCTGAATTTCTCCTATCGCATCAAAGGCGTCTCTTAACTCGACTGACAGAAATTCAGGCGGGGTGTTCTCTTTCACCCCCGTTAAAAAGGCATCCAGGGACGTACGCACCCGTTCGAGCGCATGGACATGTCTCACATTTGTCACGGTCTCCGAACCGCTGACTGTCTGCCCGCGCAGGACGGTTGCGACGATCAGGTCTTTTAACCGCTTAAGGCCTGTCTTTCTCTTTGCAGAGATTTTGAGCGTTTTCCCGTGAAATGCCTTCAGCTGAGGCACCCCAAAGCGTATAAATTTTTGCGGCAGGTCCTGCTTGTTGATGACAATGATGGTATTTGAAGGATCTGATTTTTTCACGAGGTCAATGTCGGCATCATGAAGGGGAAGGCTTCCGTCAAGCATCAGCAGCACCAGGTCTGCGTTTTTCATGGTCTGTATACTCCTTCTGACCCCTTCTTTTTCTGCTATGTCATCAACACTTCGTATCCCTGCCGTATCCATTATTTTCACCGGAAACCCCTGAATATTGAGGTACTCCTCAATAACATCACGGGTCGTACCCGGGAATTCTGTTACAATCGCCCTGTCACTCTCGATAAGCGCATTGAGCAATGAAGATTTTCCGACGTTCGGCCTCCCGATGATGGCCGTCTTAATCCCTTCCCGTAAAATGATGCCGTATCGGGAACTCTCTATGAGCCTGTTCAGGGATTTCAGAACTGCGCGAGCCATCTTTTGCATTTTCTGTATTGAGACGGGTTCAATATCGTCTTCCGGAAAATCGATATGTGCCTCAACAAAGGCCGCAAGTTCGATCAGGTCGTTTCTCAGGCCGTCTATTTTCTTTGACAGCGATCCCCTCAGCTGGCTGACCGCACTCTTCCGGCTTTCTGCTGTGAGTGAATTGATAACGTCAAGGACAGCCTCGGCCTGTGTCAGGTCAATCCTCCCGTTCAGAAAGGCCCGTTTCGTGAATTCTCCCGGTTCTGCAAGCCTGGCCCCGCTGGACAGTGTCAGCTCTAACACGGCCCGGAGCGGCATTGCACCGCCATGACAGTTTATTTCAACGATGTTCTCTTTTGTGTAGGTGTCGGGAGCACGCATGACTGAAACCAGAACTTCATCAACAACAGTTTTATCTGAAGGATCCATGATGTGACCGTAGAGGATCCTGTGGGAAGGGGACTGTCCCAGTTTCTTTTTCTTTGGGGAACGGAAAATTGTATCTGCTATCCTGATTGCGTCTTTACCGCTGAGTCTTACAATGCCGATGCCTCCCTGCCCGACAGGTGTTGAAATTGCAGCTATGGTGTCATCGATAAACATTGTAATAGTTTACAGGGATCAGGGATCGGTTGTCAGGTTCTTGAAGAAGAAATAATAACTGCTGGATAATTAAATATGATCATTGACTGAATTTGTGGTGGGAATTCTTTCTTACCCCAGACCCCTAGCCCCTGACCTCTTGCCTAATCCGCTTTTTTGTTGACGAAGTACTGCTGGGCGATACCGAGGACATTGTTGACGAGCCAGTAGAGGACCAGCCCTGAGGCAAATGAGAGAAACATGAATGTAAATACGATCGGCATAAGCATCATCATCTTTGCCTGTTTCGGGTCCATGGCAGACGGCGTCATCTTTTGCTGCAGTACCATCGTAAGTCCCATTACGATCGGAAGCACATAATACGGGTCCTTTGATGCGAGGTCAGTTATCCAGAGGGCAAAAGGTGCCCCCCTCAGTTCAATGGCAGAGAGCAGGACATTGTAAAGAGCGATAAAAACCGGGATCTGGAGAAACATGGGCAGACAGCCGCCAATGGGATTCACCTTGTATTTTTTGTAGAGGGCCATTGTTTCCTTCTGCATCTTCTGGGCGTCATTTTTATACTTTTCTTTCAGCTCTGCCATCATGGGCTGAATCTTCTGCATTTTCTTCATCGACTGCTGGCTCTTGTTTAAAATGGGGATAAATGGAATCCTTACGACGATGGTCAGAATGACGATTGCCCAGCCATAGTTGCCAAGGTATTTATAAAAGAACTTTAAGACCCAGAAAAGGGGCATTGCGACAACAGAAAACCATCCGAAATCGACGATATGTTCAAACCCGACATTCAACTCTTTCAGCCTGTCGTATTCCTTGGGGCCAGCATAAAATATAAAGTCGTGTTTCTGCGGCTTTAATTTGAAAGCGATTTCAGCTGACATACTCTCTTTCCAGACATTGACGCCTTCAACAGGGGCACGCGGGATTAATGCAGCGGCAAAATACTTGTCTTCCTGGGCTATCCATTTGATATTGCCGGTAAGAAATTTCGGGTCAACTTTTTCATCAAACTCTTCCCTGTCGGTATCTATGAGCATAACGGGTCCCTTGTGCTCCCGCTGCTGTTTGTCATAAACGCCGAAGTCTGTACCGACGGGTAATAAGAAGGAAGGGGTGTTGACGGTCTCTACCGAGATATCAGCCTTGTAAGCGTTATTATAAAAAGTGAATTTCTTCCTTAAGCTCATTCCGTTTCCGCTATACATAAAAACCAGTTCGCCCTGCTGGGGACCGCCTGCGGAGAGCATGAGTTTATTCGTGTTGACCGCATAGACCACTTTCTGCGGCAGATGACGGTCCGGCCCCTCAAAAATAATACTCAGAGGGGGCGTGACGCCCGGTTCCTTCAGAAGCACGACGGGCATCTCACTCTTATCTCTGTACTTTTTGAGCTCCCAGTACTTTACGATGCCGCCCTGCGTTGAAAAGACGGCCCTGTATAAATCGGTTTCAACGACCACGTCAGTAGCCGTCACATCAGCAACAGGGGCAGGTTCGGGCAGTGGTGAAGTTGCCGGCGGCTTTTCAGCGGCAGGCCCTGCAATCGGTTCTGGTTGCGATACTGCCGGTTCACCGGGCGGCAGGGTCTTTGGGGGCACGGTATTTTTCTGAGTCAGCAGTGACCAGCCAACCAGCACCACAAGGGACAATGCAACCGCTATGATTGTTCTTTTATCCATGGATTATTTTTTAAACGGGGCAGCCTGCTGCACAGGGTCATACCCGCCCGGATGAAATGGATGACATTTCAGTAACCGTTTTATAAACAGCCACATGCCGCGCACGAATCCGTGCTCTTTCAGGGCATCCGAGCAGTAGTCCGAACAGGTTGGATGAAATCTGCATGACTGCGGCAAAAAAGGAGAAATGGCTGTTTTATAGATTGCGATAATAATCAGAAATAATCTTTTCACGTTATGTCAGGGATAGTGTCTGTTTCCAGAAAACGGATTTGCACATTAAATTATACAGAGAGCTTTTTTCTTCCTTTGGTGCGCCTTCTCTTGATGACCTGCTGGCCGCCCTTTGTGCTCATCCTTTCACGGAAGCCATGGGTCCTCTTGCGTTTTCTGTTCGAAGGACGATAGGTGGTGTATGTCATTATGTTCTCCTTTGACTATTACTCAACAAGATGGAAAGGTTCATTCCAGAATTACAATCTCATATTCTACTGATAACGGAGCAAAAAATCAAACCTTCCGGAGCAAATACCGAAAATGGACACTCAATATGGAAAGCGCTCAAAATCTTGAAAGAAAATATGGAACTTTTTTATTATAAAAATTAACCTGTGGATGGTTTCAGGACTGCAGTAAAACCATTCATACGCTGCAGTACAAGAAACACAACCTTTTATCCATCGGCCGTACTATAATACGGGCTGTGGATAGCCGGCATTAATAATGAATTTAAAAGCTGTATGGCATTAGAGAGGAATGAAGGAGGCATGAATTTATGGCTGACGGTGGAATTACAGTAATAAATGAAAAAGTGAAGCAGGAAAGCGCATTTGTGCAGAATCTGGTCTCTGAAATCGGGAAAGTGATTGTCGGGCAGGCATATCTCGTCGAACGGCTTCTGGTCGCCCTTCTCGCAAATGGTCACGTGCTGATTGAAGGCGTTCCGGGGCTTGCCAAGACATTGTCGGTAAAGACATTGTCGGGTGCGATCAGTACCAGGTTTCAGCGATTGCAGTTTACGCCGGACCTCCTGCCTGCTGATCTGCTGGGGACACTGGTCTACAATCCAAAAGAGGGGACGTTTACGACCAAAAAGGGCCCTATCTTTGCCAATATCATCCTGGCCGATGAAATAAACAGGGCGCCGGCAAAGGTGCAGAGCGCGCTTCTCGAGGCCATGCAGGAGCGGCAGGTCACGATCGGTGACAATACATTTCCGCTTGATGAGCCCTTTCTGGTCCTTGCGACACAGAACCCGATTGAGCAGGAAGGGACCTACCCGCTGCCGGAAGCGCAGGTGGACAGGTTTATGCTCAAACTCAATGTCACCTATCCGACCATTGAAGAGGAGCACCAGATTATGAAGCGTATGGCGGTTACGGACAAAATCATCGAGACGAACGCGGTGGTCAATCCCGAAGACATCAGGCGGGCACGGGGTGTGGTCAATGAAATATACATGGACGAGAAGATTGAAAAATATATCCTCGATATAGTCTTTGCCACAAGGGAGCCCGGGAAATATAAACTCGATGACCTTGCACCGCTTATTCAGTACGGTGCATCGACCCGGGCGACGATCTATCTGAATGTAGCTTCAAAAGCATACGCATTTATTCAGGGGAGGGGGTATGTGACTCCGCAGGATGTGAAATCCATCGGCCCTGATGTGCTCAGACACAGGGTCATCGTGAGCTTTGAAGCAGAAGCAGAAGAAAAGACATCCGATGACATTATCAGGAAAATATTCGAGGAGATAGAGGTTCCATAAGCTATCAGCCTTCGGCTATCAGCGTTTAACAAATAAACTGACAGCTGAGTGCTGGCAGCTGACGGCTTTTTAAAAAAATGATTCCAAAGGAAGTATTACAGAACATCAGAAGGATTCAGATCACAACGACGCGGATGGTAACGGATGTCTTCGCCGGACATTACCACAGTGTTTTTAAAGGGCAGGGCATGGAATTTGAAGAGGTGCGGGAGTATTTCCCGGGGGATGACATACGGTCAATAGACTGGAACGTCACTGCACGCATGGGGCATCCGTTTATCAAGAAATTTATGGAAGAGCGGGAACTGACGATCATGTTTCTTCTCGACCTGTCAGCGTCTTCCTCGTTTGGCACGGTTAATAAACTCAAGAGCCAGCTGGCTGCCGAACTCTGCTCTGTACTAGCCATGTCTGCCATAAAAAACAACGATAAAGTGGGGCTTATCGCCTTTACAGACAGAATTGAGAAAGTCGTACCCCCCGGCAAGGGGCTGAGCCATGTCCTGAGAATCATCAGGGAGGCGCTCTATTTCAGGCCCGAGGGGAAAGGCACCGAC
>Ga0209536_100014080_pt1 | contig 11506 bp, 8 predicted proteins | sample DeeMarSeWOR28_12_FD_187461 | JGI IMG/M metagenome (GOLD analysis project Ga0209536, IMG submission 187461) | Marine sediment microbial communities from White Oak River estuary, North Carolina - WOR-2-8_12 (SPAdes) (version 2) | ecosystem: Environmental > Aquatic > Marine > Intertidal zone >... | reverse complement strand
TTTAAATGATTATCTGACTTTCGGCGACTTCTTTGGAGTGCGCAAGCTTGCTTGCGCCTTACAAAATAAACGGTTATAGAGCAGTTACTTAAGGCGGCATGCAAGCGCGCAAGCTTCGCTTGCGGGCCGCACTCCAAATTTACAAGCCATTGAATTCATGAAGCCTGAGAGTTTTGAGACAGATTCCAAGCTCCCGCACTCCAAGGGATCTACGTTTTGCGATATAGGATGTTTTGAATTTTGCAACAAGTCATAGTTAGCCGATGGCTATTTCATGATTGTGTGAAGTTATTTCTGAGTCGGCACACTAGCACGGAGTACACATGAATCCCCAGGACATTCTGAAATCGGCCCAGAGTTTCATGGAAAACAGGATTCTCCTTTCAGCGGCGGAACTGAACCTGTTCACGTTTCTGAAGACACATCCATTGTCCGCAGATGAGATCAACGAAAAAACCGGAGGCGACTCCAGGGCTCTGACCATGCGAAAAGGTTTTCCGCTCCCTGAATCCCGGCGGCCGAATTCTGATCCGGGATCATGTCATGGAACCCGACAGGGCACATCCGAAAAGCGGCGCCCTGTTCGCCATCAACATGCTGGTGGGGACCGAAGGGGGCGGCACCTATACCTACAAAGAAATTGAGAATGATTTGCTGGCTGCCGGCTTTACAAAAGTGCGGTTGATTCAGCAGGGCGAGCAGATGGATGCCCTCGTAGAAGGGTTCAAGCCATAAAAAACAACTTCGTTGAACGTATGAACGTGTGAACGTTAGACGTTAGACTTTGGACGTAAGACATTAGACGTTAAAGACCAACGTTCCGACAGGACCGTTCCTTATGAACAAACTGCAATCATTATGGAATCCGTCAAACGGGTGATTTATTCTTGAAAAGCAGGCCGGAAGTCCGCAAAATGATGCGCTTGTTGTATTATAATGTCTGTAACCGTGGCGACGTAGCTCAGTTGGTTAGAGCGTGGGATTCATAACCCCAAGGTCGGCGGTTCAACTCCGCCCGTCGCTACCAAAGCAATCATATCGAGCCGCTCGGAAAGCGGCTTTTTTATTTTCATCGGCGGAAATGGAGCGCAGCGGATTTGCCGTCCGGCGCAGCACCCCGTTAGCGGTCGGCATACTCACCGGATGTAAGATGTTTACGGATATGTTCATGGATAATATTTGCAGCCAGTTGATTGCCTGCTATATTCCAATGTGTATCTCTCGGCCTGTAAAGCTGATCAGTTGAGTTTGAAAAATTTTCGTATAGATCGATATTGGTAATGCCTGTTTTATTAAGCTCATTAGACAGCAGTCTGTTCGGAAGACTAATATCCCATTTGTTTTCCTCTAAATCCGGATAGTAGGCACCTTTAACTTCTCTCGAGAGATCTTGATTGATTTGCAATTCGTCTGGAATGATAACAACGATAAGGTTTATGCTGTGCGATATGCATATGTTTCTGATTTGTTTTAAATAGTAGAGAGCATGATTAAGCTTTTCAGAAAATTGCTTGTTTTCCACCAGGTAAATAGAACTCCGGTCGTATACTACTTTTAAATATTGTTTATGATCAAAATTAGGACAATCGTCACAATATTCCGCTTCCCCATGAATAATCCTGCCTTCATATTGGCGCTGTATGTTAATAATGTAATGAAGTAAAGAAGCAACATAAGAATATTCATAAAGTTTTCTCTTCTTGCTTTCGTCGAAATCATTACCTACGAAGAATGATAACAGGACAGCGTCGGGCTGAAGAGCCAAACCCTCCTTCACCAATAATGACAGGTAGTCCTTCGGGCCGATTCCAGGAATGCCCATATTCAATACTTCAACATTAGTGTTTTCCGCATGAAATTGAGATTCAATTAGAGTTAGGTAATTATATTTGTATGGCACCACTCCAAATGAGAAAGAATCACCAATACCAAGAACTCGGTATGTATTCCCCTTTTTTTCTGTAAATTCCCCGTCTTTAAAGCCCTGAGAATTGAGTTTGAAATCCCAGTCATTTGCAAGAGGCTTTCCCCGGAACCTGTCATAGGACCCGCTATAAAAAATAAACGACGGAAGGAAGTGATTATAGATGCGCAGGGCAATTTCCCCCACAGAAAAGGTAATGAGCGCTATCACCACTGTATTAAGAAGGATAGATCTGACTTTTTTGAAATTTGATGCAACGTTCATAGAGAATGTTCTCGTCCCGCTAACGTCCAAGCTCAGCGACCGGCGCGGACAGCGCGCGTCCGTCGAAGCCGGGAATGTAGTAAAACCACTAATTCATAAATGGAAACGCTTTTTAATTAGACAGTTTGTATATATCGGCAAAACAAGCGCTCCCTGTCTGCATAAGAACTCTGCTTTTGTTCCCATTTTATTTCATATATTTAAGCATTATTCAAACTTATCAGCATGATTTAATTTCATTCAGCTCGGCTTATATAGATTGTATATGCTCTACTGTTTGCCAACCGGCGCTAACTCAATAATCGACCAGCACGCCTCTTACTCAACTTCAGTATTATAAACAATCACATGGTTGGCCGTTATGACGGCTTATCGGACAAGTGAATTATTTAAACTAACTGTCCTGAATGACATTCGGAGAGAAAACCATTGCTTTAACGATCCTTGAAAATTATTGTCAAATTGGGCACAGAATCGGGCACAAAATACCCCGGAACAGCATGGAATAAGGGGTAAGTAGGTGACTGTAAGTTATTGAGAGAGAAGGACGAGCCATTATTTAACAGATTTCATAATCCCAAGGTCGTTGATTCGATTCTAAACGTTGCTACCAAAGCAATAATCCTAAGCCGCTGCAAAGCGGCTTTTTTATTGCAGTCGGCGGCATGCAGGCTATTGATTTCAATTTCCATTCTTGCTGAATTTCTGTTCCCAGTTTAAATTGGGAACAGATTTCCGAAAATTTTCTTTTTAAGAGTCGTCGCAACTTCACGTTCCATCGTCTCTGATAAATTGGTATAGATATCAGCAGTGGTACTGACATTGGCATGTCCGAGAAATTTCTGCGTGAGTTTGAGATCTCCTGTCGCGGCATTAACCATACTCGCCGCCGAATGACATCTATATCTTCAACGACATAGCCGGCACTATCTACCCTTCCTGCCTATGTCGATTAATATCTGATCGCGCAATTCCCCAGATTATTTGTTGAACCTGGAGTAAATCATAGTAAAATAATGGCCTGAAATTCCAACCAAAATAACATAAGACCTCTTATTAGAAGCCAAAGGCAGGTCTCTATTAGGCAGCGAGATTTCGAAAACAGGTGTTCATTTTTTGTGTGCACTTATGATTGGGGTTTATCAAGTATATAATTCCGTTACTTTTACTCGTTCTGCCAGGTACAGATATACGGGTATGAGCAAAAAAAATTTAAGGATTACACCAATTGTGACATGTGCTGATTTGGGTAGAGAATGGAATTTCTTTTTGAGTGAAAGGAAGAAGGCGATGAAAAGAAGGATCTTTACAACTGAACAAGCAGTTCTTGTATTTTGTCTTCTTGTAATGTGCTCTGGATGCGGCGGTGATGGGAATAATAACACGAGCCGCACCTATACGGTGGGCGGGACAGTTACTGGCCTGAGCGGTACACTGGTGCTGCAGAATAATGGAGGCAATAATCGTACCGTAACCGCGAACGGCTCATTCACCTTCAGTGCCGCTCTGAACAATGGAGCACCCTACAGCGTGACGATATCCAGCCAGCCGTTGGGTCAGACCTGTACGGTTACAAACGGATCCGGCACTATCAGCGCTGCCAATGTTACCAACGTTCAGGTTACATGTGTAGATAGCGTCGCCCCGAGTGCTACTATTATATTTCCTCCTGCTATATCCACGACCAATGGAGAAATAGTGAGCGTATATGGAACAGCTTCGGACGAAAATACAATCACGGCCGTGCGTGTCAATGGTTTGGATGTGCAAACCAACGACGGGTATGCAACCTGGGAAGTCATCATACCCTTGGCAATAGGGTTGAATATCCTGACGGTTGAAACCGAGGATGCTGTATCCAACAGTAACGCACAGGCGGCTGCGGTTGAGATTTATCGTGGAATATATTTTGACAGCCCATTTTTTCAGGCAATCGATACAGTTGGCAACCGCACCCTGGTAACAGACAATGTATTGGATGCGGTCATAGCAATAGATCTTGACACAGGATTACGTACCATACTTTCCGATAACGGCACCCCGGACAACAGCAACCCGTTTGTTAATCCATCGGGCATAGCAATCGATACAGCCAACAACCGTGCTCTTGTAATGGACCCCGCTTTCGGAGGAGCCGTGATTGCAGCAGATCTGGACACGGGGGCACGCACCATACTTTCCGACAACAGCACTCCGGATGCCAACAACCCGTTTAATGTGCCGGTAGAAATCGCAGTCGATACGGCCAACAACCGGGCCCTTGTACTGGACACTGCTCCGTTTTCACCAAACCAAAGTATCATAACTGTCGATCTCACTACGGGAGCGCGTACCGTGCTTTCCAGCAACAGCATCCCGGATAGCAGCAACCAATTCAGTAATCCGAGAGGCATCGCAGTCGACACGGCCAACAACCGTGCTCTTGTGACGGACACCAATCTTTTTTCAGGAAACAAAAGTATTATAGCAGTCGATCTTGCTACAGGAGCTCGTACCGTGCTTTCCAGCAACAGCATCCCGGACAACAGTAATCCGCTTAATACGCCATGGAGCATAGCAGTCGATGCAGCCAACAGCCGCGCTTTGGTGCTGGACCAAGTGGGCGCGGTTATAGCAGTGGATCTCAACACGGGGGCGCGTACCGTGCTTTCCAGCAACAGCATCCCGGACGACAGCAATCCGTTTGGTGTGCCATGGAGCATAGCGGTCGATGCAGCCAACAGCCGCGCTCTGGTGACAGACTCTGCAGACGCAGTAGTAACTGTGAGTCTTGCCACAGGGGCACGCACAGTTCTTTCGGACAACAGCACTCCGGATGCCAACAATCCTTTCGGCAACCCATTGGGCATTGCTATAGATTCTGGTTACAACCAGGGCCTGTTGACAGATGATGGTTTAAACGCAGTTATGGCTCTGGATCTCGACACTGGGGCACGTTCAGTGCTTTCCGATGACAGCACCCCGGACAGCAACAACCCGTTTAGTATGCCTCGGGACATAGCAATTGATGCTACCAACAACAGTGCCCTGGTGACGGACAGGCTGCTAAACGCAGTCATAGCTGTTGATCTCAACACGGGGGCACGCACAGTTCTTTCGGACAACAGCACTCCGGATGCCAACAACCCGTTCAGTATGCCATGGGGCATAGCAATCGATGAAACCAACAACCGTGCCCTGGTAACGGACAGGCTGCTAAACGCAGTCATAGCTGTTGATCTCAACACGGGGGCACGCATGGTACTTTCGGACAACAGCACTCCGGATGCCAACAGTCCGTTTAGCGCCCCATGGGGCCTAGCGATCGATATAGTGGACAACCGCGCCCTGGTGACAGACACTAATTTGGGCTCGGTGATTGCAGTGGATCTCACCACAGGGGCACGCACGGTTCTTTCGGACAACAGCACTCCGGATGCCAATAATCCGTTTAGTGATCCATGGGGCATAGCAGTCAATACCGCCTACAATTGCGCCCTTGTGACGGACTCTGGTTCCGGCTCGATGATTGCAGTGGATCTCATCACAGGGGCACGCACGGTTCTTTCGGACAACAGCACTCCGGATACCAACAATCCGTTCGATACTCCAGAAGCCATAGTAATCGACGTACCCTACAATCGCGCCCTTGTGCTGGACTCCAGTTTAGGCGCTGTGCTTGCCGTATATTTGGAAAGCGGAGAACGCGTTATTCTATCGAGATAGAAGAATCAATATTTTACGTCAGCAGATACGGAGCACATTCAGGCAATAATTAAGAGGTACTTCCTATCATTTTTAAGAAAATAGAGCAGGCAATTTTTATAGAATTTCCGGCTGGAATCATAATATAGTTGCATCACATTTACTCGAGAATTTGAAAATTTGCGCACAAGTCCATTTTTCATCGGGTACTTGGTATGGGGTAGGTCTAAAGAGCTATCTTGATAGGAACGGCAGCGCTGAGCACCATGTCCACACTACGGATCAATTTGCGTTACTATGGTTAGAGCCAAACGATATTCCAAAGATCGTGAAGTGAAGGCAACACTTTTCTACGGCATGGCGTTCCTGTCGGGAACCGCCGCCCTCATTTATCAGGTCGCTTGGGTACATACACTCACCCTCACATTTGGCAGCACGACAGTCAGCGCCGCGGTCGTGATCGCGGCCTTCATGGCTGGTCTGGGCCTTGGCGCTCGGTGCTACGATATCGTGCAGCGGCGCTGGAAAAATAACGTGATGCTTTACGCGGGGATCGAATGCGGCATTGCACTGACTGCCGCGGCGCTGACTTTGGGGTTGCGCTTCCTGCCGGGCATATATGGCACACTCACGGACATGATCGGCGCCGGCGCGCTACTCGACGTGACACGATTCACTGTGGCGTTCACTTTACTCCTGATCCCATCGGCACTCATAGGGGCGACATTTCCGGCACTGTCCCTGATCGTGATTCGCTCACCTCGGGGAATCAACCGCCACCTGGGAATGATCTACGGCATCAATACACTCGGAGCCGCCGTCGGTACGCTGCTCAGCGGATTTGTGCTGATCGAGCTTCTCGGGAATACGGCCAGCGTCTGGTTTGCGAACGCGCTCAACATCGCCGTCGCTGCTGCCGTCTATTCAGCGCGCAGCCGCTTCTCGCAGGACTATGCTAAAAGAGCCGCTTCCACCAAGAAATCCGCGACTATCCCGACTCCTCTGCCGCCTGCCGTCGTCGGGATAATCCTGATTGCCTCGAGTTTCGCCACCATGGCGTATGAGTTGGTTTGGATGCGCGCCACCAAGTACCTCATTGGGAACAGTACCTACGCTGTCTCATTGGTCCTGGCATTGTTTTTAATCGGTCTAGGACTGGGATCCGCGGCGCATCGACTCATCACACAGCGATACCGTCCAGCCATGGCACTAACCGCCAGCCAGGTAATGACGGCGCTGCTGTCGCTGATCGCCATAGGTTCGATCGGGCTGTGTCTTTCGGATGCCTGGCTTGCAGAGCGTGTCAGTATCTTTTCCCAAAATGTCTCCTTCTTGCCGTGGCCCGGAAGGCTCGCGATCACCGGTTCTGTGGTGACGGTCGCATTGCTTCCGGCGACGTTCGCGATGGGGCTGATGTTTCCGCTGGCGAGTTCGATGTTTGTCGGGCGCATGTCTCTGCTGGGACGGAAACTTGGAAGCGCGTACTTGCTGTCTAATGTCGGAAGTATTGCGGGAGTAGTGGTTGCCGCCTATTTCATCCTCCCCGGTTTTGGCACGATGACGGGCACCAAGATTGTAGCGTGCGTCAATCTCGCCGGCGCTCTGCTGCTTCTTTGCTATGTGGGGGATAGACTGAAAAAGGGCACTGTGAGGCTTGCCGCTATTGCCGCATTGAGTGTGTTGTTGATGGTGTTGCAACCGTCCCAGCTGCCATTCCAGGGTGAGGGGGAACAGATACCGTCCCTGAAACTCGAAATGTGGGAAGAAGGGCAGCAGTCAACAGTCAAGGTGTTGAACGATAGCAAAACCGGACGACGGGTGATGACCATTGACGGTTATGCAATCGGTGTCAGTCGTGCGTGGCATAACGAGGTGGGGTACAAGCAAATGATCCTTGCCCACCTGCCAATGGCCCTCTCGCCTGGAATCAAGAAAACCCTAAACATCGGTCTGGGCTCGGGTTCAACAATGGCATCACTCGGTGGGTATCCAACAATCGAGAAGCTCGATTGCGTGGAAATAAGCCCGGCGGTAGTTGATGGAGCGCGCCTGTTCGACGAAGGAAAGATCCTTGACGATCCGCGTTCTACCGTCTACATCGATGACGTCGTACACTACATGCGAACCTCCAGGACGACTTACGATGCTATTATCTCCGACGGGAAACAGAATCCACAGTTCCCCGGAAACGCGAAACTGTTGGCCGGCGACTTTTACACCCTGGTACGCTCGCGCCTGGCAGACGACGGGATCTTTGTGCAGTGGATCCCGCTGAACGAAGAGACTCATTCATTCAAAATCACACTGCGGACCTTCGAGCAAGCCTTCCCACATGCGGCTGTGTACTATCTTCCCCCCAGTTGTATCATCCTGGTCGGGACAAAGATTGCCTTGCAGGAACTGGAGGGGGGGCTCGACACGCCCAGCACACTTCCTCCATGGGCCGTACAGGATTTGGCGCCGTATCATATTACCAGCCGCTATACATTACTCACTGCGTGCGCCTCGATTGGGCCCGGACTGCGCGAAGCTATCGGCGACGGACCCGTCAACAGTTGGGATCGGCCCTGTTTGGAATTTTTACACTATAAGGAGTGGAAGGTACTCTCCAGCCAGGACTATTTTCACAATAATCTCGACATTCTACTCTCAGTTACACCGGAGCCGGCGGACGTTTTGCGCCCGCCCCAGAAACGCCTGAAGGATGCGTTCTTCAGCGCCGCGGTCTTGCGGGAAGGGTTTCTCGCCACGATGCGTTCGCTCGATCCCGAAACGCTGCGCACGTATTGCGTGCGCGCGCTCGAGCTGGATCCCGCTAACGAACTCGCCATCGAATACGAGGCGCGAATCAAAAACGGCTTGACTGCGGTCCTCACCACCGGGCCCTGATCGTTGCCGTTGCCAGCCGGGGAGACGACCGGATTAATCCCTGCAATCCCTTTTCCCTTGAGGCGTTGAAGTGATTCCTCTGCGGTTGAGAATCTATCGGCACAAAAATCAGGCAGGGAAATTACTACTATTGGTTTCGTAATAATAGTGGCGTATATTTAATTTAGATGGTTCCTGTGCGTTGCTGAAGTTATAATTTGCTGAAATGTTCGTTAAGATAATATGAGAATGAATGGCGTCGACATAAATATGGGAGCATATTTTAATGAAAGTTTCCCGGTTTCCTCTCCTGGTCTTTAATGTTTTATTATGGTTGGCAATATGCTCCCCTGCAATTGCACAGTCGGTTGAGAGTCCCGGGGAAGAGAATACCGATAAGCCCAGCGATCCCAAGCCCGCTCCTAAACCAAAACAGGCTATAAAACCTGAATTTACTTTGCCTCCCGAACCCGAGAGAGTTGAAGTCCCGATTATTATCCAGGGGACTGTCATCACAGAAGATGGGGGCTTGCCTCCGTTTGGCACAGTCATTGAGCGTGACTGCGGCGTTGTAGTGGTTAAGGAAGTACTTGTCAACAGCAACGGTTTCTTCAGCTTCCGAATAGGGGATGAAGACAGGGCGGGCGGCCTGTTCGCTGATGCAAGCCAGAATTATTATGAGGATCGTGTGGAACTGGATGATAGCTATACCGATAATTTCCGAATCAGAAATACGAAACGAAGGGATGACTACCCTGAGTACCTGCTAGGTTGTTATCTGCAGGCTAATTACACAGGGTATCGCTCCACTTACGCAAAGTTAGGCACGGAACAGAAAACGGGTTTGATCGATGTCGGCACTATCATTATGTATCCTGTGTCGCGAAGAACCGGAACTGTAGTCAGTGTGATGAATTTGAAAGCGCCAAAATCTGCCCGCAATGCATTGAAGGACGGGAAAAAAGCATTTGAAAAGAATGAATATGACAAGGCAGAACAGTATTTCAAATCGGCCTTGAGCCTCTATCCAAAATATGTTGATGCGTGGATAGAACTGGGATGGCTGAATCAAAAACAAAAAAACTACGAGGAAGCCCGGAAGTCGTACACAAAAGCGCTGGAGCTGGATAAATTATACGTAAATCCCTATATACGAATTGCGCAACTATCGGCAATAGAACATAGATGGGAAGATTCAATAAAGTATTCCGATAAGGCACTGGCTCTGGATACTGTTACATATCCGGAAGTTTTTTTTCTGAAAGCATTGGCCCATTACAACCTGGATCAATTGGATCTGGCTGAGGAAATCGTTCGTCGTGGAATACGGATAGATTTAAAAAATAAGATTTCCAGGATGTATCTGCTTCTGGCAAATATTCTTGTAAAAAAGGGGGATCCCTCCGGGTCGATAGAGGCAATGCGGGAATACCTGAAAATAAATCCGAGTGCCCCCGATTCGGACAACGTTCGTGCTCTTTTAAAGGAATATAAAAAGATTGTGGAGGCCGAGAAACAGGGAGAAAAAGATTTCATTACACAGGAAGTGGCTCCATAATCGGGATCTCCCGACGACATAAAAATACTCCAGTGAATTGACGGAATCTCCCTTAGCTTTATACTGCTGTGGTATCACCCCCCGGCGAGCAGGGATGTGAGTGCCTGACGCGCGGCTGTAAAACCCGGGTTTATTGTTAATGCCCGTTTAAGACTTTCAACGGCTTCATCAAAACGCCCCTGATCTGCAAGAGTGATTCCGAGGTAAAAATACGCCTCTTCATTCCTGGGCTCAACTTCCAGGGTTTTCAGAAAATAATCGACAGCTTCTCTCTTCTTTCCCTGATCGATCAGGGCCCTGAACGTTATCTCCTTTAATAACAATATGCCGAAATGCTATTTATTCAAACACTTACACAAGGATTCGTGTAAGTGCAGGCAACTGAAGTTATTGAGGCGGTATAAACGGATGTTGGAAGCACGGCTTAGCTTACAGCTTGTGTCAGGGATCCCGAAGGCGTATTTTATGCACTGTCATGACCTAACGTGATACGTCAGGTTAGCCGGAAGCTTCTATTTTTCGTTTTGATGCCCTCGATGCCACCGGCCTGCTCCAAAATTAATAAAAATGCATGCGAAAAAAATTATTATAAGATTAGTATTTTCTTGACAATAAATATTAGTACTAATAGAATCGCAGCCAGGAAAAGCGTTTATTACATTATCAATTAACGCGGTAAAACGCGATGTTTTCTTCAACGCCTCGTCAGGAATTGCCAGCTTTGTGAAACATTGGATCAGGGTTCATGCTCCTCTGAAAAGAAGGAAATATCGTAAAAAGAATCAAGCCCGTTTAGGGAAACGAAAAATTACAGGAAGCGTTGAGTTTAAGGTTTATAGAACTCAGGATTTAAAAATGACCTGGTCAAGTGGTTCCTTGTACTGCTCAACAGGCAATTTCCGGCAGCAAGTTCCTTCCCTGCTCTATTTCAGACCCGGTCTATCAGCCTCGAGCCGCTTCTTTTAATGTTGCGGCAAAAATGCTTTTGAAAGGTTGAAGGGCCTTCAAAAGATTGCAAGCATGAAATACCGACCCACCTGCCCTGGCCGGGAGGTTACAAGTTAATATTTACTTGTTGAGGTGAAAATGATCAAACTTAACTATAGTAATAAGAAGATGCCGATACTCGCAGTTGCGATATTGACGCTTCTTATTCTACCCGCACAGCTATTTAGTCAGTCCGCCTCACTGAGCGGAACTGTACAGGA
>Ga0209536_100014079_pt1 | contig 11507 bp, 6 predicted proteins | sample DeeMarSeWOR28_12_FD_187461 | JGI IMG/M metagenome (GOLD analysis project Ga0209536, IMG submission 187461) | Marine sediment microbial communities from White Oak River estuary, North Carolina - WOR-2-8_12 (SPAdes) (version 2) | ecosystem: Environmental > Aquatic > Marine > Intertidal zone >... | reverse complement strand
GTCGAGAGTCCCGAATTGGCACGGGATGCACTATTGGCTGTGCTCGAGACGCAGTACGACAACGGCAACATCCCTAATTGGCGTGGTAGGTACAGCGGTACTCCAGATCGATCGCAACCACCCATCGGCTCGTTCGCCGTGCTCAAATGCTATCTGCGCACTGGGGACATCTCGCTGTTGGCCCAGGCGTTCCCCTACCTCGAGCGTTGGTCGGCGTGGTGGAGAGCGAGCAAGAACGGGCACAAGCGGCGCGACGGCAACGATAACGGATTGTATGAATGGGGTTGCGATCTGGGACTGCTCACCGACTCACCGGCCGCTTGGGAGAACCAGGCGAGTCACCATCAACTGGCCGCCTGGGAATCGGGGCAAGACGACCTGCCGAATTGGGATGACGCTGTCTGGATGGAGCAGTCTGAGACATTCGATCTCGAATCAGTGGATCTGAACTCCTTGCTGGCACTTGACCATGAATGCCTCGCCCTGATGGCCGAACGACTCGGGTTGAGTCAGAAGGCGGTGCTGCACCGAGCCATGAGAGCCAGGCTCACAGACAGAATCAACGACCAGCTTTGGGATGACACACTGGGTATGTACGTGGACCGTTATTGGGACGGACGCCGCTCCGATAGGCTGGCCGCATCGAATTTCTATCCGCTCCTGGCTGGCATCCCAACCGCTGAGCGTGCCGAGCGCATGCTGGTGACCTTGCTCGACGAAGCGAAGTTCTGGGGACGCTACATCCTGCCAACGATCAGCAGAGGCGATCCGGCATTCTCGGACCAACAATACTGGCGCGGTACCATCTGGCCCCCACCGAACTACCTAACATACCAAGGCCTGAGACGCTACCGGTTCGACGCCGTGGCTGGTGAACTGGCCGCCCGAAGTGTCGATCTGTTCCTGCGGAGCTGGCACGACTATCAGACTTGCCGCGAGAACTACGACAGCCGCACTGGGGAAGGGGGAGGACAGGTCTACCAGAGCTGGGGACCACTCTTCGCGCTCACCGGCATTGAGGAGTTCATCGACTCGACACCGTGGGACGGACTGCGGGTTGGAACTCTGACTCCACCGCCAGCTAGCAAGATCAAGAATGTCGTACTCAACGGGCGACGTTGGGACATCTTGTTGTCACCCGACGGCTACCGTATCGACGTGGACGGGAAGGGGTTGCTGTACAGCACAGGGCCGCTCGTACTCCGCCAACTTGTGGTTGCCGCTGGACAGATCTCAGCGGAGACCCTCTCTATCGAACCCACAAGCCTCGCGGTGAATATGCTTGCCAGCGAGCTGCATCTCACTATTGACGGACAGGAGCGAGACGTACCGGCGCAGGATGTCCGGCTCCCTGCTGGCACGCACAGGATCAGGCTGACGCGGAAGACCTAGCGCCTCTGCCGTCGAGCCGGTTCCTCCCACGAGGCCGGCTAACCCCAGGCGGGAGCCTGGGGTCAGCCCGTGTTCATCAGTGCCCACTCGCCATCATTGCGTCCCGAGTCGCTTTGAACTCGGTGCCTTCTCGCCAGTTCGGGAAGGTCGCCTCATTGGCGATACGGTAGCCAATCGTGAAACACAAGCGCAGGTCGTCGATCATTCCGGACAGATCCCATTCGCTGCTGAATTCATCCGTAGGCTTGTGATATTGGTTGGCGAGATACTCGTTGTTCCTCTGTTCGGTCCACTCCTCGCCGTGTTCAACATGGTCCACACCGCTGCCTGGATAGAGCGCCGGCACCCCGACCTTGGCGAAGTTGAAGTGATCCGAACGGTAGTAAGAACCATGCTCCGGATGCGCATCGGGACGGACCGTGCGTCCCTGCCCTGCGGCGGCCTCCGTTAGGTAGTCGTCCAGTTCCGAATTCCCGTAGCCCACGACACTGATGTCGTTCATGCGACCCAGCACGTTGAGTGCGTCCATGTTGAGCGCGGCGACGGTCTTGTCGAGCGGAAACACAGGATTCTCCGCATAGTATTGGGAGCCAAGCAGTCCCCTCTCCTCAGCCGTCACCGCCATGAACAGGATCGACCGGGCGGGCCGCTGTTCCAGTGCCAGAAAGGCTTCCGCCAACTCGATCAGCGCGGCGGTTCCAGTCGCATTGTCAACAGCTCCATTGTAGATCTGATCGCCTTCGAGAGTCGTGTCGCGTCCGAAGTGATCCCAGTGGGCCATATACACGAACATCTCGTCAGCCCGGTCCGTCCCTGGCAGCAGGGCCAGCACGTTGTTGGATGTCGAACGCTCAACCGTGTTCTGGAGCGTGAGTGATGCGCTGAGGCCCATCGGCACTGACTCGAATCCCCGTTGCGCGGCCAGGGTCTTGAGTGAGTCGTAGTTGAGACCAGCCTGTGCGAACAGGCTTCGTGCCGTCTCCACTGTCCACCAGCCTTCGATCGCCACCCGCGACTCATTGTCGTCTTCCGCCACGAGTCCGAATTGCTTGCCCGACCAACTACTCTGCACTACACCCCAAGGGTAGGCTGCAGGCTCCGTCTCGTGCACGATAAACGCCCCTGCTGCTCCCTGCCGGGCGGCCTCCTCGAATTTGTAGGTCCACCGTCCGTAATACGTCATCGCGTTGCCGTTGAACAGAGCTTCATCCTTGGTCGCGAAACCAGGATCGTTCACCAGCACCACGACGGTCTTGCCACGCACATCCAGTCCCTCGTAGTCGTTCCACCCATACTCCGGTGCGACGACTCCGTAACCGACGAACACCAATTCGGAGCTGTTGATGCTGGCTCTAGCGACTACTCGTTTGGTCCAAGCCATGAATTCGTCACCGTAGCTGAAACGACTGCTCGCACCTCTGCCGCTCACACTCAGAGTCGCATTCGGATTAGCTGTTATCGCTACGAGAGGCACCTCTTGGAAGTAACTGTCTCCGTTGCCTGGCTCGAGGCCCAACTTCTCAAACTCGGTCCGCAGGAAATTGATCGTCCTCTCCTCGCCCAGTGACGATGGGGAGCGCCCTTCAAACTCATCAGAAGCGAGCGTCTGTATGTCAGGGAGCAGGTCGTCAGCCGTAATCGTGTCCAGCGCCCTGTTCAGATCGGCGTCGCCGCTACATGCCACGAATCCGAGCACGAGCGTGCAGAGCACGTAGCGGCTAGATATCAGAACTCTAGTCATCAGCAGGTCCCCAAGACTGGAGGGTTCATGGATCATTCGGTTCGGAGGGTACTCCACCCAAGCCCGCAGATCAGGCGGAGGAAAGATAACCTGGTTGATCGACTACCGCTTCTGATGGCTGTTCTAGGTAGGCACAGACCGCCAACGTGGAAGCTTGAGGCGTGAGGCGAGCAGCAGTACCAAGACGATCCCGTAGATTGTAGGATCGCGGTAGTCAGCTTTGACGAGCCAAACGAAGTGAACGATGCCCCCTCCCGCGGCGACATAGACCAGGCGATGGAGGTTTGCCCACCGCCTACCACCCAACCGCTTTACCATCCCCTTGGTCGACGTGACGGCGAGCGGTACCAGCAACACCAAGCTCGCGAAGCCAACCGTAATGTACGGTCGATTTAGCACATCATCCGCGATACCTCGCAGCGAGAAAAACTGGTCCAACACGACGTAGGTCGAGAAATGCAGCAGCAGATAGAAGAACGCGAACAACCCCACCATTCGTCTGAATCTGATGAGGACCGACCAACCGGTGATCCGACGAACTGGAGTCACAGCGAGAGTGACCAAGAGAAGAATGAGCCCCCAGCGGCCCGTTCGATGGGTGATGTCCTCGATCGGGTTGACGCTCAGATTGCCGGCCACAGAATCCCATGCGAGAATGACTGCCGGAAGCAACAGGGTCACGAATACCACAGGCTTCGCCACCCACCTGACCAGTTGAGCGCGGTTCACGGCAATTGCCTAGAAGTTCCTCTTGAGGTCCATCCCGCTGTAGAGTTGAGCCACCTGATCGCCGTAGCCATTGAACATGAGCGTGTCTTGCTTGAACAGCTTCCCAATCCTGCGCTCTTTCCTCTGGCTCCAACGGGGATGATTCACCTCAGGGTTCACATTGGAGTAGAAACCGTACTCTCGAGGAGCAACCGAGTTCCAAGCGGTGGCCGGCTGATTCTCGACTAGACGGATCCGCACGATCGACTTGATGCTCTTGAATCCGTACTTCCACGGCACTACTAGACGGATCGGTGCGCCGTTCTGATTCAGCAACATCTTGCCGTACAGGCCGACGGACAGGATGGTCAACGGGTGCATTGCCTCGTCGAGGCGAAGCCCTTCGACATAGGGCCATGGCAGGACGTTCCGCTTCTGTCCTGGCATCTGCGTCGGATCGTGGAGGGTTGTGAACTCGACGAATCTGGCTTTGGATGTTGGCTCCACAGCCTGCAGCAGATTCGCCAGCGGGAATCCCAGCCAGGGGATCACCATCGACCAGGCCTCGACACAGCGGAGTCGATAGACACGTTCTTCCGCAGGGTACTGCTTGAGAATGTCGTCCATGTCGAGCACGCCGGGCTTGTGCACCTCCCCCTCAACGGTGAGGGTCCAAGGCCGTGTTCTCAGCGAGCCAGCGTTTCGGGCGGGATCGTCTTTCCCAGTGCCGAACTCGTAGAAGTTGTTGTAGGTGGTTATGGCGTCATACGAAGTCAGCTCGTCGCCTTGCCCTCGCTGAAACCAGGGGACCAGAGGACCGACCGCCGCGTAGGCCGCTGCACCAGCAACTGTCTCGATGAACTTACGACGACTGTGGTAACTGACCTCGTCAGTTATCTCTGAGGAACTGATGTCGTTTGGCTTCTTGATCAGCATTGCTCGGCTCCGATTGGGCATCCATTGGCTACAGCCTGCTTCCTTGTTAAGCCTAGAGACCGTGTAGTTGTTCCCGATCTGGCTAGGCAGCGGACCTTGGAGCCATCGGCACCCCCTTTCACCGTTCTTCCTCCGTGAGCGAGATCCTCACGGTTGTTCCGCTACCAGATTCACTTGCCACTTGAATCTCCCCACCCCAAGATTCCACGAGCCGTTTACATATCGCCAACCCGAGCCCGGTACCACTGGTGGTCGTGGAGAAGTGCGGTTCGAAGACCAGGGGGAGATCATCCTCGGGAATCCCCGGGCCATTATCGGACACATTGATCGTGACTTGATCAGCATCGTCATCTCGGACCGAGATCACTACCTGGGTCGCACCAGCATCACGCGCGTTCTCCACCAGGTTGACCAACACCTCTTTCAGTTCGTCTTTCCTCACACACGCCCGAATCTGCTTGTCCGCCTCAACGAACACTGTAGTGCCGTCAGACAGCGCATATAGCCCGGCAGCGTCTCTAGCGATGGCGACAAGGTCTGATGATGACAGTGGTTCAGCCTCTGCCGGGGGGGCGCCGAATCTGGCAAACGCTCGGGCGATTGCATCTAGTCGCTCAATCTCGGCCAAGATCCGCCGCGCCGTTCGATCGAGGGTGACCCCAAAATCAGCCAGGCCGTCTTGGTGAGCCCTGATCAGGTGTTGGATACCCAAGCGAATGGGTGTGAGCGGGTTCTTGATTTCATGGGCGACCTGCCGCGCCAGCTCACCCCACGCCAGGACACGCACAGCCCTTGTCAGTTCCGTGGTGTCGTCCAGGGCCAGTACGCAGCCCCGGGGAGGACCATGGATCACCGCAACCTGACCGCGAATCAAGCTCGCGCCAACCGTGAATTCACGTGAATCTGAGTCTTTACCAACATTCAGGAACTCGCGTACCCACTGCCACACGGGCGCCCATTCCGGGCCCGTCAGGGCATCGACTGCAACCTCCGGCGGCAGTACCGACCCAAGAAGGTGCTCCGCCCGAGGATTGGCGATCATGATCATGAGATCGTGGTCGAGGGCGACCACTGCCGTCACCACATTGCGCAGGACTGCTGCGGTACGACGCCGCGCAGCCTCGAGCGCTGCCTGGCTCGCCTCCACGTCATGGGCCATCCGCTCAAATGCATGGAATACCGACACAAACTCGGTCGGCGCCCCCGGCTGAAAGCCTGGCACCGGATAGCCCTTTCCCACTGCTTCAGCCGCGCCGCGCAGCGAGCTGACCGGCCTCGCCAAGGAACGTGCCGCCACTGCGGCGAGTCCGGCGGCCGCACCGAGCCCCAGTAGCGTTGCCAGCAGCAGCCCAAACAACAGGTCTTCCTGCCCGCTCTGGATATCGCGAACGTCGACGAGTCTGGGCACGGCTAGGACAGTCCCGGGTTCACTGAGGCCCCGGTAGACCACCCGCGTCGCATGGCCTCCAATCAGTTCGTCGTAGGTAACCTCCAGTTCCTCGCGTAGGGCCAGTTCCCGGTACACGTCAGCCGGCAGATACCGATCGAGGAGCCCCAACTCATCCAGCACCGGCAGGTTAGCCTGACGCAGGGTACCCCCCTCATACCACAACAAATCGGCGTTCAAGCCTTCAGCAAGCACACTGAGCCGAGCCTGGAGTTCGCTGTCCGGCAGTCCCTGGAACTGCTGCGCCGTGCCGACCGCATCGCTCAGGGTCTGTTGAATGACCAGGTCGCCGCTCTGAATCGCGCTAACGCGCAGGCGTACGATCGACCAGGTGGCATAGGTCAACGTCGGTAGAATGAAGAAGCTGGCCAGAGCTACGGTCAGTCTAGCGCGGTACGATCGCAGGCTCAGCATCTCCCGCATTACCGGTACCATTAGCAGGTTGCCGGTGAGGCCTTCGCCGAGTAACCACAGGAGACCAACGAACAAGGCGCTCCAACCCAGTACGAGGGCTCCACGCACCAGCGTGCCACTGAGCCCACCGAGTGGTACATGCAGGAGGACGTGGTAGCTGTTGCCGGACCCTTCTGGCAGCGACCGCACTGATTGCGTCTGGATGGCACCATCCGACGGTCGCAGCGTACCCACGCCGCGGACGGTCCAGCCTTCTCTTTGCCAAGAGATCCCCGGGGACTCTTCTGGTCCCCATATGGGCCCAGCAAGAGACATCCGATACGGGGCGACCAGCCGCCGTTCACCGCGGAGGAACCGTCCCACCCGCACCGGCTCTACCAAGCGTGACAGGGGACCCACGGCCACGGAAACCACCGACCCGTCCGAGAACGGGACATTGCTGACGAATACAGTCGGGGGAAGGACTACTCTCTCCTCGGTTGGCAAGCCGATATCACGAGCCGTTGCCGCGAGCTGGTGTAGCAGCCCCGGCCTCAGCTCGAGCTTTGCCAGATCCAACCTGGCAACCGGATTGCCGGCTGGGTCCCAAGTGGCGAGCACAGCCGGATAGTCGTCCTGGCTAAGCGAGGAACGACGCCAGGACGCGTACAACTGTGCGGCTGTTCTCGGGATCTCTCCGGCTTGGAGTTCGGACACGTAGCCGTCGAGCAAGCCTCGAGCAAACGGGTCGCCAGCACCCACACGGGTGGCGTCGCGTCCAGCTAGCAGCAAACGCCCCTCTACCACACTACCCCAGGTCAGCAGGGCCGCAGCCGAACCCGCAACAATCGCGGTCGTGGCCACCAGCCGGAGGCGCCGCGCCGGCAGGACGGCCAACACAACGGGAGGTATCCAAACGAGTGGGTACCAGGCGGGCCAGCCTTGGATTGGCTGCCAGATGAGTAGTCCGAGCACCGCGTTGCCAGCGGCCCACAGTCCAGCGATCCAGGCGGTCCAGAGCGGTGCGGCCCGCACCCCCACGCCACGGAGCAGAATCGAAGTCAGGAGCAGCGGCACCGCGCTCGCTGCAGTCAGCGTAGCTCCCCAGCCTAGCCAGAGACTCGCCCCCACCTGCGCCGCGGGCGGCGTTATTCCGGCGGCCAGAAACGCCATTGCGTATGGCGAGGCGATTATGAGGACAGCTGCCGCCACAACACCAGCTAATCGATGGGTGATCCTGAGTCGCCTGAGCGGGACGAGAACCACGACGAGAAGCGCCGAGCCGACCAGCAAGCTCCCCGCCGAAGCCGAAACCGGCCCCAAGACGTCCAGGAAGTAGGTAGCGCCCGAAAACAGCTCGCCCAGCTCGAGGCTCGTTCCAGCAGGAGTCAGTATGAGAACACCGGCTATGGCCACAGCGCCGACCCACCTCCCGTGGGCCCCTGCGCAAGTCACCATCAGAACCAACGTGACGATCAGTAAAACCGTTACCGTTCTGGTACCGCCGGCGAGCAGATCCAGCTTGAATGTGCCCTGAGTCGGCGGCACCGTCCGGACCGTGAACAGGGTGTCCGGTTGCGCATCTCCTTCCAGGTAGTAGTCGAAGACGTCTGCCGTGCCCGGTGCGTTCTGTGGTGCGTAGAACTCGAGTGTGGATCCCGTCTTGCGGGCGAATGCGTGAGCCAACGTTCGGTCGCGGTCAGGCACCGCGCTATCCGCCGCCAAGACCACTTGGCCGACACCGAGACCGGCTCCCTCCTGGCGCTGAGCTTCCAGTATGACGTAGAATGGGGTTATGCGTGCGGACAGTTCTTTTCCGGTCAATTGTGGACTGAGCCTGTGCTTGCCGGCCCATGCGACGGCTCGCCCAGCGCTATCGAGCATCACGGCGCCCTGTTCAGGACCATGCCGATCCACAGCCTTCTCCAGCCGATCAAATGCTTCTGACGACGAGGCTGTAACAGTGGCGGCGGCTGAATCGGCAAGGGCGCGGGCTAGCTCAACCGCATCGAATAGCGTTTCCTCCAGAACGTCACTGGCCGACCTTATGAGATCCTCTCTCAAGTCGGGCCAGTGGTTCTCGATCTCCCGCACCCGCCAAGATGTACTCAGAGCAGTCAACGAAGCCGTCAATCCCGCCAGAACCACGGCGACTGGAGCGACCCTGAGTCTGCGAACCACAAATAAGACCGTGGGGACCGAAAGCACCCCTGATAGCACCGCCCACATGAGTCCGGGGTTCACCAACCACGAAGCCACCGCGGTACACTGGGCTGCCACAGCGAGCTCCCAATGAGCGATCTTAGCCGGCCTCACCGTAAACCTTTATACGTCAAATATTTAACTCCCGGCAAGGTGAGCGACTTGCTGGCCAACAATGCCCGACTGATCGTCCCCGTCGGAACAACCGAACAACATGGCGCGCACCTTCCACTGGGGTGTGACACTGCCATCGTAGAGCACCTCGCGGATGATCTGTCAGCCGAGTTCAGGACGCTCCGAGCGCCAACCATAGAATATGGCGTCAACGCAGCCACAAGGGTGCCCTATCCTGGGGCCGCTTCCCTTAGCCGCAAGACGTTGTCCCGCCTGATGAACGATCTCATCGGGTCGTGGGAAGCCGGCGGCGTCCGGGAGTTCATCATCATAACTGCACATGGCCAGGATCCCCATCAGGAGGCGCTGAGCACCATCCGGGCGCGGCGGGCCACAGTCCGGACTGTTGACATTTTCGCTGTCCCGTTGGAGGGACGGCTCGATGACGCGGGTCTTCCCATACACGGTGGGGAAATGGACACATCCCTCCTGCTCTACCTGGACGCCGACCTGGTTACGATGGAACAGGCTGAGGACTATACCCCATCTCCGGGGATAATTCGCAAGTACAGAAGCGGCCGGGCGGGTGCGATTCCCAGGGAAAGCTCCGGCTCGCTTGGTCACCCAAGTCAGGCATCGATTGAGAAGGGTGAGCGTTTGTATAACTTTATCTACGAGCGGATCGCCACCCGTGTGTTCGGGCGTAAGCCTCGAACGACGCCGAGCGATCCCAGCATGTCTCGAATCGGATGATGTACCCAGCCTCTCTCGTTCTCGCAGCCCTCGCGGTACTGATGCCATCCGCAGTCCGTCCGGCGGTGGCTCAAGGAACTGTGCTGGACCGAGCAACATTCATCATCACTCGTGGTTCGGAAGTGGTGGGCCGGGAGGAGTACGTCCTGCGACGAGGCCGCCAGTCGGGCGGGCGCGGCTTCACACTGACTGCCAGCTCCTATTACCCGGCTGACCGGTCAGTCGCGATATTGGCTTCGACCCTCGAGTTTGGCCTTGACACGGTGCTAGCAACCGCTCGCCTGGATCTGGACAGCGAGGACCGGCCCAGCACATTGATATCATTCAGTCCTCGCCGGGTTACCATCCGCACAGTCACACCCCACGGGGAATCCGCGCGCCAGTTCCCGGCCACAGACCGCACCCTGGTGCTCGATGAGTTCTTGGTCGCTGTATTCGGGATCCTGCCTGGCGGGTCCGAGGGTGAACTCACGCTGATCGATGCCCGGGCCGGGCAACGCAACGTCGCCACGCTGAGCCACCATGGCGTTGAGATGACCGACGTGCGGGGAACAGAGCGCCCCCTGAGGCATGTGACCCTGAGCACGGGAGCTGAGCTACGCCACCTTTGGTACGACGACCAAAGTCGCCTGATAAAGTTCGACTTCCCCTCCACCGTTTTGGCCGCAGTTCGACTCCCGAGAGACTAAGCACGAGCGATGGATATTCGACAACATCTGGAGCTTTGAGTTGGACGCTACTTTGCATACCAAAGTTCTTTATGTTGATAAATAGCGAAGATCAGCCAGTCTTGGTATCGTTGCCGATTGCGCCTGGCATCTGCCTATACCCGATGTCTCGGGTTGAAACCCCGCACCAGTGCGGGCCGTAGGTCAGGTTGGACGGATATCAACTTCGCATAGTCAAAAACAGAAGGTGAAGGCATGAAACGCTCTGCATTGATCCTGCTTGTTGCAGCGGTGCTGTGCGCTCCAAGTGCACTGTGGAGTCAGATGACTCCGCCACCAGTGCCGCAGAGTCTTTCGCTGCGGGACGCTATTGACCTGGCGAGCCGCTACAATCCGGCTCTGCGCCAGATCGATAACGACCGGGCACCGGCCGCGTGGGGGGTTCGCAATGCCTACGCATCCTTCCTCCCATCCTTCAGCCTGTCCGGCGGGATTGGCTACTCGGGGCCCGGGACCCAGAATTTCTTGACGACTTCCTTTCAGCAACAGTCGTCCACTGTGGGCTCCAGATACAGCCTCAATTTGTCCCTCTCTCTAGATGGCCGCACGTTGCTGCAGCCAGGCCTGGCTCGGGCCCAGCTGAGAGCAGCGGACGCGAGCTTTACCGGTGCAGAGATCAACCTCGAGTCGCAGATTAGGCAGCAGTATTTGGCGGTTCTTCAATCAGAGGCTCAAGTAGAGTTGGCCGAGGTCCAGGTGACTCGCAACCAGGAGTTCCTGCGCCTGGCTCGGGCCCGCTACGAGGTGGGTCAGAACACCATCCTCGATGTCCGCCAGGCTGAAGTGGCCCTCGGTCAAGCTGAGATCTCCCGGCTCCAGTACAGGCAGGCCGTGGTGGTCGACAAGCTCCGACTGTTCCAGCAGATGGGTGTGCCGGCCCCCGATGATCCCGCCACCCTGACGCTGTCGGACACGTTCCCGATCGTCGAGCCGCAATGGCAGCTGTCCGATATTCTGCGTGACGCCCTGGACGTCAATCCCGATCTCACGGCACTCCGCGCCCAGCACTCCTCTGCCAAGGCCAACGAACGAGCCGTCAAGTCCGAGTGGCTACCCTCATTGTCGTTCTCCGCCGGGTGGTCGGGATACACCC
>Ga0209536_100014078_pt1 | contig 11507 bp, 12 predicted proteins | sample DeeMarSeWOR28_12_FD_187461 | JGI IMG/M metagenome (GOLD analysis project Ga0209536, IMG submission 187461) | Marine sediment microbial communities from White Oak River estuary, North Carolina - WOR-2-8_12 (SPAdes) (version 2) | ecosystem: Environmental > Aquatic > Marine > Intertidal zone >... | reverse complement strand
GAGTCCAGCCGAGCGAGCGTTGTTGCCCGGTGGATGGGAAATCCCTCCTCCATGGCACGTTTTAGACTAGCAGCCAGAGCCCAGTAGCCGGAGAGCTTTTCGTTGTTGTAATCAACAGTCCAGGGGGGCGAGCCCGCATCTGGCCAGAAGCAATGGTTGACAGTGTTAAGCACAAAAAGCCACTCCGCGGTGGCGGCAGTGGAGTCAAAAAAGTGGTATGGGGCAGGGCCAAAGGTGAAAGGAGAAATGGGAAAATGTGAGGTATCCTCGAGAAGGTTCGCGATGGCCGAAGTGTCAATGATCACATTTGTGCTCTCTTCAACCACTGCCAGAGAAGAAGGAAGAACAGAGAGGAGACTCATGAGGACGCGTTGACCCTCTACTATAGGATTTTGAATGCGTGGGGGTGTGAGCGTTGGAGCTCAAGAGGTTTCGGACTTCGGATCTCGGATTCCGGATTGGAAAAGGGATAATACAAATAAAAATTTAAAACGCAATCCCGCAATCCTCGTTCCAAAATCTGCAATGGACGTGCTCCAACACACCTTTTTTTTATCTAGGACTGGCCAGGGATGCAGCCTGCAAGGTAATGCGTCGCAGCCTTCGCACCAGGGTGCGGATGATTTTGCGAAAGTCGGGAGAGAGGCTGTCGTATTCCCGCCTCAGCTTGTCGCGATCTAAAACGCCTAACTTGACCTCCCCCTCAGCCACCACTGTGGCCGAACGGGGCTCCTTTCCCAAGTCCAAGAATTCGAGTTCGCCGATAAACTGGCCCTCACCGAGTTTGGCAACTGTAACTTTACCTTTTGGGGTGTTCTTGGTTACCTTAACCTGCCCCTCCATGATGACGTATACCCAGTCGCTGAATCCTCCTTCGTCGAAGATAACTGTTCCGTCTGGGTGCGCCTCTTCATCTCGGATGTAGAGCAGATCTATCACTTGGATCTCCTTACGATGTGAAACTGAGCTTGGTGGAGCACAGTCAGTATAGTGCTTTTGCAGCGTTTTATTCAAGCCAAAAGCAAACAGTTGAAGCTTTCACATCCAAACAACTGGCCTGGAAGCTGTTTGTTGAGATTTGCTGGGGAAGAGAGTGATGGACTCTAATTTACTAGACATTGTAGATTGCAGATTGCCGATTTTAGATTTAAGATTGAGGACTGTAATTTTGAATGAGGAGCGAAGCCATGCAAGCTAAGGATTTCCCGGCTGACATTCAGCCCCACCTTTTTCCTCAGCCTTCAGGTGACTTGGTCTACCGTTGCCTGAGGTGCGAGAGGACCTTTACTATTGAGTCACTGCTCTATACCTGCCCTGAGTGTAAAAGCATCCTCTTGATCGAAGATCTTCAATGGGAGCGGTTGAAAGAGTTCAGCGGTTCATTCTGGCGGCGTCTGTTTGACTACCGTAAGATGCTCAACCATTCCGCCTTGAAGGGAATTTTCCTGTTCTACGAGATGATTGCCCCAGTGATACCGCTGGAAGATATCATTTACTTAGGTGAGGGACATACCCCGGTAGTTCGGGCAAACAGTGGTCTGCGAGAATGGGTCGGAGTCGATTTCTATTTCAAAAATGACGGGCAAAATCCAAGCGGCTCTTTTAAAGACAGGGGCATGGCATGTGCCTTGAGCTATTTGAATTATATTGTGCGCAGTCAAAACTTGACGGAGGTGTTGTCCATCTGTGCCTCCACTGGAGATACTTCAGCTGCCGCAGCTCTCTATTCTGCCTACATGAGCAAAAAGGTCAAATCAGCGGTCCTTTTGCCACACAGAAAAGTCACGCCCCAACAACTTTCCCAGCCTCTGGGAAGCGGAGCTCGGGTGTTCGAGATCCCCGGCGTATTTGACGACTGCATGAAGGTGGTGGAGAATCTTGCTGATAATTACCATGTGGCATTGCTCAATTCAAAAAACGCTTGGCGCATCCAGGGGCAAGAATCATACTCCTTTGAGGTAGCTCAGGCATTTGACTATGACCTGGCCAACATGGTTGTTATAGTGCCCATTGGTAATGCTGGTAATATTACCGCGGTAATGGGGGGGTTTCTGAAACTTCTCGACCTCGGAGTGATAGATACTCCACCCAAAATTATTGGCGTCCAGTCAGAGCATGCGGACCCAGTCTATAGGTACTACTGTGAGTCCGACCCACGTAAGCGGGTATTTCGTCCCGTCACTGTAAGGCCCAGCGTGGCCCAAGCAGCTATGATAGGGAATCCCGTCTCCATGCCCAGAGTAATACGTTTGGTTGAGGCTTACGAACAGGTTCCAGACAGTCCGGGGGTTTTTGTCGTGCAGGTGGGTGAACAGGAGATTATGGACTGCCAACTCATTGCCAACCGAAATGGCCATATCGCCTGCACACAAGGGGGAGAATGTTTAGCTGGTTTGCTCAGGGCCCGGCAGGAAGGGATTGTACCTCCAGGAGAGGTTGCGGTGCTTGATGCTACCGCTCACGCGCTCAAATTCGCCGGCTTCCAAGAAAGCTATTTTGCCAATAACTTAGACTCAGCTTATGAAATTGTGCCCAAGGACGAATTGATAAATTACCCCATTTTGGTTGAAGCTCAGGGAGTGGAAATGATGCCCGCACCGGGGAAACCCTTACCTGAAAATGAGTTTCAGAACTTCGTGGAGGCAACCGCTATGGAAATAGCCCGAGAACTCGGCCTGATAAAGAAAGGGTCGAGATAGCCGATGAACCTCTCATTCAAAGGGATTCAGCCGGTAATTGATCCCAGTGTGTATGTGGCTCCAGGAGCCATGATTATTGGAGATGTGGTCATCGGCCCAGAGTCCAGTATTTGGTTCGGCGCTGTGGTCCGTGCCGATGTGCATTACATTAGAATTGGGGCACAGACAAATATCCAAGACCAATGTATGCTGCATGTAACTGGGGGGGCTCATCCCCGCACGCTTGCCATGGGAGTTCCTGCAGAACCTCGTCGAGAGATTACCCAAAAGGAGCTGGCCAGGGCGAGAGATTCCGCCTCTCATTACATAGAGCTCTCTGTGACCTACCGCAAAGAACACACCCCGCCGCGATAAACCACAAAGATCACAAAGGACACAAAGAAAAGCGAGAAGAAGATTTAGGACGAGATATACATTTATACCGCCAGGAATACTAGTGTTTCGGAATGGGAGGAAAATCTATGGTATGATGCTGCCTGTCTCGATCCTCTTGGTGATCTTTGTGTGCTTCGTGGTGAGAATCGTCCCCCGTTGGCCTGGAAGAGGTTTCCTAGGCCTCGGCAGGTTTTTTCCAGAGGTCAGATGGATTGAGGTAATATTGCCGCACCTGCTTAGCGTCCTGTGCCTCAAATATAATGTGGTGGTGTCTGAGTTCCTCCAGAGCACCGATGAGGGCCTCGGGCTTGTCATTCCAAAATGTTTCCGCCGACTCAATAGTAATTGGCGTACCACTATCGGCCAGATTGCAAATTAAGATATAAGCCGAGGTAGCTTCCACAGACAAGTTCAAATCAAAAATCTTCCGATCCATGATCTCAGATCTCCTTGTTTTGTGTAGAATAGCTGCAGCTATAATACTCATGGATGAAGTACGAGGAAAGCCCTGCGGGCGATTACATGTTGCACATATTAAATCATTTCACGGTTTTTTGCCTAGGTCAACCTGCCTCTGATGAAGGTAGATGCATGAAAATGGTGCTAATATGATTACATTTTTGTAGTTGCAAGTGATTTGGTAATTGAGTATGTTTTTTTTGTTTTTACAATCTGAAGCAAATCCTTTCCTTGGGTTTGTGGACCACGGTGCAAGATATTTCGGACAGGATAAAGCGATGGCAAATGTGTATGAAAATGTCCTGAAGCTAATCGGCAATACACCTTTGATTCGTGTAAACCGCCTTAATTCCAATGCAAAGGTGACCATTTATGCCAAGCTGGAGTCTCAAAATCCCGGTGGTTCAGTAAAGGATCGCATCGCTCTGCAAATGGTGGAGCAGGCGGAGCTTAGAGGCGAGCTTACACCGGAAAAGACCATAATTGAAGCCACGAGTGGAAATACTGGCATTGGTTTGGCTGTGGTGGCTGCGGTGAAAGGATATCGAATCACCCTGGCCATGCCTGAGACTGCAAGTCAGGAGCGTCAGAAAATACTCAAGGCACTTGGCGCCGAGATCTTACTTACCCCTGGGAACCTTGGAACAGACGGTGCCATAGAAAAGGTTTATGAGTTGGCACGGCAGTTCCCAGATCGTTATTTCATGCCTGACCAGTTCAATAATGAGGACAACTGGAAAGCGCATTATTTTACAACTGCCAATGAGATCTGGGAGCAGACTGAGGGAAAGGTTACACACGTTATAGCTACCCTCGGAACTACCGGCACTGCTATCGGCATAACCAAACGCTTGAAAGAGTACAATCAAGACATCTGCGTTATTGCGGTGGAGCCCTATATGGGACACAAAATTCAAGGCCTCAAGAATATGAAAGAGTCTTACGTTCCCGGGATTTTTGACAAGGAAATCCTGGATGAAGTAGTTCATATCGAGGACGCCGAGGCTTTTGAAACGGCCAGGAAGCTAGCCCGGGAAGAGGGCCTTTTCGTCGGAATGAGTGGCGGGGCTTCCATGGCGGCGGCCCTCCGCACTGCCGATAGTCTGGAAGATGCATACATTGTAGCCATTCTCCCCGATGGGGGTGAACGTTATCTCAGCACGAACTTGTTCACCACGCTGTCGGAGCCGGACTTCCGATTTTACAACACATTCTCACGTCAAAAAGAAGAATTCAAGCCGATCTCGGAAGGAAAAATCTCCCTTTTTACCACCGGTCCGGTGGTGGGAGAATCACTCGGGCTAACCGAGAGCCGCCGTTTGGTGGTGGCCGATCTCCTTCGGCGGTATTTGGAATACAAGGGTTTTGAAGTAAACCAAGCGGTAAACATCACGGACATGGGCGAGAAAGCCATATTGGATGTGAGCTATGACTTACAAACCGACGCAGAGCGCTATATGGCAATCTGCCGGCGGGATACAAAGGTTTTGGGGGTGCAACCGGCCACGTATTATCCCCGCACAAGCGAACACGTCGATGACATTCTGAGCATGAGCAAGACCCTGATGGAAAAGGGGGTAGCCTACGAAAAACTTCGCTCCGTATATTTTGACATCTCCAAATTCAATGACTATGGCAAACTATCTCGGGTGGACCTGCAAAAAATTAGACTGGGTAAGACCGTTGACCTGGAAGCGTACGAGAAGGAGAACCCCCGTGATTTCACTCTCCTGAGGAGGGCTACTCTGGCAGAACTGAAACGGGGGATTTATCTAAAAACCACCTGGGGGAATGTGCTACCCTCCCTGCATCTCGAAACAGTTGCCTTGGCCATTAAACACCTGGGAGTGACCATTGACATTCACATCAGCAGTTTAGATTTCTTGTTTCCCCACAACGAAAACGAGATCGCCATTGCTCAAGCAGCTACGGGTAAACCTCTCGCCAACTACTACATCCACTGTGAGCGTGTGCTTATCGATGGAAAGAAGATGTCAAGAGAGGGTGAGGGCAGGGAGACTTTGCAGCAGCTGCTAAAGAGGGGTCACACCGGCCGACAGATACGCTACTGGTTGTTGGCTACCCATTACCGTAAGCCACTGCACTATGAAGAGGGAAGATTGGAGGAGGTTGCTCGAATTCTGGAACGGTTGGATGAATTTATCCACAGGTTGCAGCATGTGGTTGCAGGCGAGGCCGCCGAGGAGGTAAATCAGCTAATTTACGAGGTTGAGCAGAATTTTGACCAGGCAATGGGCGACGACTTGAACATTTCGTCGGCCCTTGCTGCTGTCTTCAGTTTTATCCGCAAACTCAATCTATACATCTCAGCGGGACGTCTGAGTGAGAGCCAGAAGAAAGCGGCCCTCGCAGTGATGGGGCGACTTGATTCTATCTTGAACATCGCTCACTGCCCTGAGGCCGATCTGGATGAGAGAACCAGGAGACTTCTTGAAGCCAGAGCTGAAGCCAGGCACAGCAAGAGGTGGGAAGATGCTGACCGAATGCGGCAAGAACTTTTGGAGCTTGGGATAAAGGTTGTTGACACTCCGGAGGGCACTCGCTGGAAACGGGTGGACTAATACAATTTCAGTGTTTGAAACCTGGTTTTTGGGGCCGGGTTCTCCGGGCCAGGATCCCTTACTCCCCTATTCGGTGGATTTCAACGTCCTCTCCGTTACTTACAACCAGGATGCGAATGGAAATGGCTTTTTGCTTCTGGGGGGTGGCCATTCTATGAATCTCTACCTGACTCTGATCCAAATGGCCTATCTTGTGCAGTTCGCGGAGCAGACGGGAAAAACGCTGTTCCGGTACTTTGAGGTCGATCAATCGAGCTGAACTGGAATTAAGCTGGCGGCTAGGCTTGGACATTGGATCGGAGATCGAACGAAGCATGGATTCCAGCTCGCGATCAGCCCTGGAGAAATCCTTGACTCTGAGGACCATCACCGGAACAGGTGACTGGGCCCCCTCTCTTGTCGTTGTGGACTTGGTCGTTGGCTGAGCAGAGTGGCTGCTTAGAGTCGAGGTATTATTTTGGTCTGATAAAAGAGACCTGAAGGAAAAGGAGGGTAGCAGAACCTGCCAGAGACCAAGGGAGATGAGTAATACCAGTGCTGCCATAGCCCCCATGGGGAGCCACCTGGGGAGATAGGCAGAGGGCCCGGTAAGTCCTCGCAGGCGGTGTTCCTTCAACCTCGCAATTACAACTGCACTGAGATGTGGGGGAGGACTGAGTTCCGGTAGGCGGCTCAAAATATCCCTGGTTTTCTGCAGAGAGTTCCATTTGCGATAGCAGGACAAGCATTTTCTTAAATGGAGCTGCAGTGTTTCGCGCTCTTTTGGGGAAAGTTCACCGTCCAAATAAGCATTGAAATGTGATTCGTACTTGCGGCACTCCATGGGCTACTCTAGTTTATCTCCCAAACATTTCTGTAAAGCGGACCTAGCTCGATGTAGACGCGATTTAACGGTGCCGGGGTTAAGGGAGAGCATTTCGCTCAACTCCTCGTAGGAAAAACCCTGCACATCTCTCAAGAGCAATATCTGTCTTGCCTGGGGAGGAATCTGATCAAGACATTCCTGCACCTGGGCCGCCATCCTTTTAGTCAAAGTCAACTGCTCCGGTGTCGGAGCGCTGTCTGCCAGGAACTCTGGGTTTTCCCATGGGCTTTCCTCTCTGTACTGTGCTCGTCTACTCTGCTTGGCAAAAAAGTTTCTTCTCGACAAGTATTTTATGCGATTGCGTGTTTGATTGAGAGCGATCCGGTAGAGCCACGTGGAAAACTTGGCTTCTCCACGAAATCTCCGGATACCCTTGAATGCAGCTACGAAGATATCCTGAGTCAAATCCTCAGCTTCTTCCTCGCTTCCCAGCATGCGGTAGGTAAAATTGTAGATCTGTTTTTCGTGTAACTTCATCAGTTGGGCAAAGGAATCTCGGTCTCCTTGTCGACAACGATCAACGAGAAGTTGTTCCTCCTCACGCTTGACAGATCTGCTTCGTTGAACCAAAGGTCCCGTTCCCATTTGTGGAGATTAGACAACAACAACCGGAAAAAGTTCTATCCACCTCCTTTAAAAATTAGCATACATTGTTAGCTTTTGTCCAAGGTCCCGCCCTCGAGCAGAACGGGGAGGAGGAAAACGTTTGTTGGGAAGCACACTCGCTCATATCAAAGAGGGCGGGTAAAGCCTGTTCGACAACGTCATTCTCGGCGGAAGAATCTCCATGGTGTGGCATGCTGGAACTATGAGATTCTTCGCAGGATGTATCCTGAGCGCCTCGACCTGAGGATTACGAGTGAGCCCCAGTCGAACTCCTCGTCGACAGGTCTTGCTGAAGGGCTTAGATTGACAGCCTTGGTCCTCCGAGGGATTCTCGGACCGCCACGTTATTTGGTTTTTTTACGGTGGAATTAAGCGAGACAACATCGGTCTAAAAGTCAGAGAGGGGCATCTTGCCCAGTGGTTTGAGATAGGAGGTGTCATTAAGGAAGGCAATGATCCATTGGCCGTCCCTGAAGATAAACAAATTGGTGCTTGCCGTGTCCTGTTGAATTCGCCAGAAATGGCTGTTGTCCAATCCCAGGACAGCACAGCAGATTACTTTGTTCGGAACCCGGTGGGCAACGAGGACAAAATTCTCATCCTTATGTTCCATCACAAGATCCTGCAAACCCTGCATGGTGCGAGATCTGACCTGGTCTAAACTTTCCCCTCCAGGAAACGTGATTTTGTGAGGTTCGCGCTGCCACAGAGCGTGGAGTTCCGGATACTTCCCCTTGACCACATGGTTTTCCAGTCCCTCCCATTCTCCGTAACTTATGTCGATTATGGCATCAAAGGGCCTAACTGAAATGCTATGGAACTTCGCTATGTTCTCCGCTGTTTCCATGGATCTGGAGAGGGGACTGCTGTAAATAGCATGGAGAGTCTCATCCTTGAGGGCTTCACCTGCCAGGTGCGCTTCTTGTTTTCCCGTCTCGTCCAAGGGGATGTCCGCCCGGCCTCGAAAAATTTCACCCACATTCCAAGCCGTCTGGCCGTGACGCACCAGGTAAACTTTGGACACTATCTACCCCTCCATCTCTGAAAGACCCTTGATTTGCTGATGCAATTCTCTGGTTTTTTCCGCCCTGGCTCGATCGCGATCTTCCACTAGACGGAGAAGATTTTTCTCCGCCGTGATCAGTTCACCATCTGTGGGATCTCTGTCCTGTAGATGACCATCGATGAGAATTCGGTAGGAACGAATCATCTGGCCGATAAGGGATACAGGGTACTCTCTCCCCTGGACCTTGAGGGTTTGCAGGCCCAAATCTATGTATTGCTTCAACTCTTCGCCCTGGATGGCGAAAGCCACGTTAGGCTGTCTACGAATTTTTTCGTTAACGGCAGATATTTCTCTGGCGTTCTTGCCTTTGCGTCGCATCAATTTTTCTCGCTGGGCTTCGGTGAGGAGGCAGAAACGAAAACAGCTCCCACTCCTGTCAGGCCAGCCTTCGTACTCGACGATTTCATTGCCGTCCTCATCCCTGTAGACTTTCTTAACGTATGATTCGTTAGTGATTTCATGGAACAGGCAGTTGCCCACGCCACCGATGCAGCGATTGCCGTGGATAAGCACCTCGGTGAGGACCCCGACTTCGTCAGCCTCTTGCTTGAAACGGGCCAATTTTCCCACTGTGTTGATTTCAGTGGAGGCCACAACTTGAGAAGCACCAGCCTCCCGGTAATACTCCATTTCCTCTTTAGAACGAATATTACACCCTACACTGGCATGAATGACCAGTTCAGGAAAGTCGCGTTTGATGAGCCGCATTAGGCCAGGGGTCTTGGCGATTACCCCTTCCGCACCCCATTGGGCCCACTTGGATGCCTTGCCAAGTACACGAAAGAACTTGCTTTCTGGAACATCAGTGTTAATTGCTACCCGGATTTTTCCACCAAAATCGGCAGCGATACCTATAGCTTCTTTAATCTGGCTATCCTCTAATTCCCAGGCGCATTTTCTTCGGCTAAATCCCTTTGCGCCGACATAGACAGCATTAGCACCATTGGCAAAAACTTCTGCTACCATTTCAAGGCTGCCACCGGGTGCCAGCAACTCATTCATTTTACGAATCCTCCTTAATACGGAAGTTGCCCTCTCAGATGATCGTAATTAAATCTTGAAAAAATAGCACTCAGCATGCTTGATAGCAATTATTTTGAGCTCGTGATAATTATAACAATTCTAAAAAATACCGCAACAGCTGTCAAAGCATTTTTACTCAGAGTCTCTCTTGTGATCTTTATTTTATTATTATAACACGTATAATCTATAGGATAAAAAAAAGAGGCGGCCCTCTTTGAGGACCGCCTCAAAAGCGAAGGGTAGGAATAGCTTAGGGGCTATTCTTTACTTCCGCCAGGCTAAGAGTGCCTGCATCGGTACGAAGAATAAGAGTGCGATCAACTAATTCCACCCCTCTCACATCAACCCACCTGTTGTCTAGTAAGACAGTCGTAATCGTGCCATCCCTGCTAAGACACGTAACTTTATGAGCGGCAAGCGTGTCGGAAATTATCTTGCTTTCATACTGGCTTTCCTTGGCGTAGGCTTTTTCACCCAAAGTTGCTAGTTGGGGGACGCTTGCAATAAAGGTTAGCACGAGTAGTCGCACGGTAAAGCTTAACAAAAGCCCATTTTTTTTCACTGTTCTCTCCTGTTTGCTCTTTCCCTTGGTATCAAGCAAGCCACATGCCACGGATGCACTGGGAGAGAGAGTGTCTGCATGGCTCATACTCAGAAAAACTCGAGTACATGGTGGGAAAATAAAATTCTTGTTAAATTGATTAGTTGAGAGTGAAGGCAACGGGCCGGTTCTGTTCTTGCCCCCTGAAAGCAAGAGAGCACAATTCAATTTGGTGTACAGAGAGATAGGGGTGGTATTGTTTTGTGCATGTGGCAAAAATCTGGGATCTAGCAATTCCCATTGGCTATTGGGATAATTTTCTCTTTCTCACGCCAGGTTATTCTATCAATTCTGCTTTCCCACTAAGCCACATGAAGTAAGTGAGGACCTCAACGTCCGGGAAGAGCGATTTGATTGTAGCCTTGGCGCTCCTTAGGTCTTCTCGATGAATGGCGAGTTCCTCTTCGCTGTCCGGCACGTCCTCGAGGCCGTAGCCCCCGCAGTCCTCGTGATTGATCAGGTAGAACCGGCGCACCCCGTGGAGGTCATAAGAGGCTTTGAGCATTTCTAACAAAAAGTCACGATCTCTGCTCTGTTTCGGCTGGGCAACATTCTTAATTACTCCGGCGACCCGAATGATGTCCGCGCCACCCTCAACAAGTTCTTGATCAGCGAGGAATTTGTCGAGCAAATCATGGAGACGAAAATCCATACAGTAGACCAGACAAGCCTTGCATCGGTGTGCTCCCATAACCCTTAATCCTTTCGTTGGTGAATGTGGTTGACCAGGATTTTTCCAGACAAACGAGAAAAGGAAAAAAGTGGTGAAGCAGATGCTCGTTAGACGAACATAAAATAAGTTTACCCCAAGTGGATTAAAACATGCAATGAGATTTCGATCTTTATTCAATCAGAGAAAGCCTGGTCCTCGGCGGCAAAACAAATTTCAGCGGCTTTAGCGCTGAGGATGGCGCAGTGTTTTGGAGTCCTGGAGTCCATATGATTGGTTATTTTAGATTGCTGATTGCAGATTGAGGCTGAATGAATTTCCTGTTAGCGGGTTCTGAGTTCAGGATCTAAAGTCTCCATTCTAACATCTGGAATTCGTGCGCTCCACCACTCCATTACTCAAGCGTAATTCCGCGCAAGGAAGAGCCCTTTGAGGTATCTCTGGAGTTAACTTGAGGTTCACACCCCGCGGCCGATGTCACAGAAATATTTTTGGGGAAACTCCTCTTAAGTGAACAGGAGTTTCCCCAAAAAATATTCTTGTTACCCAGGCCACGGGAAG
>Ga0209536_100014077_pt1 | contig 11507 bp, 7 predicted proteins | sample DeeMarSeWOR28_12_FD_187461 | JGI IMG/M metagenome (GOLD analysis project Ga0209536, IMG submission 187461) | Marine sediment microbial communities from White Oak River estuary, North Carolina - WOR-2-8_12 (SPAdes) (version 2) | ecosystem: Environmental > Aquatic > Marine > Intertidal zone >... | reverse complement strand
GCTCAGGCAACTCGGTCCCTCACCCGGCTTCGATCTGGCGTCGCATCGTGCTCAGGAGGTAGCGGTGAAACCAATGGCAGACCATTTTCTCCAGTGGCTTCCAGAGCCAACGCGGCCACTTGCGGCTGAGGTAGCGGGTTTCGACCGCGACCTCGGTTTGGCCGTCGGGCAGGCCGCGCAGGGTGTAGCGGCCGCCGCACAGGCGCATTCCGCCCCCCACCGTCAGCGCTTGCTCGGCGACTTCGAACTCGTAGAGGTCGCCCTTTTCAATCTTCGTGATGCGCTTGAGGAGGTGCCCGTGTTCATAAAGGCAGGTCGCCTCATCACCGACCTCCGAGACTTTGCCCTCATTGCGGATCGGAACCGGCAAGAGCAAACGCAAGTGCCATGGCGGGCGCCCGCCGAGCTCCTCGTAGAACACGAGGCCGTTCCACACGCGCTCGGGCGGCGCCGCGAAAACCATTCGGGTGACGACCGACGCGGGCTGCACGGCACTTGTGTCCGACTCGACGAGCTCTTCGGCCACCGCGGCCTCCATCTCCTGGCTCATGACTTCGCTCCTTAACGGAGTTCCATAGGGCCAACAAGTGGTTAAAACACTCCCTTCCGTCCTCCGACTGGATGGCATGGCCCCGTCCCGCGTAGTAGGAGTCCGAGATGGGCATGCTCGACCAACTCGACCTCGACGCCGTGAAGCGGCTCTACCGCGCCGACTTACCAGCGCCCGTGGACGTGCTCAACCTCATCCATTTCAAGGATGAGGAGGCTTACAAGTGGTATGGACTCCTCACCCTGCCGCTCTTGAAGGTGGTGGGCGCCGAGGTCGGCTGGATGGGCGCTCACGTCGCGTCGCTCCTCGGCGAGTCGCGGGCCGATGAGCTGCTGGTCGTCCGGTACCCAAACCAGCGACGCTTCTTCGGCTTGGCGCTCAATCCTTACTACATGCTGGTCGCAAATCCGCAGCGCATGAAGGCGGTTCGCAAGTTCGAGGCCTCGTTTACACACTCGTTCGACTCGCTCGACGACTTGCGCCGCTGCAAGTGGGTGCTGGCGCTGCACTTCCATCAGGCGCCCGATGCGGTGCAGAGCATCGTGGAATCAGCCGGCGGCAAGCTCGTGTACCAGAGCAACGAAACCTCGCCCATCGTGATTAGCAAGCGCCCTCATCCTGCGAACACCAATCCACTCGTGTTCAAACGCACGGCTCTCTTTCGCTTCGAAGACCAGCAGAGCTGCGAGGCGGCGATGCGGCCGGAGGTTGTGAGCCAGCTTCAGGAGGCCGGCGGCGATGCATCGGTCCAGCTCTACCGTCGGGTCCCGCGAAGCAAGGCCCTGCCTGCTGAGCTCGGGAAGCTACTGCGTTGAATTTCGCTCGAAGTTGCGCCAGCAGATGCGACTCCTTATCGTGACGATCGCGTGTCCGAGGGTAGGCCCAAAGTCTCAATTGGTGTTCCCGTATACAACGGTGAAGCGACGCTGCCCGACGCCTTGGCGAGCCTCGCTGCGCAGACCTTCGAGGACTTCGAGGTCGTCATGTGCGACAACGACTCGAGCGATGGGACCGAAGCGATTTGCCGCGCCTGGTCGGAACGCGACCCTCGCTTTCGCTATTGCCGAAACGCAGAGAACTTGGGCGCTGCCGGCAATTTCAACCGGACATTCGAGCTCTCTCGGGGGGAGTATTTCAAGTGGCACGCAGCGGATGACACCCTCGAACCGGACTACCTTCGCGTTTGCGTAGAAGCCTTTCGCGGCGCACCCGACAGCGTCATCCTGTGCTTTCCCAGGCGCCGATTCCTGAGGCCAGATGGCTCCTTCGCCGGAGATTGCAGCTTCGAGCTCCCTCGGCTCGTCGACGGTCCAACACCCGAGATCCGAACGATCCGCTATGCGGAGCTTCTTCGCCTGGGTGATCAGCACGCTCCGGCCATCGTGTTTGGTCTGATTCGAAGCGAGGTTCTTAGGCGCACCGGTTTGATACGGCCTTTCAAGGCCGCTGACGTCGTTCTCAATGCGGAGCTCGCGCTCTACGGGGAGCTCTGGCAGCTCCCCGAGCCTCTGTACAATCAGCGCATGCATCCTCCCAACTCGGCACGTGCGCGCATGTCGGAAGAAGAAGAAGCGCGCTGGTACGACCCTGCGGCTTCAACGGGCACCGCCAACCTCGCCTGGCACCTGTTTCGCGAGCACGCCCGTTGCATTCGTCAGTCCGAGATCCCGCTCCGTCAAAAAGCGGCTCGCCTGCGCGACCTCGCCTCGTTTCCGCCTGCAAGAGCGCAGATCGCGTTCAATCTGGCACTGGGCGAGGCCGAGTATCGTCTCATCCAGAGCCTCTCCGATCGGTCCCAGCCCAAGATCAAGACGCTGAAGGCATGGATGCTCTATCAACGCTTGCGCAGGGCCGCTCTCCCGCGCTGGAAGGGGGTTGCCGATCAGGTGACAGGGGCCGATGAAGAAGCCGTCTTACAGCATTTTCTTACCCTCTGCGTAGACACCGGGCATCCGCTTGCGGTCTCTGTCGTGCTCCGCTGGCTCGAGGACCATGACAGCCGCAAAGCCCACGCAGCGGCCGGTACCATCGCTGAGCGTTCCGAGTTGTTTCGAAGCCTCGCGCGCGATGGTTTCGGCAGCGAGCTTCAAGCATCGCTCGACGAAGCTTTGGCGGGTTCGAGCTAGGTGAACGTCAGCCCCGCCCAAACGACCAGGGCGGAGATCGCCAAGCCTGCGAGATCATACATCGGTAGCCATACGCGATAGCGTATCGAGATCCAGACTTGGAGCGGGTAGTAGACCACGTAGGAAACGGCGATCGCGATGATCAGACCCTTCGCCCCCGCAAGATAGCCGCCAAGCACCATCCCCGGGAGCAGAACGGCCGCCCGAATCGCCACGGCGACGAGTCCAACCCAGGACTCTCCACGTGCAAGATGAATCGGTCCCACCGCGCCGATGACGAAGAAGAAAGAGCCCGCGCTGATGATTTGAACCATCCAGCCCGCATCCCAGTAGCGCTCATCCCAGAGAAACTCGACGATATCGTCGCCGAAGACGATGAGAATCCAGATTGCGGGCAGAAAGAGACCCATCCGAACGAGCCTGTAGCGCGCGATGCGACTGAGCAGCTCGGGCGTCGTGGTCTTTCCGACGCGAGAGTAGATCGGGAACAAGACCGTTTCATCGACCTTGTTCGTGACGTCCTCGACTTGGCGGGCCACCAGCGCCGCGATTGAATAGACCCCGAGCTCACCCATGCTCATGAACGCGCCCATGACGAGTCGATCGCCTTGGCCGAGCATATAGGCAAGGAGGGAGCTGAGGAAGATCCAGCGACCAAAGACCGCCATGTCGCGGAGTGTTTCGCGCTCCCAGTGGAAGCGCGGCATGCGACCGTCGCTGAGAACGTAGCTCAGCACGGTCCAGATGAGACTTGCCACGACGCCGCCAATCGCGAGCGGCCAAACCGAGTGCCAAAAATAGGCCAGCCCCAGCATTACCGCGACCCCGCCGATTTGCATGCTGAGCTCGACTAGCACCAGGGCGCGCAAGCCGAGCTGACGATTCAGAGTCATCAACGAGGTGTGCGCCAGGCCGCGCAGGATCGCGCTGCTCGAAGCCACGGGAATGAGCCACATGAGAAGCGGCTCGCCGTAGGCGCGGGAGATCGGATAGGCTAAAATGGAGGCAAACGCCCAGAGACTGAAGCCGCGTACGACCTGAACGGTCCACGCCGTATCGAGGAAGGCCACGTCTTCGCGTTCGTGTTGGATGATCGACTGCGCGATGCCCACGTCCGAGAACATCTCCAGGCCGATGATGACCGCGTTGACAATCGCCATCATTCCGAACGCATCGGGGAACAAGAGCCTCGTCAAAATGAGGTTCGCACCGAGTCGGATGACCTGCCCGATGAGCACGCCTGCGGCTGCCCAGGTAGACGCACTCAAGGCTGAAGCCCGAAACCGGGCTCCGCTTGCGGCTGCAGTTTCCCCTGATTGAGGCTGGCTCATCGCGAATCTGGACCGATCCTCCCGCCCGGCGCCCGGCGTATCCCTTACGCGTCCATCTGGCAAGTAAGGACGATCACAATGCTTACAGCCTCGGTGATAGAGCTTACAAAAGCCAGGAACCCCATCTGGTTACACATTTGTGTTCAGGTACGCTACAGTTATGGACCTGCCTTGGCGCGCGCTTCCCCCGCGGCGCTAAGGGACTAAGATCAGATCGGAGACTGACACTGATGCTCGCCCTCCAGCCTCTCAGCCGAACCGCGGCGCCGCTTGGATTTCTTCTGTCGTTGATGCTCGTCGCATGCTCTGGGAACGACGGCGCGGGTGGGGGCGACTTTGGGAGCAGCAGTGTCGCGCTAGGGTCTGCGCACGGGATCACTTCCGACGACTTCAGCACCGGCACGCTCGATACTCAGCGCTGGCAGGTGGTCGACCCGCAGGGCGATGGCACGGTGGCTTTGGTCGGCGCGGGCACGCCGGATGCCCATCTCCTCCTCTCGGTCCCGGCGGGCACCGTCCACGACCCATGGACGACCAACACGGCGCTTCGCGTGATGCAGTCGGCCGACAACGAAGACTTCGAGATCGAGGCCAAGTTCGAGTCGGAGCCGGCGCTCGCATACCAGAGCCAGGGGCTGTTGGTTCAGCAGAACGCCACCAACTACGTCCGTTTCGACGTGTTCAGCGACGGAAGCGCCTTCAACGTCTTTGGCGCCGCGTTCACCAACGGATCACCGGCGATTCCGATTTACGCAGGCATCGCTTCGGCGCCGACGATTTACTTGCGCCTCGGGCGCAGTGGCAACCAGTGGACGGCGCGGTACTCGTATGACGGAACGAGCTGGACGACGGCAGGCACCTTCAATCACACCCTCACCGTCTCGTCCGTTGGCGTGTTCGCGGGGAACTTCGATCCGAACCCGGCTTACACGGTCGCAGTAGACTACTTCTACGAGACCAGCGTCCCCATCGTCGACGAGGATCCGGCGCTCTGCGATCCGGGCGACCAGCTGGTCCTGACGACACAGGCGAGCAACGGCACGATCCTTCGCAGCCCGGATCAAGCCACCTACGCCTGCGATTCGCTCGTCACACTGACCGCGCAGCCCGACCCGGGCGCGACATTCCTCGGCTGGGGTGGCGCACTGAGCGGTAATACGAACCCGACGGTCCTGACCATCAGCGCGGATACGACGGTGACCGCGAGCTTCCTGCTGGATCAAACCGCTCCTCAAATCAGCAGCGTCACCGCCGTAGCGGGTCAGACCTCCGCGACGGTGAGTTGGCAGACCGACGAGCTCAGCACCGGCTTCGTCGAGTACGGTCTGACCGCCTCCTACGAGATCGGCTCAGTCGCATCGGCTACGCCTGCGACGGCCCATGCGGTGACTTTGCCTGCGCTCTCGGAAGGGACTCTTTATCATTACCGCGTCAACGCGGAGGACAGCTTCGCAAACAGTGGCAACACGGCGGACGCGACCTTCACGACCGGTACCAGTGGGACCGGTGGGACTGGCGGCTCCGGCGGTAGCGCAGGCACGGGCGGCAGTGCGGGCTCGGGCGGAACCGGCGGAACAGTGCCGGGCGCCATCACCTCCGATGACTTCCACACCGGCTCCCTGAACACAGAGCTCTGGCAAGTGGTCGACCCACAAGGCGACGGCACGGTGGAGCTGGTGGGCGCAGGGACGCCCGACGCACATCTCGTCCTCTCGGTGCCGGCCGGCACCGCTCACGATGCCTGGACGAGCAACACGACGCTCCGAGTCATGCAGCCGGCTGCCAACGAGGACTTCGAGATCGAGGCCAAGTTCGAATCGGAGCCGATGCTTGCGTTCCAGGGCCAGGGCTTGCTGGTTCAGCAGGACGCGACCAATTACATCCGCTTCGATGTCTTCAGCGACGGTGGCTCTACCAACGTCTTTGGGGCCGCGTTCACCAATGGCTCACCCCAGATTCCGATCTACGGCGCAATCGCTTCGGCCCCGGCGATCTACTTGCGCCTCGGACGCAGTGGCAACCAGTGGACGGCGCGGTACTCCTACGACGGAACGAGCTGGACCACGGCCGGCACGTTCAACCACAGCCTGGCGGTTTCCTCGGTCGGGGTCTTTGCGGGCAACTTCGACCCCAACCCTGCCTACTCGGTGGCCGTCGACTACTTCTACGAGACCTCGGCTCCTATCGCTTCTGAAGATCCGCCACTCTGTGATCCGGGCGACCAGCTGGTTCTGACGACGCAGGCCACGAACGGCACGATCCTTCGGAGCCCCGATCAGAGCAGCTATAGCTGCGGGTCCGAGGTGACTCTGATCGCGCAGCCCGCCGTGGGCGCCACCTTCCTCGGCTGGTCTGGGGCGCTGAGCGGGACGAGCAATCCTGCCGTCTTGACGCTCGACGCGGACGCGACGGTGACCGCGAACTTCCTGCTGGACACGATTCCTCCACAGATCAACAACGTCAATGCAGCGGCCGGTCAAACCTCCGCGACGGTCAGCTGGCAGACCAATGAGCTCAGCACGGGCTTGGTCGAATACGGCCTCACCGCCGCGTATGAAATTGGCGCTGCGGCCTCGGCCACGCTGGCGACGGCGCACGCGGTCACCTTGCCCGGCCTCAGCGAAGGGACGCTCTACCACTACCGCGTCAGCGCGACCGACGCCTTCGGCAACGGCGGAAGCACGTTGGATGCGACCTTCACAACCGACAGCACTGGCGGCGGCGGGAGCGGCGGCACGGGCGGGAGCGGCGGTACGGGCGGGAGCGGCGGTACGGGCGGGAGCGGCGGCACGGGCGGGAGCGGCGGTACGGGCGGGAGCGGCGGTACGGGCGGGAGCGGCGGCACGGGTGGCAGCGGCGGCACGGGTGGCAGCGTAGGTTCGGGCGCGATCGTTTCCGATGATTTCCATAGCGGCGTCCTCGACACGCAGCTATGGGAAATCGTCGATCCGCAAGCGGACGGGACTGTGACATTGGTCGGCGCCGGGACCTCGGACGCTCAGCTCTTGCTCTCGGTCCCAGCCGGCACCGTCCACGACCCATGGACGAGCAACACGGCGTTGCGAGTCATGCAGCCGGCCGCGGACGAAGACTTCGAGCTCGAGGTCAAGTTCGAATCCGAGCCGACCCTGGGGTTCCAGAGCCAAGGCCTCTTGGTCGAGGACGACGACTCGAACTACATCCGTTTCGACGTCTATAGCGACGGAAGCTCGCTCAACGTTTTCAGCGCAGCGTTCACCAATGGCTCGCCCTCGATAAAGGCTCAGCAGAGCATCGCCTCGGCATCGACGATCTACATGCGCCTGGGGCGTACCGCTAACCAGTGGACTGCGCGTTACTCCTACGACGGCGTGAGCTGGACGACGGCGGCGAGCTTCTCGCATACGCTCACCGTTTGGTCGGTCGGCGTCTTTGCGGGCAACTTCGATCCGAACCCCGCGTACACGGCGGTGGTCGACTACTTCTTCGAGACCTCCGCACCGCTCGTCCCCGAGGACGGCCCCCTGTGCAATCCGGGCGATCAGTTCACAGTGAGCACCTCGGCGATCGGACAAGGCACGGTGGCGCGAAATCCCGATCAGAGCGCCTACGCCTGCGGCTCCACCGTGACGCTCACCGCCCAACCGGGTCCGGGTGCATCCTTCGTCGGCTGGGGCGGTGCGCTCTTCGGCATCACGAACCCGGCTGTTCTGACAGTGGAAGCGGATGCGACGGTGACGGCGGAGTTCCTGCTCGACTCGACCCCGCCGCTCATTAGCAACGTCAATACGACGCCGTTCGAAACCTCGGCCACGGTCACTTGGCAAACAGACGAAGGCACGACTGGCTTCGTCGAGTACGGCCAGACGAGCTCGTACGAGTTGGGCTCCGTCGCCTCGAGCACCTCGTCGACGTCCCACACGGTATCGCTCCCCGGCCTTAGCGATGGCACCGTCTATCACTACCGCGTCACCGCAGAAGATGGCGCCGGCAACAGCTCGAGCACGGGCGATGGCGTCTTCACCACCGGTACGAGCGGCGGAGTCGGCGGACCGGTCATCGATGTCTGGTACGGGCCGTACCAGCGGTTTGGCGCGGCAGGCATGCCTCAGCGGTTCATCAACGTCCTGGGCAACGTCCAGGACTTGGACGGTGTCGCCTCCCTCACCTACTCGCTCAACGGTGGCCCGGAGCTCCCGCTCACGCTGGGCCCGAACGGAAGCCGACTCGCGGCGTGGAACGACTTCAACGTCGAGATCGGCTACGACGAGCTTTCGCCCGGCCTGAGCGACGTGACGATTCGCGCGCGCGACAACTTGGGCAATACCAGCGTCGAGTCAGTCCAGATCGACTATATCGACGGTGTGGTCACGCCCACCACCTACAGCATCGACTGGAACACGGTGAGCGATGTGTCGGACGTGGCGCAGATCGTCGACGGCAAGTGGTCACTCGAGAACGACGGCCTGCGGTGCATCGAGCCAGGTTATGACAGGCTGGTTGCGATAGGGGATTTGAGCTGGACCAATTACGAGGCGACCGTCGAGGCGACCCTCAATGCACCAATCGACCGCCTCCAGGCTCCGATCATCGGACTCGCCATCCGCTGGACCGGGCACTTCGACTGGAACGGTCAACAGCCTCGCCTTGGCTGGCATCCCCTCGGTGCCCTGATGGCCTACATTTGGCTTCACGACTTCTACTGGGGTCTCGCGACCTGGGAGAGCGATGGCTTCCAGTCCTTTGGCCCCGGGGTCACTCCTGCGCCTCAGGTCGGCGTCACTTACGTGTTGAAGATGCGCTCCGAACCTCTTCCAAACGGCGACATCGAATACAGCTACAAGATGTGGCCGAAGGGTCAGGCCGAGCCCAGTGCTTGGGGCATCACCTACGTCTCCGACCAGTCGCCGGTGGGCGGCTCGCTGCTGGTGGTTGCGCACTACGTCGACGTCACAATTGGGAATGTTGCGATCGTACCTGTCGGCAATTAGGCTGAGGCTATGATTCGGTTCACCCCGACACTTCGGTGGTGCGCAGGGTTCCCTCTAGGATCTAGTCGACTTGGCAAGTGGAGGTCTCGATGAATCGGGCAACGGTTAGGGTGAGCTTCAAGCTGGCAGGCGCGGTGCGCTCATGAAGGTTCTTGTCACTGGCCACAACGGCTACATCGGCGCGGTGATGGTCCCTTTCCTGCAGGCGGCGGGCCATGAAGTCGTCGGACTCGACACCTATCTGTTCGAGGGCTGCCACCATGGGCCCGCGCCCGTGGATCCGCCGGCGCTGCGAATGGATCTCCGCGACGTCAAGCCGTCCGACCTGGAGGGCTTCGATGCGGTGCTGCACCTGGCGGCGCTCTCGAACGACCCGCTCGGCGATCTCAACAAGCAGTTCACCTACGACATCAATCTACACGCGTCTGTGAATCTTGCGAAGGCCGCGAAAGAGGCCGGCGTCGAGCGCTTCCTCTTCTCGTCGTCTTGCTCGCTCTACGGAAAGCCACCGAGCGACGACCCGGTCGATGAGACGGCGCCGTTCGGCCCCATCACGCCATACGGGGAATCCAAGATCAGGGTCGAGCAAGAGGTCGCACCGCTCGCAGACGAGAGCTTCAGCCCGACCTATCTGCGGAACACGACAGCATACGGATGGTCTCCGCAACTGCGCGGCGACATCGTGGTCAACAATCTGACGGCCTATGCCTTCATCACAGGGGAGGTTTTGATCAAGAGCGACGGCACTCCCTGGAGGCCATTGGTCCACGTCGAGGACATCTGTCGCGCATTCCTGGCGGTGATGGAAGCGCCGCGTGACGTCGTTCACAACCAGGCGTTCAACGTCGGACGGACCGACGAGAACTTCCAGATCTCCACCGTCGCAGACATGGTCGCGGAGATTGTACCCAACAGTAAGGTGGTCTACGCGCCGGGCGGCGAGCCGGATACTCGAAGCTACCGCGTCGACTTCTCGAAGATCGCGAATGCGCTCCCCGCTTCGAAGCCCGAGTGGACGGTTCGCAAGGGCATCCAGCAGCTACTCGAGGCCTACCAGAGATACGGCCTGACACTCGAGCAGTTCGAGGGAACATACCTCCGCATTCGGCACCTGCAGCGACTGCTCAACGAAGGTCGCCTTGGAGATGGCATTCGTTGGCAGACGCCCTCGGGAGCCACAGGCGATAGGAAACAGGGCAGACGATGACCGACGCATCTTCGCAATTGACCGGCGCGCGGTGCCGGTTCTGCAATACACCGCTTCATTTCACCTTCGTCGACCTCGGCATGTCCCCGCTCTGTCAGACGGTCATTCGCGAAGAACAACGAAATCTGATGGAGCCCTTCTATCCGCTCCACACCTACGTCTGCGACGAGTGCTACCTCGTCCAGCTCGAAGAGTACGTGAAGCCCGCGGACATTTTCACAGAATACGCCTACTTTTCGGCGTACTCGGACAGCTGGCTCTCTCATGCGAGCAACTACGTCGACATGATCTCCGAGCGGCTGGGGCTGGACGAGAAGTCGAGCGTCGTCGAGCTAGCGAGCAACGACGGCTATCTTCTTCAATACTTCGTGAAGAAGGGCATCCCTGCGCTTGGCATCGAGCCCGCGGCCAACGTCGCCAAGGCGGCCGAGGAGCGCGGCGTGACGACGATCGTCGAGTTCTTTGGTGCCGATCTGGCAAGCCGGCTCCGGTCGGAAGGAAAGAGCGCTAACCTTATCCTCGGGAACAACGTCCTCGCTCAGGTGCCTGACATCAACTCCTTCGTCGAAGGCATCAAGATCCTTCTCGCGCCGGGCGGAGTGGTGACCATCGAGTTCCCACACCTATTGAAGCTGATGAACGAGAATCAGTTCGATACGATCTATCACGAGCACTTCTCATATTTCTCGTTTGCGACCACCTCCCGGATTTTCGCGGCGCACGGCATGGCGCTCTTCGACGTCGATGAGCTTCCGACCCACGGAGGCTCGCTTCGCATTTACGGGCGCCATACGGACGACCACAGCAAGCCGATCACTGCGCGAGCCAAGGACCTCCTCGAGCGAGAGGCTGCCGCTGGTCTAGGAGGCCTCGACGCCTACCGACAGTTCCGCGAGCAGGTCGAAGCTACCAAGCGCGATCTTCTCGAGTTCCTCATCGAGAAGCGCCGTGAGGGCAAGTCGATCATTGGATACGGTGCACCGGGCAAGGGCAATACCCTCCTCAACTACTGCGGCATTCGGACCGACTTCCTCGAGTACACGGTGGATCGCAATCCGTACAAGCAAGGCACGTATCTTCCGGGGACCCACATTCCGGTGCACAAGCCCGAAAAGATCGCCGAGACCAAGCCAGACTACATCCTGATTCTGCCTTGGAATCTCAAGGATGAGATTGCGGCCCAGCTCGCGTACACTGCGGCCTGGGGGTGCAAGATCGTCGTACCGATTCCTCGGGTGCAGGTTTTATGAAGACCGCGAAGCTCACCTTCAGGCCAGCATGGGGAGTCTCCCCATGAAGGTGGTCTTGTTTTGTGGCGGGCAG
>Ga0209536_100014076_pt1 | contig 11508 bp, 15 predicted proteins | sample DeeMarSeWOR28_12_FD_187461 | JGI IMG/M metagenome (GOLD analysis project Ga0209536, IMG submission 187461) | Marine sediment microbial communities from White Oak River estuary, North Carolina - WOR-2-8_12 (SPAdes) (version 2) | ecosystem: Environmental > Aquatic > Marine > Intertidal zone >... | reverse complement strand
TAGCTTATATCACAGACATAAGGTCTCAATACTTAAATAACTTAAGTCCTGCGCATTTGACCAGGCTTTGCTACCCCCACACGTATGGGTGCCGGGTATTAAAGAAATTTTTTACTTGATTTAAAAAACTTTCGTCAGAAAATCTCTAATTAGAACTTGCTTTATACTTATATAGTCCCAAAGCAGCACGAATCTGATTGTAGACATACCTGGTGTCATCAGCCACTTCCCCTGTAAAACCAGCTTCCAGAGGGAATTTGTAAATAAATTTGTTGATGAAGGTTTTCAGAAAATAAAACCAGGGCTTGTTCCCCCATCTGTTTTCATAGTCAGTGGTTGTCCAGGCGTCAAAAACAATGCCGATGTCACCTTTGTTCATGGTCCGGGGCATCTCATCAATCTTGGCCTTGACTTCAGTGATATTTTTCATGGTTATCTTAATTTTGATCATCAGCTGGAAATAAGCGGTTTTATTTTTACGCGGCCTTAATTCAATGTAAAGATTTTTTCCCTCGGGCAGGACTTCTTCATCAAATTTCTTTTCATGCTTTTGATAGCCTCTTTCTGTTACTGCCTTGTTGATTACTCTTAACAATTCGTCAAACTCAAAAATCCCTTTGTAATTCAGCTGCATTCCGTTGATGACCAATAATTTCTCGCTCATCCTGGTGCCACCGTAAACTGTCCCCGCTCATAATGGCGGTAGACATTGAAAAATGATTTTGTCCTGGTGTGCAGTTCTTCAAAATCAGACAAGAGCCATTTTTGAACTTTCAGATAATGCTCCTTGAAAACATGTCTGTCCATCATTGTTCTTAAAAACCATAAGAAAGGTGATTTTTCCCATCGTTGATAGCGGTCGCTTTCTACATAGCAGTCAAAAATAATCGAGACCTTGCCTTTGTCCATCTTGATTTTGGCTCCGTCTTTCTCAACTTCAACTTTAATCACATCCATAAAATTAACCCTGATTTTGATGTGAATCCTGTAATAATCAGTGATGTTCTTGAACGGCCACAGCTCCAGCCGGATATGTTTGCCAGTTGGCGTGACAAATTCATGATTCATTTTTTCATATCTGTCCCAATTTTTTTCATAAAAAAAACCATCCAGCAGTCTGTAGAAACCGTTTAAATCAAACAAACCTTCATAAGTAAATTTGGTCTGGTCAACGACCAGTTTTTTTTCACTCATGTGTTTTCCCTCAGATAGCCTGCATATTCATTCCAGGCAGTCTGCATGTCAAGATATTTTTTGATTAAAGTGTGCAGGTTCCACATCCTGTAATAAAGCATATCGCCGTAAACAGTGGTGAATTCCTTTTTCCAGATATAATCAGTCAGCAGTGTCTTCAGGATTGACCTGAATTTGCTTCCTTCGAATTTTTTTTGCCAGTCTGCCTCTACTTTTCCGCTGATTTCAATTTGCAGCCGGGCATTGGTCAAAATCTTTTTTTTGCCGTCTTTGATCACTTCCACCTCAGTCATTTCCCAGAGATGAAGCTTGACTTGGATGTGAAATTTAAAGAATTCAGTTACCTTGGCGTCCATTTTCCACCAGAGCTCCTGCTCTGCGCCCATTGGAGAGGGCACTTTGTGCTTGTAAGTTTCTTCATGAAACCAGTATCTGTGGGTTTTGCACCAGTCTACTGTTGCCTGGTACAGCCCGTCAAAGTCAAAAAGACCATTATAACGGATAGTTCCGCCAGGAATAGATACTTTAGTCATAATCTTAAGAAAACCTTTTTCTTATTATAAAGTTTTTGTTATAAAAAATAAAAAATTAAAAAGTTACCAAAACTTCAACATCTTTGCCAAAGAGCTTCCTTAAATTCTCAAAGATTGGTTCTTTGACAAAAACACGTTTTGGTATCTGGGTTTCAGCCAGGGATTTTTCCAGTTCATCAATGGAACTGTCTTTGACAGTGCCCAGAGAACCGTCTGGTTTTATCTCGGCCTTGCTGATCATTGGCTTTTCAGAGTCAATGTCATGAGTGATAAAGGCATATTTGTCCAAAAGCAGGACTTCGCCGAATGTTTCGCCGTATTTCACGCGAATCTTGGCTCTTTCCAGCTCTCTGCCCCTTTTCCTCTGCATGTATTCAACCAAAAATTTGACTAGTGACTCGCTTCCTTTCTTGGCCTTTTCAATTTCTGCTTTGTTCAGCTTGCCTGAATCATAGCTTTTCTTGGCATGAATGATTTCATTCAAGTCACGCAGGACCTTGGCTGGAATCTTGCCCTTTGCGATCAGTTCACTTTCAAAGATATGGACAATCTCTTCATCAGCCACTTTTTCCACACCTTCTGTCAGCAAGACATCCCTGATGATGGTTACAATTCTGTCATACAGGCTTACCATGCTTTCCTGTTCTCTCATGGTTTCAATTTGTTTGAACAGTCTTTTGATTCTCTTCAGATAAGCTTCAGCATCAGCCAGTAATTTGTCAATGTCCTTGCCGCTGACTTCTTTTTTGGTGCCGTGCTCAATGTCTTTTCTCAAATTGATGTTGTTCTCCAGAATCTTGACAAACTTCTCTTCAAGCAGTTTCTCTTTCTTGACAAAAATATCTCTCATTACTTCTGGTGTTTCTTTTGGAGTTGGCGGCGGAATGCCATACATCATTAAAGCAGCCTGTGACGGAGTCAGGATTGCATAAAAAGTGTCTTCCATGCCGATGTCTTTGATTTTAAACTTGACTCTTTGCAGCATCTGCTCGCCAGTGCCCATAAACATGTCAATTGCCTCTCTTGAAGGCTTGATCTTGCCCATTTTCAATAGTTGCTTCCAGGGCATAAAAACTCCCCGGTCATAAAAAGGCACGCCGTCTCTCAAAAGAGTAAAGATAATTGGATTGGCTTCTTTTAAAGAATCCCAAAAATCTGTTAAGATATAGACTTGGATGTTCAATTTGTTCTTGATGCCGGTGATTTCACCAGCTTCTACACCCATGCCAATAATAATGGCTCTTAACTTGTCTTTTAATTCAGCCCGGGTCATTTTCTTGACATCTGTGTCATCAATTACTACCCAGGTGTCAATATCAGATGTGGCTGTAGCTCTTCCCTGAACCAGTGAGCCGGCTAAAACATAAGAGACAATGTATTTCTCAAATTTCTTCAGGACCATGGTTTTATGGACTTCTGCCAGTTTAATTGCTCCCAGCATACCAGTGTCATAGATTGGCGCTCCCAAAGCAATCATTTTCAAAATATCATATTTGGCATCATAGCAGCTCTGCCATAGTTCTGTTAAAAGCAAAGGGCTTGGCTTGATATTGTCATCAATTTCCTTGGCAATATTGTCTATGATTGCTGTCATCTTTTCTTTTAGTTCATATTTAGGCATTTTTTTGCTTTCAGTGTCGTCAACCAGAACTAAAACATTGATTTTCTTGTCTTCTTTTTGGCCTTCCTGTGGTTTTTCAGGCGGCAGCAATGAAATCCCGACAATGTATTTGTCAAATTTCTCCAGAATTTTCTTTTGGAATTTTTCTAATTTTGATTTGATTTCCTTTAATTTAGCCTCCATTTCCTTTGGTATTTTTGGTTGAGGAGCTTGTTCTTTTGATCCTTCTTTCTTTTCTTTATTTGTTTTTTTAGCCATGATTACCACCCTTGATTAAATATGAGACTTTTATTTGTCACCTATTGGTTAAGCCTTTATACCTTTTTAAACATATATATTCTAAAACATATAAATCTGGGACATTTTAATCATACACTTAAAGTAGAATAAACTTTAAATAGGAATAAATAATCCTCTTGAATATGGCTAAAAATAATAAAGACCCTTGGCATAAGGGTAATATTGAAAAAACTCTTGAAAAAAGAAAAGGCGACCGCCGGAATCTTCTTAATGTTATCCAGGCCATGGATTCGCAATTAATCCATGAAGTTACTGAAATTCTCCAGAAGCATACTCCCCAGGGTCCTGCTGACTGGTCTTTGATTGACTCTCAGCATAAAAATTACAACAAAGATGTGGCTGATCTAGTCAGGAAAAAGATTGATGAAGTTTATTCTTTGGATTCAAAACTGCATCCTTTAAAAGATGTCATCAAAAAAGCCAATTTGGAAAAAAACTATTTTAACGAGCAATTGGTCAAGGGCCTTTATTTTAGGCATACCCACGAGTTAAAAAAAGGCATTGGCGAAAAAGATTATATGCAGGTTATGAAGCACCTTCACAAAGGCAATCTTGACAGGATTGTCAAAGAATCTGGTGAATATATGCTTTCTGATGTTGAACCAGATGTTCATGGCGAACATGTTATTGATTATCTGCATGATAAATACAAGTTTGACAAGGAAAAAGTCAGCAAGGATTTGATGAAGACAAAAGTCCACGAGCTTTTGGCCGGCCACCTTGACAAGACCTTAAGTAAAGATTATCTTCACCGCCATTATAAAAAACACAAAAAAGCAGCTTAATTCTTAATTTGTAACTACTTTATGGTAACTACAAAATAGAAAGATTTATATACTAGTTCTTGATATTTAAGTTAAATATTAAGGAGGATTAATAAAAAATGGTACAAGCAAGAATTGATCGATTAAAACAAGATGAAAGAAATTTCATGAACGCCATTATTGCTCGAGATGCTGGTCTAGTCTGGGATATTGAACAGCTGGCCAGAGGCAATCGAACTGGTGTTTTGTCTAGCGATCGTTATGATAATCTTAATCCAGACCATGTCAGAGACTTAGTTAAAGCAACCTATGACTTTGCTCATCAGGATCATCCTTTAAGACACGCTGTTAATATTGGTTATGTCACTGATCCTAATGCTAATCAAGTCCTTACTTTGGGCTTGCAAAGCTTGTTCTCACCTAATATCCAAAGAATTACCGAAGCTGCTTTGAGCGGCGATTGGAGACAGTTGAGAGGAGCTCACGGTCAATGGCATCAAAACATGGCTGAAAACATTACCAACTGGTATGCTGAAGATTTAACCGGCAATTTCAGTCGTGGAGACCTGGCTGATTATCTAGTTAACAAACACAGTATTGATGTTGCAAGAATCAGTGAAGATGTCTTGAAATCAACTGTTGACAGACTGATCGCCATGGACTACAGGAAACAGTTGGATGCAGACACAATCTACCGTGTCGCAAGACGACCGTAAACTTTTTATTCTTTTTCTTTTCCTTAATTCTTAAAAATGAAACTTGCCGAACGAAGTGAGCGCAAGTAAGTGGATTTGAACGGAGTGAAAATTCATGAAACAAATTGCACAAGGAGCAGAAGCTGTACTTTATCAGACTGAGAATTCAATAGTCAAGGACAGATTCAAGAAAACCTACCGGCACTCGCATATCGACGAACAATTAAGAAAATTTAGAACGAAGCGCGAAGCCAAGGTTATTGAAAAATTATCGCAGTTGAATTTCCCAGCTCCCGGATTAATCAGGGTGGACAATCAAAAAATTGAAATGCAGTTTATCAAAGGAGATAAAGTCAAAGACATTTTTAATAAAAATTATAAAAAATTAGCAGAAGAAATAGGCAGAAAACTTGCCATTCTCCATCAAAATCATATTATTCATGGTGATTTAACTACAAGCAATATGATCTTCAACAAAGAAATCCATTTCATTGATTTCGGACTTTCATTTTTCTCAGAAAAAACCGAAGACAAAGCAGTTGATTTGCATCTTTTAGACCGGGCTTTAGAATCAAAACATTTTCAGGTCTATCCGTCATGCTTCCAATTAGCTTTAAAATCATACCAGAAACATTACCCAGAAGCAAAACAAGTTCTCAACAGATTAGAAACTGTCCAAAGCAGGGGCAGGAATAAGAATAAATAACTTTATAAACAAAAAAACATTTTCTCTCCCTATGGAATTGCAAACAGCCAAGGGAACCAAAGATTTCCCGCCAGAAGAAAAAATCATCAGGAATCAGGTAGTTGATACTCTCAAGACTAACTTTGAAAAATACGGCTTTGCACCCTTGGAAACACCTATCTTAGAAAGATTTGAAACTCTTTCAGCCAAATATGCCGGCGGTTCTGAAATATTAAAAGAAACATTCAAATTAAAAGACCAGGGAGATAGAACTTTAGGCTTAAGATTTGACCTCACTGTGCCTTTAGCCAGATTTGTAGGCATGAATCCCAATTTAAAGCTGCCGTTCAAAAGATATGAAATTGGCCGGGTCTTCAGAGACGGGCCAATCAAACTTGGCAGAATGCGCCAGTTCTGGCAGTGTGATGCAGATGTTGTCGGCACTAAATCCATGGTTGCTGACGCAGAAATACTTTCTTTGGCTTATGATGTTTTCAAGCAATTGAAATTAAATGTGGTCATCAAAGTCAACAACAGAAAACTCTTGAATGGCATCTTGACAGAAGCCGGTATTGACCGCTATAAAGATGACATTATTTTAATTATTGACAAATTAGAGAAAATCGGCGAAAAAGGAGTTAGAAAAGAATTAGAAGATTTGGGATTAAACAATGAACAGATCAAAAACCTTCTCAAACTGTTAAAACAAAAAGATTTGAAAAAATTAAAAATAAATGATGAAGAAGGCCAGCAGGGATTAAAGGAACTGCAGGAACTTTTTTCTTATCTTAAATCAAAAGTTGAATTTGACCCGTCTTTGGCCAGAGGCTTGGCTTATTATACTGGCACTGTCTTTGAAGTTTTCTTGAAAAAAGGAGAAATCAAATCAGCATTGGCAGGCGGCGGACGCTGGGATAATATGATCGGCTCATATTTAGGCACTAACAAAGAATACCCTGCAGTGGGCATTGCCTTTGGCCTGGAGCCAATTACTGAAACAATAAAATCAAAACAGGAAATCAAGACCAACACCAAAGTTTACTTGATTCCAATCCAGACCCAAAAACAAACTTTCAAGATTGCCGAGGAATTCAGAAAAGCCGGCATCAACACTGATTTGGATATCACAGGCAGAGGCATCAGTAAAAATCTTAATTATGCCAATGCTTTGGGCATTCCTTTTGTTGCTTTTGTTGGGCCAGACGAATTAAAAAAGAAAAAATTAAAATTAAAAGACATGAAATCCGGCAAAGAAGAGTTTTTGACCAAGGAACAAATAATAAAGAAAATAAAAAATTAAACTTCTACTTCATAACCCGCATCTACCCACGCAGCATAATTGCCTTCTAGTCTGTAAACTGTCATAAAACCAGCATCAATTAATCTCTGCGCTCCAGCCCTGGCTACAGAATCAACATGGCAGTAGACCAGATATTTTCCGTTTGGGTCCAAACTAGGAATAGCTGCATCCAAAGAGCCGTCTCCCAGATAATAATGCACTGCTCCTGGCAGATGGCCATTGTCATAGTGCGGAGAAACATCAATCACCACTAAATCCGGCATGGTGTCAATCAAATCCTTGGCTTCAGCAGGAGAGATATCCATGTAAGAAACTTCTCCTTCTTCAGGTGCCTCTTCAATCATACCTTCCTCAACAGTCATGCATGCTGTCAGAAACAAACCCAAAACCAGCAGCAAACTAATTATTTTTTTCATTTTATCACCTCTTTTAAACCAAACTTGAAAAGACCGGCGTAGCTCCAATAACAATGAACTTTATTATCTCCCTGATATGACAGACAATAACTGATTCCGGGCCGGTTGTTTTAGCCATAAGGCCGTAACTTTCATCATAAAGAAGTTTGTCTTTTGTCTTTTTCATTTCAATCAGTTTTTCCTTGTCTCTTTTGTAATGCGCGTGATAAAAAAGGTCAAAATATTTTTCTGCCTCTTTAAAAAGTTTGATTGTTCCCCTGCTGACTTTAAATTTTTTGTTTTTTTGAAGATATCTGTACAGGGAATGATAACCGTGTTCAATGTGCATTAAAAAGACCAGTAATTCCCAATTCAGGCCGGGATGCTCCTCCTTAAGAAGCCTTTTTGAGATGATCCTACGGCAGAAAAAAACATATCTGTCATGCTGGTTCCTGTAATCACTTATTTTTTTCAGGTTTTTATATTCGCCGGCTTGCATGTCACTTAACACAACCTGGCTTGTCTCTTTGATAATCAGAAATAATCTTCGCATCAGGACATCAAATTTTTCTTCAGATGGTTCAGTGACGTTTTCAATTATACAATTTGTTTTTGTTTTTTCAGCAATGCCAAATCCCAGCAAGTATTTTTCTACTATTTCTTCAATTTTTTCAATTACTTTTGGAGCATAAACTTCAATAGTTATTCGATCATAACCCATCCTATACATCAGGGCCAGATTAGAATAAAGAAAAAATTCGTTTTCTTTGGTGATTTTTATGGAGATTTCTTTTTTTTCTTTTAATCCTCCGGCGCTGATGACCAACTGGTTGTTGGCCGGGTCAAGGTTGATTTCATCACCGGCCTTGAGCTTGAATTTTTCTATCCAATCTTTAGGCAGGGTAATGGTGAATGATTCCCTTTGCTGGATCAATTTCCGTTTCATTTTAAGTTAAAAAGCTTTATTTTATTTAAATTTTTCTAAAAACGTAGTTAGCATATGTTTCATACGCAAAACATAGTTATAATGGGTAATGTGACTACTATGTAGTTAATATTTGAGGTGAATAAAAAATGAAAGAAAACTCATTAATCAACCGGATGTATAATTCAGCTAAAGATATTATTGTTTACAGTTTGCCACTTTTAGGCGCAGCTGCTATTTTGGCAATGCCTGGAAGCCTTCTTTATTCCCAAAGATCAGAAGCAAAAAAATTGAATTTTGAAAAAATAAAAACCAACCAGCTTTTTGACGAGGTTGACGCTAAATCTAACTTAATCAAGTCTGAAGTTGATAGAATATACTCAGACCTTGAGAAAAAAGGCGTTGACTATGAACCAGAATCAACTGTTCCCGACTCTGTTATTCTTGACAAATACGGGTTTTCTCCTGAAGAAATCAGAGAACACAGCCGGGCCAGAGGCACAGAGCCGCACCCGTTGGATGATTTGGTTTGGGAAAAAATAACACAAGGTGATCAAAAATGAGAGAAAATAGAATTAAAATAAATGAAGATTACAGTCCAAATGGCAGCTTACAAAAGAAAAAGTATGTTCTTCGCACTGAAAGCGATGAATTAGTTAGATTATGCCAGAATTGCCCGAGCCCTTTTAGATCATTGCATCCTTTTGCTGATATTTTACCAGCTATCAAAAGGGGTGATATACTAGGTGACCTTTACTGCACTATGCTTAGTGTTACTTGTCCAACTTTGATAAGGGAGCAAGGCATTGAACAATACAGATCTGCTTTGGAAGAAGCAGCCACACCCAATTCCAATTTCAAGCCAAATAATACTGAAAACAGCAATTATAAAAAACCACGTGAATAAAACTATTTTTTTATTTATACTTTCGTAAAAACCTTACATCCATCCTTAGTAACCATCACAGAATGCTCTGCCTGTGAAACCATTCCTTTGCCTTCATCAACTAAGGGAGGAAAAGCTTTCAAGCAGCCAAACTGATTCAATTCCCGAAAAGCAAAGCCGACTTTTGCGCCAAACTTTTTCTGCAGCCAGCGTTTGGCAAACGGCAGCCCTTGATAAGTTTCAATTTCTTTCAAAACTTCTCTAGCAATCGGACTTCTGACTGGCCTTTTTGCTACTAACATAAACACACCTGCTTCTCCGCTTTCATAAACAACTCCTTTGCCAGTTGAAGCAAAAGGCTCAACTGCAAAAACCATGCCTTCTTCCAAAATCCTTTCATCGCCAGTGTCAAAATTAGGAATAGTTGGCTTGGTATGGACATCATATTCACCTAAACCATGGCCAGAAAGATTTTTGATTGGAGAAAAACCATGGCCGGAAATTGTTTCATGAATCACGCGCCCGATTTCACCGATAGCCAAACCAGGTTTAATAATTGACAAAGCTTTGTCCAAGGCCTCAGCAGATGCTTTAACTAATTCAGAATATTTCCCAGACAAATCAACTGTCAGGGCAGTGTCAGCAATATGGCCGTCAATATGAACACCCACATCAATCTTAACTAATTGGTCTTTGAATTTAGTTTCATCACCAAGCAAAGGGCAATAATGAGCAGCTGTTTCATTCAAGGAAATCTGCGCTGGAAAAGCAATTTCTCCGCCCAACTCTAAAATCTTTGCTTCAATCTTATCCAGAACTTCAACCACTAAAACACCTGGTTTTACCAATTCTTTTCCAAACTTTAAAGCTTCAGCTGCTATTTTTCCTGCTTTTAGATATTTCTCTTCAATTTCTTTATCCATAAGAACAAAAAACTAGAAAGATTATATAAAATTATTCCTCAGAACCCATATAAGCATCCCATTCTCTCTGGGAAAGTTCATTTGGCTGGCGTTCCTGCCATTTGGCAAACATATCAATTGAATCTTCTTCAACAGAATAAGTCTTGATCATTTCATTGATTACAGGCATTGGCTCAATGTCTTTGCTGTTATCAAGAACTAAAAGTAAACTTAGACTTAATAAACACAAAACAATTCCAAATCCAATTACTCCAAGTAAAAAATTTGATTTCATTTTAATAAATCACCGCCACCAAAACACCATGAACCTGTTCAAAACGAACAACTTCTGGGTCTGGTCTTGAATTATTATCGCCTTTGACAATATAAAAAATACCTTCTTCATCTTCGCCAACCATAATCACCCGGTGAACCACTAAATCATCGCCGTAAAAATATGAAATCACATCACCAACTTCAATGTCAGAAGCACTTGAAGGCTTAATCTCAATTGAATTGGCTCCATAATCAATAAACGGGTCCATTGAATTAGTGTCTGCAAAACCAGCCCACATCGGCTTTTCAATGTTCAAGACAACTCTGTCAGAAAAAACCTGAATCTGGTCAGCTGAAATCCTGTCTTTAGGAGAATACATCTCTGGTGAAGTATACAAGCCAGGCTCTTCTCCGCCCATAACTAAAACAGCCACTATGGCAAAAGCCAAAATTCCAATCAATCCAAAGTGAACATATTTGATCATTCTGCTGCCCCAAAAACTATTTCTACTGCCTTTTCCAAATCATTGCCCTCAAGAAATAAACCATAATCTTCTTTAAACTGGGCAATTTGTTCTTTTAAATATTCTTTATTTTTTCCGCCACCATTAATAAGCAAATGTTCAGTGTCAACAATTACCGGATATTCTCCTTGCTTTAAAACAATGTCTCTGGGAGCAGAATCTAAAGGATAGATTCCTTCATCACGAAAAAAATTTAAGGGTATGGAAAGTCTGCCAAGAATTTTTCGCCTTTTTTCATTATTCAGCCTTTCCCAAATATGGAGTAAGGTTTTGCCTTCAATTAAATCAGCAATAAAATAACTTTTTGAATCACCTTTCAGCATTTCTGCCCAATTGCCAGAATAGACTAAGCCCACTGGTCTGGGCATAAAAACATTGGTTTTGCCGTACTTTCTGTCAATAACAAGGTCACAAAGCAAGCTGTTGATAAATCGTTCAGGTAAGCCCTTGTTTTGCGTTTCCTCCCGGCGCAAAAGCTTGACAAAGTATTTGCCTGATCTTGCTCCAG
>Ga0209536_100014074_pt1 | contig 11508 bp, 10 predicted proteins | sample DeeMarSeWOR28_12_FD_187461 | JGI IMG/M metagenome (GOLD analysis project Ga0209536, IMG submission 187461) | Marine sediment microbial communities from White Oak River estuary, North Carolina - WOR-2-8_12 (SPAdes) (version 2) | ecosystem: Environmental > Aquatic > Marine > Intertidal zone >... | reverse complement strand
GGCCTTCATCACCACGCGGTTGTAGGAGTTGGGGTCCTCGAAGTGCCGCACCTCGTGTCTTCCCTTGTTGAGCATGTGCTCGCGGAAGTGCGCCGTATCCATAGTGATGTCTTGGCGCGCATGCAAACACTCAAGGATGTTTTGGCCCAAGCAGGTCTGCGACAAGGTCAAATATCACTGGGCGATACGCCGGCCTGCAGTGTGGCGGACGACTGGCAAGGAGTAGATGAGATCCGGCCCGGCAATTTCGTATTTTATGATTTAATGCAGTATACTAGTGGTCTTTGTGCAGCCGACGATATTGCCGTTGCGGTGGCTTGCCCCGTAGTCGATAAGTACCCCGAGCGCAACCAAATCGTCGTCTATGGTGGTGCGGCACACTTGGCCAAGGAGTTCCTTATCGATGCCACGGGGAGACAAGTGTTTGGTTACGCGGCCCGTTGGTCGGGTGAATCTTGGGGTGATCCCGACTTGGGGGCGGTGATGGTTTCCCTGTCCCAGGAGCACGGTGTTCTGGAGGTCGAATCTGGGCTGTTCGATGAAATCGAGATCGGACAATTGTTACTGATTTTACCGGTGCACGCCTGCTTGACGGCCGATCTGTATGCGGAGTACCAGACGCTCGAGGGTGACACCATCTTCCGTTTGCAGTCCAATGCCGATCCGGAGAAAAGAACATGAGTCAACGAGGCGTTCCCCAGTGGCTCAAGTGGGCAAGAGAAATCCAGGCTTTGAGCCAGAATATCCGCACATTTGCCGCCAACGAATACGATGTGCAGAATGCGGACAACCTTGCGGGTGTTGCGGCCGAAATCGTTGCCTCCCATTCCCAACTCCCGGTCACACAAACTCTCGAGAATTTCAAGGTCCAACCGGGTTATGCCACGCCCAAGGTCGACGTGAGGGCCGCTATTGTCCGTGACGGCAAGATTCTGCTGGTCCAGGAGTCAGCCGATCGGCGCTGGTGCATGCCGGGTGGCTGGGCGGACGTGGGCAAGCGTCCCGCGGAAATGGTCATTCGGGAAGTCGACGAGGAGAGCGGCTTTCAAGTCGAACCGCGCAAGGTCGTGGCCGTGATCGATGCCAACCGTGGCGGTGAACCGATGGAGTTCTACCACGCCTACAAGGTCATTTGGCTCTGCGACATCGTCGGCGGGGAATCCCGCACCAGTCACGAAACCCTTGCGGTGGAATTTTTCGACTTCGACGTCTTACCGCCCTTGTCGCTTCACCGCACCAACCAGGCTATGCTGGCGGAAGTGCGGGCGCATCTAGATGATCCTCTGCGTCCGGTTGCGTTCGATTGAGTGAAATAACTTTGATTGAGCGAAATAACACTGAAGATCGGATTCACCCTCGAGTGAAAGGCCCGGAGAATTATGGCGGATCTTCGCGGAAAAACCCTGTTCATCACCGGCGCCAGCCGTGGCATCGGCAAGGCTATCGCATTGCGTGCCGCGCATGACGGCGCCAACATCATCATTGCGGCCAAGACCACACGTGAGCACCCGAAACTGCCTGGAACGATCCACACGGCCGCTGAGGAGGTCGAGGCGGCGGGTGGCCAAGCCTTAGCGTGCCAGGTCGACATCCGTTTCGAGGATCAGATCGAGGCGGCGGCCCAGGGTGGGGTGGAAAGGTTTGGTGGTATCGATATCCTCGTCAACAATGCCAGCGCAATCAGCCTGACCGGCACCCTGGAGACGACACTGAAATATTACGACCGCATGTTCGATGTCAACGCGCGGGGTTCCTACGCTTGTACCCAAATCTGTCTGCCCTATTTGTTGCAAGCGGACAATCCGCATGTTCTTAACATCTCACCGCCCTTGAACATGGACGTCAAGTGGTTCAAAAACTTCGCGGCTTACACCCTGGCCAAATACGCCATGAGCGTGTGGGTGCTCGGGATGAGCGCGGAATTTGCCGATCGTGGTGTTGCGGTCAATGCCCTCTGGCCGCGAACGACCATCGCCACGGCGGCGGTGCGAAATCTTCTCGGTGGCGAGAAGATGATCCAGGCTAGTCGCAAGCCGGAGATCATGGGTGACGCGGCTCGAGCCATCCTGATCCGCGACAGCCGCAGCTGTACCGGTAACTTCTTCCTGGACGACGAGGTCTTGGAGACCGCTGGACTTCAGGATCTCAGCTCTTATTCAGTGGCGCCTGGAACGCCGTTACAGGCCGATTTCTTCCTGGATTGAGAGCATTTTGTACACAATCCAGGCCCGTGGAGTCAGGTAGCTGTTCAGAAACACAAATATGTAGTAACATCTAAGCAGAACGTACCCGGTATTGAAAAGCTCTACGAAAATCAAGCATCCATAGATCAGCTCTCCATGCGTGTTGTTCGAGGAGAGCGGTATGACAGAAAAAACGGTATCTCACTACCGAATCCTCTCCAAACTCGGCGAAGGGGCGATGGGTGTCGTCTACCATGTGGAAGACACCAATCTACGCTGCCACCGCGCCATGAAATTTCTGCCTCCTCATTCGCTTGAGACGGCCGACGAGAAGAAGCGATTCTTACATGAAGCTCGAGCCGCGGCTGCATTGAACCATCCCGCGATATGTACGGTGTACGAAATCGACGAAGACGATGGTCAGATGTTCATCGTCATGGAGTTTTTACCGGGAACGACTTTACGGCAGAAAATGGCCCAGGGACCGCTCGATTTAAGAGAAACGCTGCTGATCGCTATCCAGGTGGCCGAGGGCCTGCAGGAAGCACACGAACAAGGTATCTTGCACCGAGATATAAAACCCGCGAACATCATGATAACGGAGCGGAGCAGAAATCAAACACAGGCCAAGATCATGGACTTCGGTCTCGCCCTTCTACCCAACTCGACCCGTTTGACCCGAACAGGTTCGATCGTGGGTACGATCGCCTACATGTCGCCCGAGCAACTGCGTGGTGAGGGAACGGATCGGCGGGGCGACATCTGGTCGTTGGGCGTCGCTCTTTATGAAATGGTCGCCGGCCACCTCCCCTTCGCCGCTGATAACGAGCAGGCTGTCAGATATGCGATCCGAAACAGCGAGCCCGCATCACTGGCGAGTGTCCGGGAGGACGTGCCGACCGAGTTGGAGATGATTGTCCGCAAAGCTCTGGCCAAGAAGCGTGAGGATCGTTACGAAAGCGCTGAGGAGCTGCTCCACGATCTCCGCAATCTCTACAAGTTTCTCGATCCCGACCGGGAAGACTCTGATCAACTCTGGACTTTCAAGTATCCGGGCGGGAAACGTCTCCTGCGGACATCGGTTATCGGCCTGGCCATCGCGACGTGTGTAACCACTTGGCTGTACTTAACTCAAAAGAATCCGCCGCCTCCCCTACCCGTCTATCGACCACTGCAGATCACCAGTGCAGAAGCGTGGGAGGGCGATCCGTGTATCACTCCGGATGGAGGACGTATCGCCTACGCCTCCAACGAAACCGGTAACCTCGAAATCTATGTGGTCGACGCCCATGGTGGCCGGCCCGTCCGAGTGACAGAGAACCCAGCAAATGACCAGCGCCCGGCGTGGTACCCGGACGGAGGCAAGCTCGCATTCGTCTCGGACCGGGGGGGCAAGACGAGCATTTGGAAAACGGGACAGCTGGGAGGCGGGGCGACCTTGTTGGTCCCGGATGCCGATTTTCCCGCTATCTCACCCGATGGCCGCCGCATCACTTTTACGAGATGCACCGCCAGTGGGAACAGTCACATTGCGGTGGCGGATATCGATGATCCCACCCAATTCCAGTGGCTCACCACTGACGAGAAAGGTTACTGGAGTCATAAACACCCGGCATGGTCGCCCGACGGCAGCACGATCTGTTATGCAGACTGGCACAACTTGTGGCTTGTTCCCGCCAAGGGAGGGGAAGCACGCCAGCTGACGAGCGGCGGCCTCTACGACCGCAAACCCGTGTGGTCGTCCGACGGACGCTCGATCTACTTCTCGAGTGCACGGGAAAAGGTCTTTGCACTTTGGCGGGTAGGCGTCGATGGCGGATCTCTTCAGCGATTGACTCCGGGATCGGGGCCGGAATGTTACCCGACCCTGTCCAAAACCGGTGTTCGGCTGGCCTATTCGACCCAGCAAGAAGATTGGGATGTGGTCGTTTTGGATCGGGTCAGCGGCAAGGAGACACGGCTGCCCGGCTTGCACGATGATAAGTTACCCGCAATATCCAGAGACGGTAAAAAGATAGCGTTTGTTTCGAATCGTTGGGGTGGCAGCGATCAACTCTGGCTGGTGGAACTTGTGGACGGTGTTCCCCGCGGGGCTGCCCGCCGGTTGACCGATCAAAAAGGTGATGTATCTCATCCAGCGATCTCACCGGATGGTATGTGGATAGCATATTACCTCGTAGCTGGCGAGGAGCGTGATATCTGGATCTTGCCGATTGAAGGAGGGCGGCCCATACGGTTCACGGATCATCCGGCTTCGGATATCCACCCTGCCTGGTCACCTGATGGGACGCGGTTGGTTTTTGTGTCAGAGCGCGGCCACGGGGGGGTCGCCTCCATCTGGATGGCCGAAGTACATGCGGGGAAACGAGTCACTGCACCACGTCTCCTGCAGGATTGGAATGTGGGCTCCTTCGCGCCTGTATGGTCGCCGAATGGCCGGATGCTGGCCTTTACGGCCGCCAAGGAGAACGGCTTCGAGGTGTGGGTGATGCCAGTCGATGGTAGTGCGCCCCCACGGTGCTTGACCAATGGCGCGAATGCTTCACGTGTGCGGTGGGATACCAAAACGGACACGATTTGGGCCAGCGGGTTCTGGGGCGAGCAATTTCCCAGCCTGCACATGATTTCGCCCAGTGACGGTAATATCCAGTCAGTTGAACCACAGGTCGATTTTGGCCGCTTAGCTCACTACGGTCTTTTTGATATGACGCCGGAGGGAGACACGGTTGTCATCTGCCGGATTGGATCCGAAGGTAATATTTGGGTGCTCGAAGCTAGGGACGGCACCTTCTAACTCACCACGAGGGGGCGAACAATGGGTACATTGAAAATTGGACTGGGAACCGATCATATCAAGGCAGGGAGGTTGAAAAAAGCATGTGCCGAGATTTCGAGATGCCTGGATGCTCTGAACAGTAGTGTTAAGAACAAAGCAACGGTCCGAGATTGGAAACCGATAAAAGTTCCCGCGCGGAGCAATCCCGGTAGTGATCCGCAAATCGAAGATACCGGCAAGAAGTGCGAACCGTTTCCTTACGACCCACCTGCGGGGGGTGGGGGTGACTCGGAGAAACAGATTAGTTTTGGTGAGGCGATCGATGTGCTCGCGCACAATTTGAACATGTGCAATGCATTCATACAATCGCTGGAAGACGATTTGGTGATATACCTGGAAGAATAGTATTTTACCACGCACAGCGTGAGCTTTTTGGCGAAACGCGAAAACATTTGTGAGGGTCAAGCCGTCATGCACGGGATTCATTCGCTCTTCGTCGTTCTGACAAATCATTGCAATCTTGCCTGCCGCTACTGTTACCAAAACGTCAGGAGTCACCGGAGTATGCCTTGGCCCACACTCCGGTCAGCGCTGGATTTCCTTGGTCAGTCGCACCACGACGGGATCACTATCACGTTTTCAGGCGGGGAGCCGCTGCTGGAATACCCGCTGATTCAGCGTTCATTCACTCACTTGCAAGGAGAGGAATTCGCCGGTAAGAATTTTGCCTACCGGGTTGCCACGAACGGAACCAAACTCACAGAGGAGAGGATGGATTTTTTGGTTCGAAATCGTTTCGAGATCCGTATCAGTTTTGACGGTGTTCCAAACTCTCAGGAATTACGCGGCAAGAATAGTTTCGCGATACTCGACAGCCGGCTGGATGCGCTCAGAACGCTGAACGAGACATATTACCGCCGGAATCTTACCATGGCGGTTACAATCCTGCCGGAAACCGTGAAGTATCTCGCTGACTCTTTTGCCTACTTCCTCGACAAGGGTGTTCAAAACCTCACGATCACACCCTGTTTGACTCATCATGGCGCATGGTGCGATGAGCTTCTCGAAGATTTGGAGATTCAGTTCGTCCGGATTTTCGATATGAGCAGAGCTCATTTGCAGGCGACCGGTGAAATACCGCTGACCTTGTTCCGCAGAGAGTCAAACCGGAAATCGCTCCCACAGGGCCAATGGGCGATGTGCCGGGCGTTACAGGGTGAAGCGGTGGCCGTCGACATGGAGGGTCACATCTACGGTTGCGGCTCATTTTCGCCTGCGGTTCACAAATTCGAGAGCGCGTTAATGCAGAAGCGAGCCGACGCTTTACTGCTGGGAAATCTCTGGGATGGCGATTTGGCCGAGCGGTTGAGTGGCGACCACTTGACCGGACTCGCAGTCGACATATTCCAGCACAAGGAGAGGAAGTATTCCTCTTATCGTCGTTGTTGCGACTGTGAATTTTTCTCCGACTGCTGTGTGTGCCCACTATCCATCGGGTACATTGCAGGCAACGAAGACCCCCGCCGTGTCCCGGATTTTATATGTGCTTTCAATACTGTCGCCCTCAAGAAGCGTGACGAGTTTCCGGTCGTGGACCGGCAATGGCAGATGCTACACAATCCAGACGTTCTTTTCGCAAAAATACGGCCATGGCTGGCGTGGGCGGAATCCTTGGGCGGGAACACCTCGTACCGGCAGGCAGACACGGATTTTTGAGTGTCAATCCGCAGGATTTTCTTCACCGTTGTCCTGGGCCGCGGGTGCGGGTGTGTCGACCACGGGGTTGCCCAAGGGGCCCACGTCCGGCAGCACGTCACGGAACACGACCCCGTAAATGTCCCACACCGTGACGAACAGCGCAGCCACGATGGGGCCGATGATGAAGCCGACCACACCGAACAGGATAATCCCCCCCAAGGTGCTGAACATGATCAATAAGTCGGGCATCTGGGTATCGTGTCCCACCAAACGTGGCCGCAGGACGTTGTCGACGCTGCCGACGATCAGGCCGCAGAACAAGGCCAGACCAATGCCTTTGACTGCGTGACCGCTTGCAATGAGGATGATCGCGGCGGGGGCCCATACCAATGCCGTACCGATACCGGGGATGATCGAGAGCACGGTCATGAGCGTGGCCCAAAACAAGGCACCGCCGATACCAACGACCCAAAGCGCCAATCCCGCGAGACCACCTTGTAGAATACCGATGATGAGAGTGCCCTTGATGGTGGCACGGGTAACAGATGTGAACCGGTCCAGCATCCGGGTTTCGTCCTCGTGCCCCAGCGGCATGTAGTAGAGGATTTTGCGCAGCACCTTGTCGCCGTCCATTAGAAAGAAGAACATGGCATAGAGCATGAGGAAGAGATGGAATAAGAATGTGACTGTCCCTTTGGTCGCGGACGAAAGACTGTTGATCACGAAGCTGCTGATGGTGCCGAGGAGCTGAGCAGCCTTGGTCAGAATTTGTTCGCGGTAAGGTTCGATCTTGTCGTAGAAAGGTAGGTCTTCGAGGTAGTGAGCGAGTTCGTCGGGTTGAGACAATTGCTCGGCGACCCAGGGGCTGATCTTCTCGCTGACGCTCAGAGCTTGAGAGGCCACGATTCCCAGAACGGACAGAAGAGGCACGAAGACCAGTATGAACAGGAGTAGGAGAGTCACTAAGGAAGCTAGTGCCCGGCGTCCCCGGAACCAGCGGACGAAACGGTTATACAGGGGGTGCGAGAGCCCCGAAAATATCGCCGCCAGCAGAATGGTCATCAGGAAATTACGGATCATGGCCACAAAAACGACCGAGATCCCGATGACCAGGACGATCAGAAAGGTTTTACTCAGGCGGCTGTTTTCCATGCCAGGCACAGTAGCAGACGCGCGCGCGGTCAGCAATCACCGGTTCGGGTACCGTCGAGACACCATTCTGTGGTAGCATGTCCCTTCTTCGTGGGCTGTAGTGTCCTCGCAGATGGGGGCTATGAATAGCTAAACGGGTAGTGGGGAAATGAAAGAGAAGATCCGCTGCGAATGGGCCGGGAGTGACCCCCTTTATCTGAATTATCACGACGAAGAGTGGGGAGTACCGGTTCATGACGACCCTAAGCTATTTGAATTTTTAGTTTTAGAGGGGGCGCAAGCGGGCTTGAGCTGGATCACCATCCTCAAGAAACGGGAGAATTACCGGGAATCTTTCGACCGCTTCGATCCAGGGAAAGTGGCCCGGTATCGGTCTGCCAAGGTTACCAGACTGCTACAGAATCAGGGAATCGTGCGGAACCGCCTGAAGATCGAGGCCGCTATCGGCAACGCAAAAGCCTTTTTGAAAGTAAAGGACGAGTTTAGTAGTTTTGATGCCTACATCTGGCAGTTCACCGGTGGCGAAACGATCCAAAATGCTTACCGTTCGCTGCGAGAAATACCGGCCGTGACACCAGAAGCGGAGGCAATGAGCAAAGATCTGAAACGTCGCGGTTTTAGGTTCGTGGGCCCGACGATTTGTTACGCGTTCATGCAGGCGTGTGGCATGGTGAACGATCACGTCGTGAGCTGTTACCGTTACCAAGAGCTACGCTAAGGAGCAAGACGATGGCTGAGATCAAAGAATTCAATTCAGTAGACGACATCCTGGATTTCGCGATCGACAGGGAGCAGGAAGCTGTCGATTTCTACACCGATTCAGCAGCCAAGGTGGACAAACCCTGGATGCAGCAGGTCTTAATGCAGTTTGCCAAGGAGGAAAAGGGCCACAAGGCTAAACTGCAAGCGGTCAAGAAGGGCGAGAAGCTATTGTCCGTCAAAAGCAAGGTGATGGATTTGAAGGTGGGTGACTACCTGGCGGATGTAGAAGTTGGTGAAAATATGTCCTATCAACAGATTCTGATCGTGGCCATGAAACGGGAAAAGACAGCGTTCAAGCTCTACAACGACCTGGCAGAGAAGATCGATGATGCCGAGGTCAAAAACCTGTTCCTCGGCTTGGCCCAGGAAGAGGCCAAACACAAGCTGCGCTTCGAGGTGGAATACGACGAGGTGATCCTCAAAGACAACTGACAGACAAGTATTCCATCCGGAGATTTCCGCGCTGCGATTATCGACAGCCGGGAACATATATGGCGACTGGGTGTAAATTGGTGGGCGGAAGCCCACCGATTTTTATACAATGAGTTCATGCATTCATGATCCGGGTGAATGTGAGACTGTGAGGGAAAAAACCATGATTTTCACTCTTTTGAGACCCAAACCGTCAAAACTGAGATCAATCAGCCTCATGTTGTTGCTGGTGTTGGCATTGGCGGCATGCGGAAACAAAAACAGCGTGGCGTCCCGTTCCCAGAGTGCAACCACGAGTTGCGAGACGGCACCCGTTCAAGAGAGGAACGACATGTCAGAAGACAAGTACGAGGTCGCTAAATCCGATGCTGAGTGGCGAGAGGAATTGACCCCCGAACAGTACCAAATCACCCGTCTGAAGGGGACCGAGCGAGCCTTCACAGGTAAGTACTACAATCACAAGGGAGAGGGCCAGTATCGCTGTGTCTGCTGCGATGCGGTTCTTTTCACCTCGACAGAAAAATACGACTCTGGCTCAGGCTGGCCGAGTTTCTGGGCGCCGGCCGCTGACGCCGTCATAGCCGAGGAGAGGGACACGAGTTTGGGAATGGAGCGCATTGAAGTGACCTGTGGTCGCTGCGGCGCTCATCTCGGGCATGTATTCGAAGATGGCCCGCAGGACAAGACGGGTTTGCGCTATTGTGTCAACTCCGTCTCGCTCGAATTCCAGCCCGCATCCCAAGATTCGGGGGGGAGCGATCCCTGAGAGGTCGAACGAAAGAGCGAACGAAAGGTCCAACGAAATGTCCGATGAAAAACCCCGCGAAAAGTTCGACGATAAGCTCGGCGAAATGTCCGACGAAATGTCCGACGAAATATCCCGAAATTCCGATGACCTGAAGCTGGTTAAATCGTTCAACAGCGAAGTTCAGGCCGAGATGGCCAAGGAGTTGCTGGCGCGGGAGGGTATACCTGCCATCATCCTCTCCGATGACTGCGGTGGCATGCAACCCCAACTTCAGTCCCTATCCAAAGGGGTACGCTTGCTGGTTGAACCGGGAGATCTCGAGCAAGCCAAGGATATTCTCCAGGTGATCGATTCCTCCGATTGATCCCATGCCCACCTAAGTTCTAGGCGTTTTCCCAGGTTGGCAATCACGAGCGAAATATGAGCCGGCTCGGCTGGCGTAGGGCGGAGAAATCTGGCTCTCCAGGTATATCCATGATATAAAGTGATGGGACACTTCGTCAGAACATTTTGACTCGCCGAGAACGCAGGAGCAGCCCATTGCACAACGTCACCTCCATTATCCTCGGTGGTGGCCGGGGTACTCGACTTTTTCCCCTCACCCTCGAGCGATCCAAACCCGCTGTGAGTTTTGTCGGCAAGTACCGGTTGATCGATATCCCCATTTCCAACTGCATCAATTCGGGAGTCAAACGGGTGTTCGTTTTGACCCAATTCCTCTCGGCCAGCTTGCACCGTCACATCATGCAAACTTACACATTCGATGTCTTTACCGACGGTTTCGTTGACATCCTGGCGGCCGAACAAACCCCGCAGGGTGAGGACTGGTTCCAAGGCACGGCCGATGCGGTGCGAGCCACCCTGAACCACACCACCTACTACGGAGCCGACCAGATGCTGATCCTCTCGGGAGATCATCTCTATCGGATGGACTACCGGGACCTGGTCAGGAGTCATCGCGAGAGCAAGGCCGATATTACTCTCTGCGTTTTTCCCTGCACGCGCGAGGAAGCACACCGGATGGGATTGCTGAAGGTGGACGGCAGTGGTCGGGTGGAGGAGTTCGTGGAGAAACCGCAGGATCCCGCGGTCATCGCGGACTTCGGAGCTCCCCGCAGACTCTTCGAAGGACTCGGTCTCAGCGGCGGCGAGGACAAGTGTCTGGCCTCCATGGGAATCTACGTGTTCGAACCCCAGGTTCTCATCGACAGCCTCGATCTGCACCTGTGCGGCATGGAAGGCGGCGTTGCCCCCCTGAACGGGCCGCCCGGTCCGAAGATCAAGATCGTCGACGTCAAATGCCCGGCGAGCGGCGAATCGGACAGCGCGGCGATCGAGGTCATCGATCGAATCGCCACCGCAATGATCGCCTGGAATGCCCAGGACTTTGTCGTCAATCCCGGCGACCCGGCCTTCAGGCTCGGAGGCGGCGGCCGGCGTTGGGCCCGGCAACTGCGGTTCGCCGTGTGCGCCGCCGAAGTCTCGGCCACGCCTGCCAACCGCATATGGCGAGACAAGGTGATCGACATCATGCTGCAGTCACCCGACTGGGATGCCGATAACAAGATGTACTGGCTCGGCGCCGGGCCGACCGACAATTCCAGCCGCCTCGGCAAAGGCGCGTTCGCGCGCGGCGACCGGATAGCGATTACGTTCCACATGGGTATCTGGATGGATGCGCTGTGGCACGCATGGTTGGCGCTGGATGCTGAAGGCGATGCGCGGGCCGCGGATTTGCGCCAACGTCTCATCGATAT
>Ga0209536_100014073_pt1 | contig 11509 bp, 9 predicted proteins | sample DeeMarSeWOR28_12_FD_187461 | JGI IMG/M metagenome (GOLD analysis project Ga0209536, IMG submission 187461) | Marine sediment microbial communities from White Oak River estuary, North Carolina - WOR-2-8_12 (SPAdes) (version 2) | ecosystem: Environmental > Aquatic > Marine > Intertidal zone >... | reverse complement strand
GCGGCAGCAAGGACAAAGCCGCGATCCAGGCCAGCATGTTCAACAAGTTCACCGATTTGGACTTGCCAATGAGAATGGATCCCACGGCGTAAAGCAGCACTGAGAGCAGAGTCAGACCCAATGCCGCCAATGACACCGTAGATTCGGTACCACCCGCGACGTAGACGGCTCCCAAAGTCGCGATCAGTATCCCCAGCCACTTCCGAGAGGAGATGTGCTCACGAAAGAAGAGAAAGGCCAGCACGGCCGATAAAGGCGGCATCAGCTGTGTGCCAATGGCCACTGTTGTCAGGCTGTCGGTAACTGCAATAGCCTGGTACAGCAAGTAAAAAGAACCCGTGCCAATCGCCAGTGCGGCGGCAAGCAGTTGCCAGGAAATGCGCACCAATGGCCGCCACCACGGGAGCAGGATCGCCAGGGTCAGAACGGCCCTGCAAAACGCCAATTGTTCGGGTGAAAATGCTTCCAGCGCCACCCGCGACGCCACAAAATTGAAGCCCCATACCACCACGGTGCCAAGCATCAGCAGGATGTGGAGCGGTTTCAAATTCAGCAATCCGCGAGCAGGGTCAGGCGGCCGGCAATGGCGGCCGGAATCCGGATACCCGCGACTTATGAAAAATCAATTCGCCGGGTCGAGAGCTACGACCGGGATCTGGCGGGGGGTTGCCTCCTGGTAGTCTTCGTAAGGTGGATAGATTTCCACCAACTGCCGCCATAGCGACTCGCGTTCCTGACCCTCCGCAGTCCTGGCTCGTACCGCGAACCTGTCATGTGCTACCTGGATTTCGCAGTCGGGTCTGGCCACCAGGTTGAGATACCAGGCGGGGTGGCTTGGCGCACCGCCCTTGGAAGCGATGATCACGTAGCTGTCCTGCACTTTTTTATAAATCAGCGGCAGCACGCTGGCGCGCCCCGATTTCCGACCCGTGGTCGTCAGCAGCAAGGTTGGCAGCAGACCCGGTCCACCCACGGCGGTGGAGTCCCACATGTGGCCTTTGTCCGGGTCTCTCAGGTAAAGTTCGACATGTTGGGCGATCCAGTCCGGCAGTCCGCTATCCCGGGCCTTGTCATTCATGGCCTTGCTCTCCTCAGGTTGGTGTGGGTCATTCTAGCGGAATTCGCGCTTTCTCATTCCATCGGGATCTATGGACTCACGAATCAGCCTGACCTGAGCGGCCGTTCGCCAATTTGTCGAGCTTTCCGCGGGCCGCGTAAGACAGCAGGCCCCATGGCAACGCCCAGACTTCCGATGCCGGGGCGTCGAACTCCGCGGCATCGGTGATGGTTGCCACATGGCTCAAGTTTGAGGCGCGCTCATCTCTGCTCCGGGAATCGGGTTGAAGTAGTGAATTTCCACGCTTCTTCGGGCGATCTTCCAGACGCCGTCACGCCGCTCGAAGTCGTCTGTGTACGTCGCGCTGATCATCTGAACGACGTCGTCGGTGGTCGCGCCCATGCAGTCAACGTTGCACACGCCATGCGCGTGATCGGCATCGCTAAAAGTGACCCTGAGGTTTGAAGTCAGGTGGTGTGTTTCCCGCCAAACCGGGTAGAGAACGTCGTAAACAGCTTTCCGGATTCCCTCGTGCCCGTGAAAAGTGCCGAAAGGCGGGCCGATTTCCCACACCGCGTCCGCATGCCAAATGCTGATAAAGCGATCCCAGTCCTGGGTGTCGAAACCGAGGCAGTAGTCGGTCACCAGGTCACGCAGGGCGCTTCGGCTCTCCAGTTCGTCGACCCGGCGCAGCAGCGCTTCGATGTCGCTGAGTGATTCAACCGGCTTGTTCATCGTTTCGCTCCTTCAATGCCGGTACACGCATGTATGGCGGCTTCCGGCGTCATTTAAACCGCTAGTTCTTTTCCGCCCCCTGTTTGATCCACTCCCGGATGGTGTCGATCTCGCCCTTGGCCAGCGGTGTTTGCGGGGAGGGCATTACCTCGCCTTTGCCGCCGGCCGCCAAGTGTCCGCCGGTCAACTTCAGGTAGGAATAGCTCGCGGCAGGCCTGCCGGGCTCAACCAGGAGCAGGGCGCTCTGGACGGACGGGACATTGACCATGCTCTCCCAGGCGTCCGGATAGAGGGAGTGGTCACCTTGCGCAGCGCCCGGAATGTGGCACATCACGCAGTGCTGCATCAGGATCGGCTGTACGTCCGCTTCGAAACTCACGGTCTTCGATTGTGCGCCTGCGGAGCACAACAGCGCGGCCACGGGCAGGACGTAGTTCAGGTACCAGCGTGCATTTCGATGTTCAGGCATCGCTCCCGGTATCTTGATGCGCGGCGTTGGCCGCTATGTATCCGAATACGGCAGCCAGGCCCAGGGTGTGGCCGGCCCCGTAGTAGGCCTCGCCGGAAGGGCTTGCAATGCAGTTGCCCGCCCCGTAAAGCCCCGGTATCGGCGCACCGGTGGTGTCCAGCACCCGGGCGCCGGCGTCGATCGCGGGCCCGCCGGATGTGTCCAGTGCCCCTGCCGCCAGGATGATCGCATGGTATGGCCCTTTGGCGCTGAATGGATGCATCGTGACCGACGGGTACGGATTGGACGGTTGCGAGGTGCCCGCAGCCATGGGGGAAAACACCAGGTGCCACTCGCTGTCGTACGCTGCTTTGCCGCGCCCGAACTCTTTGTCATCGCCTGCCTGGGCAAAGGCGTTGAACCGCTCGATGGTCTGCGCGAGATTTTCGCTGAACGCCGGAGACAGGGAAAGGCCTCCTGTGCGCTCCTTGATTTCTGCCAGCCGCGCTTCGATCCGGGAAGAGAGCTCGCCAAGGGTTTGCCCTGACAGCACCCAGCGGCTGCCGGCCGGGTCGGTAGGAAACGGATAGGCCCCGGCAAAACCCTCGGCGCTGCGTTGGTCGTAGACCATGAACAACAAACGGTTCGGGAATTCTGCGAACGTCGAATCGTAGTAGCCGTGCGCTTCGGTGCGATCATTGTAGTTTCGCTTCTCGTTGACCACGCGCAGTCCGTAACGGTTCACCTGCAGCATCGAGTCTCCGGGTGGGAAAAATACGCCGGCTGCCAGGGTTCGCGCTACCAGGGTCTCTTCCAGAACGACTTGCGTCCGCCAGGCGGTAGACAGATCGCCCATGCGCGCACCGGCCGCCCCGGCGATGTCGATGAAGTCTCCGGTCGACCAGGGCATCGCGCAGGAGCCGAGCAAACCCATACCGGGCTGGTAGCTATCGACGAACTCAGTATTGTGGGCGTAACCACCGCTGCCGAAGATTACCCCCTTGCGAGCCCGGATGCTGACGCGTTTGCCGGCCGCCTCACACTCCAGCCCGATCACGCGGCCATCCGGGTTTCTGATCAATTGCGCCGCCCGGTGGCCGGTCAGGATCGGCACTTTACGCCGTTCCAGCGCGGTCCGGAATTGGGTCATCAGTTCGGCGCCCAGCCCCATGGAGCCGTCCGCTTTCAGCGGCCCTAGAGCCCGTCCCGCCGGGACCTTGTTCTCCGGCACATTATCGAGGTAGTCGGTTGCCGGGCGGTCCAGCGCGAACATCCGCCACTCGCCCAGCCTGAGGTCGCCATGCGAACGCAGGCTCTCGATGGCCTGCGATCCGTTGTCATAAAACGCCTCGAGGAGTCGGTACTCTGATTCCGATACCCCCAGCGTGTCCGCCGACGGATTGAAGCGCTGAGGGTAGGAGAACCGCACCATGTAACGCATGCAGTCGTCCTTGCTGTCCTCGATGCCACGCTCCCTGAGCGTAAAATTGTCCGGAATCCACAGGACGCCGGCGGATTTCGCAGCCGTTCCACCCGTGATCGGCGCTTTTTCGACGACCATCACGCGATCACCGTTCTGCTGTGCGGTCACCGCCGCTGCGCAACCGGCGGCGCCGCTGCCGACGACCAGGATGTCCGTATCGTGATCCCATTCGACGGCCGCTTCCGCGGTCCGGGATTGTAGGGTGATCGCCCCCAGGGAGACGGTCATGGCGCCTGCACCGGCCAGTACCTGCCGACGTGTTACGCCCCGTTTGTCTTCCGTTCGGTCTCGAGTCATCGTTGGTCTCCGCGCTTAGCGTTGAAGCTCAATGCCGGCGGCTTCCCTGTCCCAGCAGTCGTCGGTAATCCCTTCATTTTTCAGCTTGAATTTCTCGACGCGTTCGCTGGGTGTTTTGGGCATGCTGTCGCGAATGGCGATATAGCGGGGAATCGCGAAATAGGCCAGGCGTGGCTCGCACCAGCGAATCAGTTCTTCTTCGGACACCTGGTAGCCTTCTTTCAGAACGACGACTGCCTTGACCTCTTCTTCGCCGAGCTCTGATGGTACCCCCACCACGCAGGACTCCAGCACGGCTTCATGCGAACTGACTACGGATTCGACCTCGAACGACGAGATGTTTTCACCCCGCCGCCGGATCGCCTGCTTCTTGCGGTCCACGAAAAAGAAGTAGCCGTCTTCGTCCATGCGCCCGAGATCGCCGGTGTGAATCCAGCCGTTGCTAAACAGTTCCAGCGTGGCTTCCGGCTTGTTGTAATAGCCGGTGGTGCCCACGAACATCTTGTTGGAGCGGGCGATAAACTCACCCAGGCTACCCGGCTTGCACTCGTTGTCATCGTCATCGACGATGCGCACGTCCCAGCCCGTGATCGGCTTGCCGCAGGCGCCGGCCCGCGGCTCGTCGTAGGGGCTGACCAGGCAGCAATAGCATTCCGTCATGCCGTAGACTTCCAGGATCTTGGTGTTGAAGCGCTTCTGGAAGGCGTGCCACTCGTCCTGCGGCGCCGCCGCGCCCACCATTAGCCGGACCGGATTGTCGGCGTCGTCCTCACGCTCTTCCTGCTTCAGCAGGATCGGGATGATGCCGCCGATGTAATTGGCCTCGGTGCAATTCCAGCGCCGGCAGTCGTCCCACAGCCGGCTGGCGGAAAAGCGGTCGACGATGACGGCTTTAGCGTCCGCGAGGATGGCGGGCCCGATGGTGATGCCCTGGGCGTTGCCGTGAAAGAAGGGTAGGCCGGTGTAGAGAACGTCGTCCTCCGTGTATCGCGAATATTTTACCGACTCTGCCCAGATGTCGTACCAGTAGTGGTGGCTGAACATCACACCTTTTGACACGCCGGTGGTCCCCGAGGTGTACAGAATGGTCGCGAGGTCGCTGTAGTGCACATTGACGCCGGGTGAATCGGAGGAATGATCCATCAGCTCCGTGAAATCCATATGCTCGAAGCCCGCCCATTGCGGCATGGCATCTCCGCTGGATGCCGCGTCGGTATAGGCGATGTGACGGATGTCGTCCAGGTCGTCGGCAATCCCTTCCAGGCGGTCCAGGTATTGCAGGTCCGCTACCAGCGCAACGCAATCCGACTGCACCATCTGGTAGGCCAGGCCCTGGCCCTTGAGCGCGACGTTGATCGGCACCTCGACCGCGCCGATCTTGTTCAGGGCAAACCAGGTGTAGAGGAACTCGGGACTGTTGGGCAGCATGATGGCGACCTTGTCGCCATGTTTCACGCCCAGGGACAAGAAGCCATTGGCGGCCTTGTTGATCCGCTCGTTGAATTCAGCCAGGTTTATAGGATCGTCGCCGAACTGGAACACCACGTGGTCGGGGTACTGCCGCGCCTTGTCCTCGATGATCCTGGTCAACACGCGGTCGTGCTGCGCGTATTCCTGCATATTCCAAGAAGCCCACTTTTTCGCATGGCGCTCGAATTTGTCGTCCCAACGACCCATGAATCTCCTCCTGCCTTATTTGTAAAACACACTCGCATCCAGATACTGCTGGTCCATGAAGCTGGAAACCAGTTTCTGGGATTCGCCGTACCAGACGCCGTCGTCGTGGGCTTCGAGCATTTTGCCCAGGTCCCAGGTGAATATTTTTTCCGGGACGACCTCGATGATGCAGCGCAGCGGCGTGTGCACGGCCTCGAACGCGACCTGTCGCTGCTCATCGGTTTCCAGTTCGAAAAAGTACTTGTCGATGATCATCCAGTGGATCTCCCGCATGAACGCATCGTCGTCGTGGATCTTCGCCTGGCCCATGACCAGGATGGCTTTCTGGTGCCGGACGTTGGTGCCGTCGTTGTGGATGGCAACCGACATCTTCGGGTTTTCCGTCAGGCAGCCGACTTTGAGACGGTAGTTCTTGATCGTGCTCATCATGATGTTGTCGTTCTTGATGACGTAGAACATCGGCGTCACGACCGGATAACCCCGCTTGTTCACATGACCCATGTTGCAGTAAGCGTTGTTGCGGTACAGCAACTCGAACTCCTCGGTCTCCATCGGATAGTCGGTGCGCACGTTCAGTTGCTCGAGCCTTGCCGGATCGAACCGGACATCGTCTTTGGTGGACATCTGTATTTTCTCCTTTGTTACAGTTTTTGATTGCGTCGGCGCACAGCCAAGTTGCCGCGCACCCCATCTCAAGAAGTTACAGGGGCGCAGACGCCCCTGTAAGTCCAGGCCGGAAGTGGCCTGTCGTCCTGGCTACCGGAAGTATGCGATTGCTCGCTACTTACTCAGAAGCGGTAGCTGACATTCACGCCGTACGCCCTCGGGGGACGAACTGCCGTGTACGTCCACAGCCCTGCAAATCCGACGGCTGCTCCCACGTCATAGCCCTGCTGCCACGAATCGTCATCGTTCAGGTTGAGGCCCCACAGGCTGACGCTCAAGTTGTTGAGTGTGTACACCAGCGAAGCGTCGACGGTGGAGTGAGCCGGTGCCTGGGCCTGGGGTGCATTGAGGATCGTGTATTCAATATCGTCCACATAATGCCAGGCTGCTCTCGCCGTCAGCAGTCCGTTACCCAGCTCGAAGGTGAGTACCGGGCTGACCGTAGCGGTCATGTCCGGAGCGCGACGCAGATCAAGATAGGTGAGGTCGGTACCCGTGGGTGGATCGATCCACTCATCGAAACTCGCATCGAGCAGGCCAAGGTTCCCTTCAAGCCTGAAGTTTTCCGTGAACAACCAGTTGAAATCAACCTCCATGCCCCGAATCGTGGCCTGGGCGGCATTCAGCACGACCGTCTGCTGCCCGGTGCCCTGGCTGGTGGGAACACTCCCCTCTTCCTGCTTGTCCTTGTAATCCATGGTGAAGACAGAGGCGTTCAGCCGTAAGCGTCCACCCATCCACTCACTCTTCATGCCCAGTTCGTAATTGTCCACGGTCTCGGGATCGTAGGGTATCGAGGCCGCTTCATAAGTCCCGGCCCGTCCACTGAACCCGCCGGCCCGAAAACCCTTGGAATACAAGCCATAGAACATCAGGTCGTCGTTCATCTGGTAACGTACGCCCAGCTTGGGCGTGAACTCGTCCCAGGATTTCTTAAAGGGATTGTCAGGTCCGCCAAGCTCCTCGAGCTCCGGCATCAGCGGATCTTCGTAAGCATTGGTCTTCTTGTCCTTGGTGTAGCGGCCACCGACCGTCAGGGTCCAATTGTCGGTCAACCGGTAATCTGCCTCCACGAAGATGGCTTTGGATTTCGTGGTCTGCCAGACGGACTGCGGCACCTCCAGTACCGTCCCAGCCGGCAGGCCAAACAGGAAGTCGCCGAAACCAATATAGCTGTAGAGGTCAATGTGGTAATCCGCATCCCAGTAGTAAAGGCCCGCGGTGTAGCTGAGACGGTCGCCTGCATAATTGAGCCGCAGTTCGTGGCTCTGCTGATCCCAGGTCGCTGGCCGGTCCGTGTGGTACAGCGTCAGTGCGGTGGCATCCCAGTCCTGGTAAACCTCTTCATCCGTCGAAAAATCCCCGAAGACGTACACTACATCGTACTGTTCATTGATTTCCCAGGTCGCATTGATGATGTGGGTCTTCGTATCGAAATAGGTTTGATACGGGGGATCGTCGTTTTGAGCCACGGTGTAACGATCTCCGGTTTGAGGCACGGTCACGCTCTGGGCACACTGGTTGTAGTAGAAGCACCAGACCTGGTCCGGCTGCGCCACATTGAGGAGTGTATTGGCATCCTGTTCCTGGGTGGTCTGGTCATAACGGTAGTAGATTTCGATGTCTTCCGTCGGCTTCCAGGTAAAGCTCGGGCTGATGATCGTGTAGTCCATCTCGCCGACATCGCGTTTCAGCGTGGTGTTGTAGAACCAGCCATCGCTTTGTCGCAGCGCGCCGCCCAGGCGAAACGCAAACGTGTCTGTTACGGTGAAGTTAACGAATGCATCCGCCTGCACATGTCCGTTATTACCCAATCCCGCGACGGCCAAACCGGAAAATCCGTCGAAGTCAGGCTTCCCACGGGTCACGTTGATGACGCCGCCAATGGAATTCCGTCCGAACAGGGTGCCTTGCGGACCCCTCAGCACTTCGACACTTTGCAGGTCAATGGCCTTCAACATCATGCCTGAGTTGACGCCGATGAATACGCCGTCGATCACCACGCCGACGGTCGGGTCGAAGTTCTTCTCCACGTCGGTTGTGCCAACGCCCCTGATCGACATGGCTGCGGGGCTGCCCGGGCCCTGTTGAATATCGTCGATGACGAGGTTGGGCGAGGCGTTCTGCAGGGTCTGGAGATCGACGTCGAATCGAATCTCAAGGTCTTTGTCGCTCAGCGCGCTCACGGACAAGCCGACCTCCTGCAGGTTCTCAACGCGCTTGCGCGCCGTCACGGTGACTTCTTCCAGGACCAGTTCTTCTTCCTGGGCGAAAGTGTGAGTGGGAATCAACAAAAGACTGGCGGCCATGCTGCTCGCCAGAGTCATATAGCCAAAACGTTTTGTAATCTTCATGTGAGGGTCCCCGGTTATGTTGGCCAAAGCTTCGTTTTTCCAGTCGTCTGTTTGTTTTTGTCGTGAAATCATCTGGGCCAGACTTCAACCACAGAATTCGGAACTTGAACTTTGTTCAATACTTCCACAGAATAAGAAGAATTGTCAAGCGAGTGGCGAGCTCGCCACGGTTGTTAAACAACAGTGCTGGTGCGCACCGCCGGGAACCGGCAAAGGGCGCAGGCAGAGAATCCGAGGTAACCATGTCAGATATCGAAGTCGAACGCAGAGGTGAGGTCGAATGGATCCGCTTGAATCGCCCGGACCGCATGAATGCTTACGATGCGGAAATGGCGCAGGAACTGATTGCCGCTATCGAGAATGCGGTTGATGCAGGGGTAATTGTACTAACAGGAACCGGAAGGGCATTTTGCGCCGGCGGCTACCTGGCCAACCTCAGCGACCCTGACCCGGCAGCGCTGCGGCGGATGTTTTACGGTTCCCTGAAAGTATACGAAGCACTGCGCACGAGTCCGCGGCCGGTCATCGCCGCGGTCAATGGCGCGGCGGCTGGCGGCGGCAATGAACTGGTGGTCGCCTGCGACATCGCGGTGGCGTCCGACAAGGCGACATTTGGCCAGACCGGCGTGCGCGTGGGCAGTGCCCCGGTGCTGGGGGGAACGAATTTCCTGACCATGAGCGTCGGGGAGAAGCGTGCCAAGGAGATCGCCTTCATGTGCCGGCGTTACCCGGCAGACGAGGCCTTGCGCATGGGCCTGATCAATGCCGTCGTGCCGGCTGACCAGCTGGAGGAGGAAGTGACACGATGGGCGGACGAACTGCTGGTCATGAGCCCGCGTTACCTGGAAATTGCCAAGATCAATTCCAACGTGTGGTGGAACCAGTGCCGCGACAATTACCTCAGCGGCCTGGGAATGCTGGTGCAGGCCATCGGGTCGGCGGACATGATCGAGGGTGCGTCGGCCTTCATGGAGAAGAGAAGGCCCCGGTTCGAAGGCCGGGCGGTGAAATAGGCAAGTTGAGCAAGCGGACCGTCTGCATGAATTTCGAATTGGAAAAGAAATACCTGGAAATCCAGGAGCAGGCACGAGCCCTGGCCCGCGAGGTCGAGCCCATCGCAGTGGAGGCTGACGACATGTCCGAACTCCACCCCGGTCTGCTGGCCGCTTTGCGGGCCAGCGGCCTTGCCGAACTGATGGTTCCGGCGGAGTTCGGAGGGCGCTGGGAGCGCCCGGACCCCCTGGCCATTTGCCTGGTTCGCGAGGTGCTGATGGGCACATCGGCCAACGCCGACTCTTTGTTTGCGATGCAGGGTATCGGCAGCTATGCAATCACGGCTGCCGGTTCCTCGCAGCAGCAAGCCCACTGGCTGCCGAAGGTTGCCAAAGCCGAGGTGCTGGCCGCCCTGGCGCTGACCGAGCCCGATGCCGGCTCGGATCTCAAATCCGTCACTACCGAAATCCAGCCCGTTGCTGACGGCTTGTTGCTGCGTGGGGAGAAATCGTACATATCCAATGCCGGCGCCGCTGCATTTTATGAAGTGTTTGCGCGCGAGGGGTCCGGTTACTCGATGGTATTGGTTCCCGCGGATGCGCAAGGCGTGTCGGTGACACCCACTCCCGAACTGATCGCACCGCATGTTCTCGGCGAGGTGAGCTTCGACGATGTCGTTCTCCCCGAGAGCGCGCGTCTGGGCCAGGCGGGCAAGGGACTGAACCTCGTTCTCGCCACCCTGGGTGTCTTTCGGGTTTCCGTTGCCGGGGCCGCTGTCGGCCTGGCACAGGCAGCGCTCGAAGAGGCTGTCCGGCATACGCGATCGCGCGTGCAGTTCGGCCGCCCGCTGGCGCGGTTGGGCCCGGTTGCACAGATGCTGGCTGATAGCTGGACCGAGATCGAAATGGCCAGGTTGCTGACCTACAAGGCTGCGACCCTGGCCGTTGAAGATCCTGCGGCATCGCTGCATCACTCGTCCATGGCCAAGCTGGGCGCCAGCGAGATGGCCTCACGCGTCGTCGACCGCTGCGTCCAGGTCATGGGGCGGTTCGGTCTGGAGCGGAATTCCAAGATCGAACGCCTGTATCGCCAGGCGCGCCCCATGCGTATTTACGAAGGCGCCTCGGAAGTTTTGCGCCTGGGCATCGCGCGGCAATTAACCGAGGAAGTGTCATGATGGACCTTCAACTCGAAGGAAAAGTAGCCATCGTGACGGGAGCCAGCCGTGGCCTCGGCCGAGCGGCTGCGGAAGCCCTCGTAGCTCAGGGAGCGAATGTGCTGGCCGCCGCACGTTCGGTGAAAGAGTTACAGGAACTGGAGCAATTGGCGCCGGAGAAGATACTCGCGGTGCCGTGCGACATGAAAGACAAGGCCGCGGTTGCTGCTTTGGTGGACCAGGCCATCGAGCGGTTTGGGAAACTGGACATTGTTGTCAACAACGCCGGGATTGCCCCGGCCGGGTTGTTCCTGGAACAGGACGAGCAGGTCTGGGACGATGTCATGGCTGTCAATGTCAACGCGCCGGCGATATTGGCGCGCGCCGCGGGCAGGCACATGGTTGCGCAGGGCTCGGGTAAGATCATCAATATTGCCTCGACGTCCGGAATCCTCGGCAAGGCGATGCTGGTGGCTTACTCGTCCTCAAAGGGGGCCTTGCTGCAGTTCACCAAGGCCTTGGCGGCGGAATGGGCTGCCAAGGGCGTCCAGGTCAACGCCATCGCGCCCGGGGCCTTCGAAACCGATGCACAACGCGTGGTGCTGGAGTCGCCGGATGGCGTACGCGTCACCACCAAGCTGTT
>Ga0209536_100014072_pt1 | contig 11509 bp, 8 predicted proteins | sample DeeMarSeWOR28_12_FD_187461 | JGI IMG/M metagenome (GOLD analysis project Ga0209536, IMG submission 187461) | Marine sediment microbial communities from White Oak River estuary, North Carolina - WOR-2-8_12 (SPAdes) (version 2) | ecosystem: Environmental > Aquatic > Marine > Intertidal zone >... | reverse complement strand
AAACGTTTTCAGTCCCTGCAAAGAGGGGCCTTGCAGTGCGACCGGACACAGCACCTCGGTGGCCGCCATCAGGATGTTGACACTAAGTACATCCCAGCCCGGGGCACAATCGAAAATCAGAAAATCCAAGGTGCCTTCTTTAGGAATGAGCTTTTTGGCCAGAACGGTTTGCCTAATCTCCCGGGGCTGCTCCCCCAACCAGTTTTTCAATTCTACCAGCCGGATACCACCGTCAAGAATCCATAAATTCTGTCGGCAGTGATGTATAGTATCATTTCTGGCAATATATTGATCGTTTTCAAGACGCTCGGTTACGAACTCATAGAGTCCGTAATGGGGTTTTTCACCCAGAAATTTAGCAACCTGTCCCTGGGTGTCACAGTCCACCAGCAATACCCGTTTTCCCATCGAAGCAAGTCCGTGGGCCAGGTTCACGGCGGTCGTGGTCTTTCCCACGCCGCCTTTGGCCATCGCTACAGCAATTTTTCGCATAAGGGACTTTCCTATTCTTATTTTCTCGATTTCTTCTGTTCGTACATTACAGAATTATTCTTTTATTTGCAAGCGGAATATTAACGGGGTACACTTTCTTGTTTTTAACCGGTTGTATAATATCCACTTCTGTGTGGCCCACCACAGCCTGGTCAACTGAGTACGTTTTCAATACTTTTCCAAGTTCATCTTGGTCTATAGGGGGATAACCACTTGAAGCTTTCAGGTACCCCCGATACCAAACCGGCCCATACTTTCCAATCAGGAATCTGTCAAGATTGTTATAGTCTTCTTGTTTGTTTACGTTTAAGAAATGCCTGAATCCTGAGTTTATTTCTTCCAGAGAATAACCAAGGGAATGTAATACCGGGGAAATTCCCGCATGGATGAATAATGTGTTTCCAATTTTCTCAACCACATTTTTGGTTCGTAACCATTTTCCCAATACAGTGTTTTCAGAAAATAATTCGTGGTATTTGATGTTAAGGTTTGATGTGAGACCGTAATATTTGTTTGAAATATACCTGATATCATTTTTCATTATCATTGCCTCGTGGTTGCCAATCAAGAGATGTACTTTACCTTGTTCATAATCTGCCTGCTGTTCAAGTTTATATATTAACCACAGTGCCTCTGTAACACCATCTCCACGATCCAGTATATCCCCGATGAATACGAGATGGCCATCACCGTATGACCAGTTAAGATCAGTGTCTAATACCCCGCCACTTTTAAGCATCTCAACCATTCGCTCATACTGACCATGGATGTCTCCCATAACAAAAATCCTGGATGGTGTATCACAGGTAGCAGGAGGAACAACCAGATTGGTATTTATATTATAGTTTTCATTTCTGTCTTTTCTGAAACCTTTAATATTAACCTGGTTATCAGCTGATTCTACTGTCCTGGAAAAGATTGAGCTGCCTTTCCTCCCGGCTCGGTTGACAAGGTAGTCAACCCTTAACTCGTCATCATCTGTAATGTATATGTAAGGCCCGTCAAAATAATCAGGGAGTTCTTTCTCAAAAATAAGGCAACCAATTGCTTTAAGATACTCTATAATTTCCTGGTTATTGTTGATTATCGCATAGTCAAGAGCTGTCCATTGATCATCATTTGGTATATTAATAATAGCTTTCTCTTCATATAGAAGTTTTAACATCCCCAAATTATTGTATTTGGCTGCATAATGGAATGCCGTATTCCTTGAACTGTTTATTGCATTAATTTCAGCTCCGTGGTTTATCAATACCCTACCAATCGAGTCTCTTCCATATTTTGCAGCGAACATAAGAGGAGTCTTGTCTTCGTCCTTCTTCTCAATGTCAAATCCAATATCCAGGAGATATGTGGTTACAGACAGCTGATTGTTCTCAACAGAATAAGAAAGGAGGGTGCGTTCATCCTCCCCGTACCTGCGATCTTTATCCGTCTGATTACTGAGTAGTTCGGCAAGAAGCTCTATATTGCCATTTTTAACTGCAGACAATATGGTCGCATCATCATGTGATGTCCTGGCACTGGAAAATGAAAAAAAAAAGATGAGTAAAATTAAGCTTGTTAAACAGGACTTTCTAAAACGGGCAGACATGATTTTTCTGATTTGTATAATTTCGATTATGGATTATAACAAAGCTCAGAAAACAATAGATTATACAGGAATAATTACTGTATACAAGGATGATACGAATTGCGACTAAGCGTGAAATCTGTAATACAATTTAATAATGTTACTAATACATTATTGATACAATGATTATTATAATCACTTGCATTACAATTTAAGTAAGTGGTCTTATCCTGTTAAAACTTTGAAAGGAAGGCTGCGAGGTTGATGTCTTTGTTTACAATACCCAGTTTCTTGCGTAAACGCGTACGGGCTATGTTAATGCTGTGGGGAGACTGGTTAGTTATTGAGGATATTTCCTTGGTGGAGAAATCAAGCCTGAGAAAGCAAGCAAGTCTTTTCTCATTATTTGTCAGCTCAGGGTATTTCATCATAAGATTATTATAGAAATCAGCGTGGACCTGGAGGAAGCGTACCTCAAATTCCTGCCATATATCTGGATTGGCATTATCACTGAGCTCCTGAATTATATCAGTAACCACAGGCCGGTTCTCCTCCTTAAGATTATCCAGTGATGCCTTTAACTTGTCTATAACATCATTTATAATTTCATTTTGCCTGGCCTGGCTAAGTGTTGAGGCTGTAATTTCTTTTTGTCTTAGTTCAAGGTCTTTCTCAACCTGTCTCTTTTCAAGCTCAATATTATGAAGTTTTAACTTTTGTTGATTAAGTCTGATCTTTTGTCTGGAATACAACAAAGAGAATATCATCAAGAGTAATATTAACGTAATGGCTATAGTAAAAAACATCACTTTTGTCCGCTGGTCCTTTAATCTGTGTTCTTCAATTTGCCTGAGGTTTATGTATTCCTGCTCAAGAGTGGCTATACTTCTCATTTTTTCTATATTGTACAGGCTGTCATAGTAAATCTGGTTTTCCTTTAAATAACTAAAGGCTCTCTCATAATCTTCGTTTTTTGCATATATCTCGCTGAGAGTATATGTAATATCCTTCAGGTATTCGAGCCTGCCAAGCTCATTAAATCTGTTGTACGCAATCATATAATTCTTTATAGCTTCTTCTGTATTGCCTGATAAATAGAAATACCTACCAAGATTCCTGTATTGAATTGCAATACCCCTTTTATAGCCTATCTCTTTATTTAGCTCTAAACTTTTAATAATAAATTCATAAGCTTTGTCATATTCCTTATCGGAAAGATAGACTGAAGCAATATTACCATATTCAATAGCCTCATTTTTTTGTGAGCCTGTTTCTTTGTGTATTTTAAGTGCCATTTCATAATAATCCATAGCCATGTCATAATTTTCAGCTAGAGCATGGACAACTCCGATATTATTATATGAAACTGCTACACTTTCTCTATCTTCCTGGCTCATACTGAGACTGAGGCTTTTATTATAGTACTCAATGGATCTGTTAAAATCATTCTGGTACTTGTACAAGCTGCCCATGCAATTGTATATATCTGATATGCCTGCAGTGTCATTTAGCTGGTCAAATAAAGTCAATCCCTCAAGGCAACGTTCCATTGAACGCTGGTAGAATCCTTTCTTCTTGAAAATATCAGCCAGAGAATAGCAAAGATCCGCCATTCCCTTCTTATTTTCCAGTTCACTATATGTACGGTACGAGGAATTATAATTTTCAATAGCTATATCGTACTGGTCCAGGTTCTCCTGCAAATCACCGATAACGAATAGTGCCTCTGCCTTTTTTAACATATCTGAAGCATTTTCAGCTTCAATAAGGGCTGATTTTGCATACTGAATTGCTCTTTCATAATCGTTCAGCGAGGAATGATGATTAACAATTGAGAGTAGTATACCGTGCCTTTCTATTGGTGAAAATGCAGACTCAAGCTTCTGTATAAGGCTGTCTAATTTATAATCCTCCTGACCGTGGACAGTAAAGGTAATAATAGGGTTAAGAAGTAAAATTCCAAGAAAAAAAAATATCCGGTATCTTTCTATTCTCTGCTTCATCCGAAAAGATTTATCAGACGATTAAATTAAGAAAAAAAATTAACAGCTTTTGATATTAAATGCCATAAGTACATCCCCGTGTCTCTGATAAAGGATACCGCTATTAATAACAGGGTGGGCAAAATGCTGCAATTCACCCCTGGTGATTCTGAAGGAGCTTATGACTTCCGGGTGTCCATTTCCAGAACTTATAAGGTACAGTATTCCAGCCTGCGAATAGTAGTATAACAGATTATCTGCAGCTATTAGCGCACCTTGTCCTATCCGCAAAGAATCCGCTGGCTCACCTGAAACAGCATTTATTACTCTTAATTCAGGTTTGGTTGCAGAACTTCCATATATATAGTCTCCTAACTTAATTATTCCTCCCATAAAACCGTCAAACCATCTGTTGCGCCATATTTCAGTTATGTTAGTGCCGTCAGGTGACAGATCCAGCTTTACACCGCAGTTGCCATCCCCTGCCTGGTAATATAAAGAGCCATTCTCATAAATAATACAATTACTGTGAGTATCACCCATACCAAGAATTCTTTCTTCAGGTGTAAGATTATCCTGCTCATGATACCATAATAAATCACCGTTTTCAGTATCGAATCCCATCAGGTGATATGCTGAGAAGGTCACGAAGATACTTCTTTCAGGTAATACTATAAGGTTTCCCTGATTATAGCCTGATCGTTCGCCCATTCCTTCTGAGGACCATATGATTTCACCTGTAAATCGGTTGAGGGCAAGAACATTTTTATTTTTGCCCCCTGGAACCCAGAAGACTTTATTCCCGGTCACAACCGGGGCTTCAGTGAATCCATGCATGGTTGGGACTCCAATTGAATCATTATCAAAATCTTTTGACCATATTACTTTTCCATTATGTGTATTAACACAAAATATATCACCCATGCCGGTTACTGTATAGAGGAGTTTGCCAGCGATAGTTGGAGCAGATCTTGATCCAGGATAGGATTTCATCCATTCAGGACCGAGAACTGATTCCCATTGTTTTGTACCATCGAAATTATAACACTGCAGGACAGCCATGGAATCTTTTTCTCCTGTGATAAAAAAACGATCATCATTAAAGGTTGGTGAACCATGCCCGTTACCAATTCCATTTATTGACCATAACTCATCGGGTCCGTTTGTAGGCCATCCTGTTAGCAGGTTATTATCAGGAAATATTCCTTTACGTCCTTCGCCTCTCCACTGGTATATTATCGGGTCTTCAGAATTACATGAAAAAAGAAAGACCAGGCTCAGGTATACAAACATATTTTTCATATTATTGGATTTACAGAAAAAGTCAAAGATAAAATAAAAAGGGTGCAAAAGCACCCTTACTGAAAAATGACAGGATTATTTTTTTGTCACTTTTCTATAGAAGCTGTCGAGAGGTACAGGCCATTAAAGAACAGTTTGAATGTTCCGTGTGATTGTGCCCTGAAAAGTATCTCAGGTCCAAATAGATACAGTTTGCCTTTCCCGATGTCGGCCTCCGCTATTGCAGTGCCTCCATAGAGCCTATCCTGCCCCCATGCCCAACCGCTCCTGAGTGGTTTATCGCTGTCGAACCATGCTACAGGTGTTATACCCATTTTTTCTGCATCGGGTTTGAGCCGGAATACAGGGCTGTTATCGAAAAATATATCAACACGTTCTTTCATGCCCCAGGCGATGGGAAGACTGTTATTGAGTTTGACCTGCAGGATAGAGGAGGGGACATAATATTGATCTCTGTTCAATGGCTCACCTTTGCTGTTAACAATGTGATTACTCATGGGTAGGTCTGCATAGTAGGCCATGCCGGTGGAACTTCCTATTGTAATAATCGTCCCTCCATCATTGAGAAAAGCAAGCAGTTGTGGAATAGTTTTTTCGCTCGTGATATTGCCAAGCCAGTCCCTGTATTCAACCGGAATATCTCTCTCATCATTCTCAGTATCTCGGCGGCCGTAGGATGTACTCCTTGTTTCTCCGTCAGGGATAGCCCTATCGACAAATACAAGTACATCAAAATCTTTAGTCAGGTCACCCTCATCGAGCCTTTTTGGGAATACTTTTTCATAAGGAAAATCAAACTGTTCAAGGATAAACCGGGTCCATCCTGATTCCATTGAACCTCCGTACCTGTCCCACAGTCCTATTCTGGGCGTTCTTATCTTCAAGGCATCGCAATCAGGCATATTTTCAAGACCATAAAAATGAATACCCATATTTTCTGCAGCTTCATTTATTATATCATTTGCTTTGCGAGTTGATGGTATGTAGATTGTTCCTGAGGGCCATTCCCGACCACCTTCCAGCAGCGGCTCAGTGAGCCAGTACACGTCCTGCCTTTCTGCAAGCAGCCTGTTTGTAACAATTGCAGCATCATTAACGGCATGGCCAACGAGGAAACCTTTCGCATTATCAGCTTTTGCTATTACTCCCTTTTTAGGTTTTACCATGCCCTCTATTTCTTCGAATGGTGCATCAACTGCCTCAAGGATCCGGTCGAATTCTATCCCCATCTGGTATGCCAGGGTGTATCCTGCATTGTCATACGGTGGAATGGGAGGACCACCTAAATACAGGAAATCGTCGGGATGATCCTGTGGTTCAAAGAGATCCAGTATATGTGGCCTGAAAGCCTGGTCAGTCCTGAACAACAGTGATCCTTCAGGGTATGATTTCCCGTTAACAGTAACAGCTCCTGTGGCCCTGTGAACAGTTACACCATTCTTGATAAATGTATTGGCAAGCTTAACTGCTGTGGGAAAGTCAGCCTGGTCGGAAGGTATTATATAAGCCCTTGCGTCCCTATTCTCTGGCAGCCTGAGATAGTCCATATATTGTATATCCAAACCCCTTCTCCTGTTACGACCCTGTTGATCCTGATCAGTACTGCTCTCATCAGAGGCGACCACTTTCTTCAGATTATCAATTATATCAGGATGGATGGTCCAGTTATCCCTGCTGCCTTTTTCAATATTGTTACGACCCATAAGGTACCTGTTATATAACAATGTTTCCCTGTATCGTGATGCATAGTCCAGTATAGCCATATTCATGGTGTATGAATACTCTATTGCTTCCCTGAACGGAAACAATCCAGGCTCGACTGGGTAGGGCATATCGTTTGTTGGCAGCTGCCTGTCGGGGTTAAACTCGATTTCAACGGGTGTGGGATTGCCTTTTATTTCAGTCAGGATACCAATCTGGTTATGAAAATATCCTGTGGTGCGCAGATTCCCGTTAAACCATGTGGAATAACTGGCTACCGACCTCATACCACTGCCTGGTTTACCTTCAGCAATAAGCCTGTTATGCATTGCCAGTCCGACAGACTGTATGCCTGTAACCAGCAGGGGATCAAAATTATAGTTAGGGGGGTCACGAAAAGGTGGAACAAATACCACCATACCATTTGGACCAGACTGGTGGTGATTATACATAATCTGTGGGAACCAGCGCCTGTACATAATACGTGACATGTTCTCCGTCTCAGGCTGGCTAACCATGTAGGAGTCCCTGTTGTTGTCATGCCCTACGTACTTCTGGTATAATCGTGGCAGGTCTCTCGTATTCCTTTCAGAAGGATTCTCTTTTCTCATGTACCAGTTGCCAACCAGTTCCAGTCCGTCAGGGTTGGCAAAAACGGCCAGTAAAATAACATCATCCAGAATCCTCATTGTTTCATCATCATTATAACTAACCATCCTGTAAACAGTCTCAATAAGCTGGTGTGAACCGGCCACTTCTGTTGCGTGCAGCCCTCCATCAATCCATATAACAGACTTGCCTTTGCTGGCTAATTCCCTTGCCTGTTCATCATTCAGACCCTTTGCCAGCGCCAGTTTTTCCGATATATCCCTGTAATAATCGAGGTTCTGCAGGTTTCCGGGACTGCTTACAATTGCCATAAACTGTGGCCTTCCTTCAGCGGTCATACCTATCTCCTCAAGTAATATCCTGTCAGATTCCTTATCCAGCAATTTCCAGTAGTCAAGAGCATCAGTGTAATTTGTAAGATGGTAATCGGCTCCTATCTGAAAACCAAAGAAAGAGAAGGGAGAGGTGATCTTTTCCTGAGCAAACAGCTGCACTGAAGCTATAAAAATTAGTGCAATAATTACAGCCGGCAACCTGAAGGAGGTAAACAGATTTCTTCTAAATGTTGTCATCGTAGTAATAATTGATAAAGCCCTAAAAGTAAATAAATAGTCAATTCAGGCATAAGAATAGTGGTTAATAAAACTTAATTTCTCAAAAAATTTATATAGTAGCCAAAATTGGGCAATTTCATTTATCAAGCATATAATAATATGTTTCATAAAGACGTTTATTCAAAACGTATTTACGTACAGTTCAAACCAAAGAAGAATAATTATGAAAACTTTTTATAAGTACCTGGCATTATTTATTATCTCAGGCTTTATTGGCTCTTCAAATACCGCCTGTGAGAAAGACGCTCAGGGGCCAGACTATAATCCTCCTTCAGATCATACCTTAAGTAAGGATGGGTATCTGCACAAAAGCGGGCTGAACACGCCCCTGCAAAACTGTGTAAGTTGCCATGGGGCCGATCTCAGTGGCGGGACCTCGGGAGTTTCATGCTTTGAGTGTCACGGGACAAAGTGGTAAAGTAATAAAGTAATAAAGTAATCCTGGCAGCTGGTCTTACAATACAAATAACCGGTCTATGCGGTGGAAGCTGTAATTTCTGTTTATAAGTTCATCAATAAGATCATCCATCAGACAGTAGAATTTATCAGTTCTGTCTGGCGATGAGCCTATATGAAGAAGTAGAATAAAGCCGTTTAAGCCATTTTCGTTCGATGATTCATAATCCAGTATACTATCGAAGATCTCCCTGCTGCTCCTGTAATTAGAGCATTCAGGGGTAGTATAATCAGTATGTGATAGAGTTCCAGGTGTATAATTAATAAGCTGTATACCCAATTGCTGGCACCATGCACTTATTTTACTGTTGTACCATTCGTAGGGAGGGAGAAAATATTTTGCTTCATCCTTAGAAATCCCGAATTGCTTCATGGCCTCGTAGTTATCGTGAAGGTCAGAAGAAAAGGTTTCAAAATCAACAAGAAGACTGTCACGATTGTCCCAGTCGCAGTAGAGCAGGTGCCTGTCAGAATGGGCACCCAGGTAGTGCCCTGATGACCTTAGGTCAGAGATTAGCGGTTCATTATCCGCATTCCTGTAGAAATTACCCGTGAAGAAGAATGCAGCCATTATATCCCTTTTTTTAAGTACCTCCGCAATATAGAATCCCCCATCGGAGAATTCATCTCCAGTAAATACAATAGATAGTTCCTTGAATCTGGTATCTCCACGGATAATTGCACCTTCTGATATCTCCACATGTTGATCACACTGAACCATACCCAGAAGGACTGTGGGAAGCAGCAATTTTGTTATTATTTTCATGGGATAAACCTATAGTGCAGGGTACTAAGATATCGTTAAATTTTCATATATTAGCTATACAGGCCGGTGGCTTGAGAATTTATTAATCAAAAAAGTAATAGTGATGTCAGTATTAAAAGTAATTGAAGTTATGGCATCTTCGACGGAAAGCTGGGAAGATGCAGTAAAAAACGCAATTAAAACCTCTTCAAAAACAGTAAAGGGGATACGTTCTGTCTGGGTCCAGGATCAGAGTGCCGTGGTTAAAGAAAACAAGGTTGTTGAATTCAGGGTTACCGCAAAGATCACCTTCGAAGTTTTTGATTAACCTTCTGTCAGACGATTAGAGGATCTGTGTTATAAGAATATCAGTTTTTCAAATACCTGAGGCTAATATCCATAGCTTGCCAGGAAAAATATCATTTTATGAAGATTAAAGATTATCCCGCCTTTAATAAAGAGTGGGAAAAGAAAGATATTAAAAAAAAGACAGATGATCTGTTAAAGGAAATAGGCCGCCTGCAATATAAAATGTATGCCCAGAGAAAGTACAGTTTGCTGATTATCTTTCAGGGAACAGACGCATCTGGCAAAGATGGATTAACACGTGGTTTATTGAAATATTGTAATCCAATAGGTATTAAGATTAAAAGCTTTAAAAAGCCTACACCTGAGGAATATGCACATGATTTTTTATGGAGGATCCATCAAGTCTCCCCGGCAAAGGGAGATATACAGATCTTTATACGCTCGCATTATGAGGATATACTGGTTCCCACTGTTGAAGGCCTCTTCCCGGAAGAACTCATAGAGAAACGTTACAGCCTGATAAATGATTTTGAGAAATTACTGGAACATAATGATACCATGGTACTTAAGTTTTACCTCAATGTATCGCCTGAGGCACAGGAAGAAAGGTTGATGGAAAGGATCAATTTGAAGGAGAAGAACTGGAAGCATAAGGATGGCGACTGGGAGACACGTAACAAAATGTCTGAGTATATTAAAGTATACGAAAGGATATTTGAAGAATGTAGTGAAATCCCCTGGCATATAGTGCCTGCTGACAGAAACTGGCAGAAATTATACTATGTAGCTGAAGAGGTGCTGAAAACACTTGGAAGCCTTGATCTGCAATGGCCAGAACTGGTAACGGAAATGTTCAAGAAAGAAGAATGAAAGATAAAAGTAAAAAGGCAAGAGGCAAAAATTAGGGAGGCTGTATCAAAATTGATGTAAAGACTTTGTCAGTGGGCTAAGCCAGCCTTCGCCGAAGGCTAGCCGATTAATTTATTCATTAGCTCTTCAGGAATCTGTACAGGTTTGTTTGTACGCGTATTAACCATCACCAGTGTTGTATTTCCTTCTGCATACAGAGATCCGGTCTCAGCATTTTTAAAGAGATATGTTACACCTATACGTAGGGGAGTTAACAATTCAAATTTTAGCTCACATATAGCATTGTCAGTGAGAAATATAGGATTCCTATATCTACATGATGCTTCTGAGACAATGAAAGCAATATTATTTTTATGATACTCTATTAATTCATTAACCAATAGTTCAGTACGGGCATTCTCCATAAAGGTGAAATAAACTGCATTATTGACATGATTGTTCATGTCAATATCAGAATACCGGATTTTCACGGGTATTGTATGTGCCATATAAGTAGTTTAATTTCTCAAAGGTACTATTTTAAGGTAATAAGCTGATAAAGTTGGTAGGGTTTATAAAGTTTATAAAGGTTACTTTGCAGCCTGATTCTTGGATTAGAAGGTTGAGGCAAGTTGTCAGTTCGATCAGAATATTTGAACATAATATCAACAAATCAGTTATATTTATTATTGATGTTATCTACACAAGTTAATTCTATGAATAAGATACAGGTAGGGGATAGTGTACCGGAATTTTCTTTAAAGAACCAGGATGGTAATATTGTTGAAATAAATGAATACCTGGGGAAGAAAAAGATGGTTATTTATTTCTATCCGAAAGACGGGAGCCTCAGCTGCACCAGGCAGGCGTGTTTTTT
>Ga0209536_100014071_pt1 | contig 11509 bp, 10 predicted proteins | sample DeeMarSeWOR28_12_FD_187461 | JGI IMG/M metagenome (GOLD analysis project Ga0209536, IMG submission 187461) | Marine sediment microbial communities from White Oak River estuary, North Carolina - WOR-2-8_12 (SPAdes) (version 2) | ecosystem: Environmental > Aquatic > Marine > Intertidal zone >... | reverse complement strand
AATGAACTGCCAGGATTTTATCGAAAACGGACTGAAGTCGGAAGATTCCCTGCAGGCAGGCAAAATGCTGGCTGAAAACGGAATCGACGCCATCGAGTTAAGCGGCGGGGTGCTCGTCGGCGGCAAGCTGAGCCCGAGCCGCATGGGAATTAAATCCGAAGAAAAAGAAGCCTACTTTCAAAACGACGCCCGGGCATTTAAGAACCATATTCGGGTGCCCCTGATCCTGGTCGGTGGCAACCGCTCCTTCCAGGTGGCCGATCGCCTGGTCACCGAGGGCGTGGCCGACTATATTTCCCTCTGCCGGCCCCTGATCCGCGAACCCGATTTAATCAACCGCTGGCAATCAGGTGATCTTGGCCGAGCGGCCTGCGTATCCGACAATATGTGCTTCGCTCCCGCCATGCAAGGCAAGGGCATCTATTGCTTGACGGAAGAAAGAGAACACCAGAAGGCGGAAGGCTGATTTAGTTAACCACAGAGACACGGCGGACACAGAGATCGTTTTATGTTGTTGGACCAAGAAATGACGATCCAACAAAAAAGACATACTGAAACTGCCGCGAAGCGGCTGAATTCTTTTCACCGGGCGTCGTCCCTGCCGCGCCGAAGCTTCTGGGGAGGCTGGTCCCGCCCGTTGAAAAATAAAGCTTCTCTGTGAACGCTGCCTGCCGGGCCATAGCTAAGCGACGGCTGGTGCCTCGCGCGACTTGTCGGGTCGAAGCTCCTTTAGCGAAGACCGCAGCGGGTGGTGAATTTAACCCGGCGGCTTCTGAAAAGTTGAAATAGAATTATTTTATCCAGAAATCAAATTGACAAACCCTAAAAACGAAATATTCAATAACCTTCAACAGAAAATCAGCGGGGATGTCTATTGGGACCCGATCCGGGTTTACATGCTGTCGACCGATGCCAGCATCTACCGCCGTCAGCCTGCCGCGGTGGTATATCCCAGATCCACCGAGGATGTCATCCGCACGGTTGAATTTGCCTCGGCCCGGGGGCTGCCGATTCACTCCCGGGGAGCCGGCAGCGGGCTTTGCGGCTCGGCCATCGGCACCGGCATCGTGATCGATTTCACCCGCCACATGAACCGCCTGATCAACATCGATGCCAGCGAGGGCTTTTTTGAGTGCGAGCCGGGGTATCGGTTCGGCGAGCTGGAAGCGGCGCTGGCAGCAACCGGGCTGTTTTTCCCCCCGGCCCCGTCCAGCGGGGAATATGCCACTTTCGGCGGGATGTACGGTACCAATGCCAGCGGTTCCCAATCGGTAAAATACGGCAACGTCGCCGATTATATTGTGGACGCCGAGGTCGTTCTCAGCAGCGGCCAGCGATTCACCCTTTCCGACATACTCGCCCGTCCCTTTGAACGCCTGCCCGACAACCTGAAAAATCTGTACCGGCTCTACACCGACCAGGCACAGAAAATCGAAGCTTCATATCCCCGCATACGGTACAATTCCACCGGCTATAATCTCCGGGGCCTGGTAACAAACGAACGGCTGGATTTAACCCGGCTATTTGCCGGGTCCGAAGGAACCCTGGGAATTGTCACCCGGCTCAAATTCAAGCTGGTCCCCAAACCCTCCCACGACAGCCTGGTGGTGGCCGGCTTTGATGCTATCGTCAAGTCAGCCAGGGCCGTCCAAAAAATCCTGCCCATGGGGCCATCCGGAATCGAGATTCTGGAAAAATCGCTTCTGCGCCTGGTCAGAGAGACCGATCCCAGCCTTAAAGACAAAATTCCCGGTGATGTCGACAACATCCTGCTGATCGAGTTCGACGGATTCGAAAAGGAGGTCTGCTCCCGTCAGGCCCGGGAGGTTCAGCAGCTCATTGAATCAGAGGGGCTGGCAACCGATATCCGGATGGCCGTGTCGGATGAGGAAAAAGCCAAACTCTGGCACATCCGCAAAGCGGCCATGCCGACTTTGTACAAGTTGAAAGGATCCAAACGGGTTTTACCGCTGATAGAAGATGCCGCGGTGCCCACCGATGAGCTGGTGCCCTATTTTGAGCGCCTGACTGCCATCCTGAACCACCATCAGCTGAAATTCGTCATCTTCGGACACATTGCCAAGGGCCTGTTGCACACCCGACCGCTGCTCGATCTCAGGGATCCCGACGACGTCCGGATTCTCAAACCCCTGGCCGATGAAGTCTTTGAGCTGGTTCATTCCCTGGGCGGCGCCATATCCGGCGAGCATGGCGACGGCCGGGTCCGCAGTGCTTACATTAAAAAGCAATACCCGGATATTTACCACCTGTTCCTGGAAACCAAGCGCCTGCTGGATGAGAAAAACCTCTGCAACCCCGAAATTATCACCACCCATGATGCCAGTCAGGTAGAAAGGCACCTGCGCTTCGGCGGCGACTACAGGGCCAGGGCATTAAAAGACGCCGCCCTCAACTGGCGCGAGGGCTTTGAACTGGAGGTTGAAAAATGCCACGGCTGTTCCAAGTGCACCACGGTCACCGCCGCCACCCGCATGTGCCCGATTTTCAAATTCACCCGTGATGAAGCCGCTGCCCCCAAAGCCAAGGCCAATATTCTGCGGGGCTTGATCAGCGGTGTTATCGATGACAGGGCACTATATGAAAAGACCTTTCAACATGTTATCGAACAATGCGTCAACTGCGGCAGCTGTTTCGCCGAATGCCCGTCCAATGTGAACATACCCAAAATGGCAATCGAAGCCCGGGCACAGTATGTCCGACAATTTGGGATATCGCTGGCAAATCGACTGGTTGTCAATGCCGAGTTGGCCGGACGAACCACCCGCAAGTTTTCTGCGGCGCTAAAAACATTGATGGATTTAAAACCTGTCAAGCACATGGGACAATATATTACCGGCATTTCCGCCCGACGTGATTTCCCGGCCTTTGCGACAAACTCTCTTTTTGAAAGAATTGAGAAGCAGGAAGGCCGGGGCACGCCCAGAGTTCTGTATTTTGCCGGTTGCTATACGTCTTATCTTCGGCCCCACATCGGTCAATCCGCTGTAACGGTATTAAAGCGCATGGGCATGACCGTCGTGACGCCGCCCCAGCATTGTTGCGGATTGCCAATGTTATCCAAGGGCATGATAAAAGAGGCGGTCATAAAAATCAGCCAAAACCAGAATAAATGGCAGGCGCTGGCGGATACAGTGGATCATATTGTGGTGACCTGTTCATCCTGCGGGTTTGCCCTAATGGAAGATTGGCAAGCGCTTCTTGAAAATGAATTCACCGACAGCGTCAAGGGCAAAATCATCCACATCAGCACGCTGCTGAACACCTATTTCGACAGGCTTGAATTCGGGACCCGCAATCTGCAGATCGCCTACCACGCTCCGTGTCATTTAAAAATTCAGGCGGACCCCAACAGCTCCATCCAGCTGCTTACCAGAATACCGGGCGTTGCCCTTCAAGATTTGAAAAGCCACTGTTGCGGAATGATCGGCAGCTGGGGGCTGACCGCCGACCACTATGATCTGAGCGAACAAATCGGATCGGAAATGATTGCCAAGCTGAACAATTCGCCAGGTTCAGTGGGGGTTACGGACTGCCCGACCTGTCGGATGCAGATGGAGCAATTCAGCGACAAGGAGATCAAACATCCGGTGGAGATCGTCTGCGACTGCTTACGCAGTGGAGTTGATTATGTTGATTAAGTTAATTGAGTTTATTGAGTTGAATATTCAGCCATGCAAAAAGTGACGGCTGCCATTCTTGTCAAAGATGACAAAATTCTGATCGCCCGCCGCAAAGAGACGGACCGCCAGGGTGGGAAGTGGGAATTTCCCGGCGGCAAGATTAAAGGGAATGAAACCCCGCATGAATGCTTGATTCGGGAAATGAAGGAAGAATTCGGCATCGATGTGTGGGTTGGGAAGTTTTTTGCTGAAAGTACCTACCGCTATGGACACGGAAAGATCCGACTTCTCGCCTATCTCACCTCATGGATTGACGGACAGTTAACTTTGAACGCCCATGCAGACGGCCGCTGGGTGTATCCGTCACAGCTTGACGATTTTGATTTTGCCCCGGCTGATATCCCTTTGGTTGAAAAATTGCAGCGGACAGATCAGGATAAACCATGAAACAACCCCGGAATTTTGACCAAGAGGCCTTTTTATTATAAACTGATAACTGAAATGAACAAAACGATCCTAGCCATAACGACCACCTTTTTAGTACTGGCATTTCTGCCCTCTTTCGGGAACGCCGAAGATGAGAAGCCGCTGACCCAGGAAGAAAAAGCCAGGCAGAAAATGCTGAAGCTGGAGGCGGCCAATGCCTTATGGCGACTTAAAAATTCACTGGAAAAAGACGCTTTTTACAGCGGGCGCATCCGGCTGAATGTCTGGCGCAGCACGGCCATCGAAGCCGGCACCTTCGACCAGGCCCAATACGATGAATTTAAAGAACAGCTGTATGTAAAATCCGTCAATGATTCGATGAAGTGCTACGAAGAGTTTATCCTCGAAGAAGATTTTTACAATGCCAACATCTGCCTGCAGACCTGGCGCATGCATTCCACAGAGCTCGGCACCTATGACAAGACTCAATATGAAGCTCTGAAAGAAAAGTTAAAGCAGGCCAGGGTCGCCAAAGCCACCCGGGAGGCGGAAGATCAGGAGACCGAAGGAACACAACCCTGACATGCTGTCTTTAAATCCTTTCCGCAAATAGTTGTCTATCCCTTGACAAGCCATATTTTCTCACCAATATTTTTAGAATTAAACCTTAAAAATCTGCGTTTAAAATCCATCTGGGTCTATGGCACACGCGTGCCTTAAAAAAACTGTTGAAAAGGAAGCATTTCACATGAGCGACGATGTTCTTTTTTCTCCATTTAAATTGGGAGGGTTCACCTTAAAAAACCGAATCGGTGTGGCACCCATGACACGAATGTCATCACCGGGCGACAGTATACCGCGGCAGGATGTGCTGGATTTTCTGGTACGAAGGGCTGAAAACGGGGCGGCCATCGTTTATACCGAAGCGATTGTCACCGACTATGAAAGCGCCCAGGGCTATCCCGGGCAGGCCCGGCTGGTTACCCAGCGCCAGATCGAAGCCTGGAAGCCGGTTGTCGAGGCCATCAGAAAAAATGGCGCCGTATCCATCATGCAGATGTTTCACTGCGGGCGCATGGCCTGGCCGGAAGTTAATCCTGCCAACCGCGTCATCGCTCCCAGTGCCATTGGCCCTGCACAAGATAATCCATTAACCGGGGCACCCTATCCGGTTCCCGATGCGATGAGCGCTTTTGACATTCAACATGTCATCACCGGCTTTGTGGAAACCGCAAAAGGCGCCGTCGCCGCCGGTTTCGACGGCATAGAGATTCACGGGGCCCATGGCTATTTGATCAACAATTTTCTGTCTTCTTATTCCAACCGCAGAACCGATGAGTACGGCGGCTCGGTTGAGAATCGCTATCGTTTTGCCCATGAAATCATCCAGGCCGTGCGCCCGGTCGTTCCACAGAACCGCCTGCTGACTTTCAGGATCTCGAACTGGGGGGTGGCCGACATGGAGGTGTCCCTTTATCAGGACAAAGCGGAATGGCATCAGATCATCAAGCTGCTGTCAGCGGAACCCATCGATGCCATTTCGGTTTCCACCTACGATTACAGCGCGAAGGCGTTTGGCACCGATCAAACCATGGCACGGATTACGCGCGAAGCCACGGATTTACCGATCATGATCTGCGGCAAGATTTATGATCGCGCTACCGCAGAGGATGCCCTTGAGGATGCCGATGTCATTCTCAGCGCCAAATCCATCCTGCTAAACCCCAACTGGGTGGATGATATTCGAAAGCATAAGCCGCTTCCCCTGTATAAATCCGAGGAGGCCAATGTCGCCTACACCGAAGCGCCCCTTCCGTAAACTGGGGGAAATGCGAGGAGAATGGTATGCCCATCTATATGGATCGCCATGAAAGCATCGGCGCGACCGCCGAGTCGGTAGCGGATGCGCACCAGAAAGATCTGATGCTGCAGGATAAATACGGCGTAAAATTGATGACCTACTGGTTCGATGAGAGTCGCGGCGCCGTCTTTTGCCTGATGGACGCTCCGGCCAAGGAAAAAGTCCGGCAGCTGCATGCAGAAGCCCACGGGTCTGTTCCCCACAAAATCATGGAAGTAGACCCTGATGCGGTTGAGGCATTCCTGGGCCGTATCGAAGATCCCCAACCTGCCGTCTCCGGAGCAGTCCCGGCTGATGAATCGCACGTGGATTCTGCTTTTCGAACGATCATGTTCACCGACATGAAGGATTCCACCGCCATCACAACCCGGCTGGGCGACCAGGAGGCGATTGAGGTTTTTCGCACGCACAACGCCCTGATTCGGGAGATTTTGGCCTTACACAGCGGCAGAGAAATTCAACACACCGGTGACGGCTTCATGGTCTCCTTTACATCCGCATCCCAGGCGGTGGACTGTGCCATCGCTATCCAGCAGGCCCTGGCGACTCACAATCAACAGCGCCCGGAAGCCAGTATCAATGTGCGCATTGGTATTTGTGCCGGGGAGCCGGTTGAGGAAGACCAACGTTTGTTCGGATCCACGGTACAGCTGACCTCCCGGATATGTGATAAAGCCGATCCCGACCAGATCCTGGTTGCACCCGTTATAAAGGACCTGTGCCTGGGAAAATCGTTTGCCTTTGCAGATAAGGGCGAACACGCCCTCAAAGGATTCGAACAGCCCCTGCGGATGTATGAAGTCCAGTGGCAGGATTGACAGATCGAATAATCCGAGTTGCTATATTCGGTCCTCTATCATCTGTCATCTGTCTTCTGTTATCTGTCTTCTGTAATTAGGGGAGGTAATCCTCCCGCACCGGGGAAAAAATTTCGATCACCACCGAATCCTCCAGGGCCTCCACCCCATGTTCGGCCCCGCCGGGTATGCACCAGCTGTCACCGGCCTCCACTTCCATTACCTCATTTTCGATATTGAAGCGCAGCTTGCCGGAAACCATAAATCCGGTCTGCTCATGGGGATGGGAGTGCGCCGGGATGGCGGATCCTTTCGCGACGCTGAATTGGCCCATCAATGTTTTTTCGCCGTGCACCAGGGTGCTCAAATGAACACCTTCCAACAGTTGCTTTTTCTCTGCGGTTCCCTTTTTACGGAACATGATTTTAATCCTCCTTTTTGTGTTGCGCTCTCTGAGGTATTTATCCCCCATCGGAATACAGGGGCATCCAATAATATAAAAAACTGGGATTACCGCCTCAGTTGTCGAATCCGTTTATAGTATTACCAAACCAAAGAGATTTTCCTTATGTTAACGCACATGCGCCTTCGCAGTTGTGACTTTATAGAAGGCCGCTGTATCGCCCCCCATCAACCAGTAGACTCTGGCCGGTGACATACCGGGCCTGACTACCGGCCAGAAAGGCGGCCGCCGCGCCAAAGTCGGCCGGGTCGCCGATGGCCTTGCTGGGGATATTATCCACCATTTCCTGGTAGACTTGTTCCTCGGATTTGTCCGATCGTTGGGCGGTGTCTTTAATCAGCTGGTCAATCCGTGATGTTTTATGTGTTCCCGGGAGCAAGGCGTTGACGGTGATGCCATGGGGCGCCAGTTCAGTCGAAATGGTTTTCAGAAAGCCGGTCAGCCCGGCCCGGGCCATATTGGACAGCAAGAGGTTGGCGATGGGCTGTTTGACGGAAATCGAGGTGACGGCGATAATGCGGCCCCAACCCCTGGTTTTCATCGCCGGCACAACCCCGTGTATCAGATGGACCGCACTCATCAGGTTGAGGTTCAGGGCCTTTCCGTAATCCTCCAGGGCCGTGCTGGCAAACGTCCCGGGTGGCGGGCCGCCGGCATTGGTCACCAGGATTTCGGGGTCCCCCAGGGATTGCCTGACATCCGCCAGCAATCGGTCGACATCTTCAGCTTTGCTCACATCGGCACCGAAACCGACAACTTCCGCGTTGGTGCGATCGGCAATTTCTGCGGCGGCCTGTTTGGCGCCGGCCTCGTCGCGGGAGCAGATCGCAACCCGGCATTGCTCGGCAGCCAGTTGCTCCGCACATCCCCGTCCCAATCCCCGGCTGGCGGCCGTAACCAGGGCTATTTTCCCATTTATTCCAAGATCCATATAGTACCTCCCGTATTTAGTTATTAGTTATTGGTTATTAGAATCGAACGACAGACTTGCTATGAAACAGCAGCAATCCTAAATCCTGATTAAGGCTCTCGTCCTGCTTGCTTCCTCATTTCCCAGTAAATCTGGGGGGGCAAAATCGAAAATAGACATTATTCCTTTTCTACCAATAACTGATAACCAATAACAAATAACTTTCAAAATTTATCATGGATTCTAATCATTTTTCTAGCCAAATCCAAATTACTCCGAACTAAATCTTTATTTCTTTGATAAATTTTGAATAACCCGCTTCATCATCACCGCATCTTCATAAGGTTTGGGCGATTCGCTGATGATGGTGATATCCGGATTGCACTTGACCAGCTGCCGGGCCAGGGGCTCAAAAAATTTTTTAGTGGTTCGGATATGCTTCTTCTCGCCTTTGGGGCCGTACTCGATGCCGGAAAAATGAGCATGAAATTTTTGGGGCAGCTTTTTGAGGACCCGCTCATAATCGACGGTTCCCTGATGCCTGGCGTACAGATGAGAAAAGTCGACGGTGATACCGCAGCCGATATCTTTCTTCAGGTATAACAGTTCTTCCAAAGAGCCGAACTGAGACGGTTTGCCGGTGATTTCCGGGCACAACGTCACCTGCCACCTGCGGCGGGCAATTTGCTTTTGCAATCCGACCATGGCTTTTTTGATGCGCGCATAGGTTTCCTCGGCGGTTCTGGTCTGATAAAACCCGGCATGGAAGGTCACGTTGCAGGCACCCAGATGATGGGCTCTCTGACAGGATTCCAGAATCCGCTTTTTGCTGGCGGAGAGCTTTTCTTTTTCCTCCGAGGCCAGGTTGATGTAATACGGCGCGTGCACCGAAAGCAGGACGCCTTTTTCTTTGGCCAATTGACCCACCGCTTGCGCGGCTTTGATATCCATTCGCACGCCGTAGGTAAACTCAACCTCCATGCAATCCAGACCCATTTCGGCGACCCGGAGAACGCCCTTCAAATTTCCCAATCCGCTCGAACCGGCGGGACCGACTTTGATCAAGGTCGCACAATCCTTTTTAATGAAAAATGGGTTCCAATTATTGATTTATGACACCAGGAGATACAGTTGGAGGATCGTTTCGCTGTCGCGAAACTATAGGACCATCCGCCTCCGGCGGATTTTAGGTTTGAGGCAAAAACGGATTGGATCATTTTAATTCTGACCGTCAGCCTGTAACCTCAAACCTACAATGGCCGAAGGCCATGCCTCGAGCCTCTCGCCTTAACCTCAGACCATCAAATAATTGAATAATATAATACACAAATACTTAATTTAAAGGACCCGGGGATTGCATTACCCTTCAGAATAATATATGGCAGCGTTTAAAACCATCGAAGATCATATATCATACGGGAGGGGCAAGGCATGCGAAAGGATACCCAGTGCGTTCACAGCGGCACCTATGTAGATCCGGGAACCAAAGGTCTGAATACACCGATCTACACCTCGTCTTCCTTTGAGTACATGGATGCGCCGGAGAATGTCTATCCGCGGTATTTTAACATTCCCAATCAAAAATCGATCATCGACAAATTGTGCGCTTTGGAAAATGCAGAGGACGGTCTGGTTTTCAGCTCCGGCATGGCGGCTATCAGCACGGTGCTGTTTTCTTTTCTAAACAGCGGGGATCACATTGTTCTTCAAAGGGACATCTACGGCGGCACCCATCATTTTGCGACGGCCGAGTTTGACAGATTCGGAATTGCGTATTCTTTTGCATCCGGCACCATGGAGGAGATTGAGCGCGCGGTCCGCGACAATACCCGGATCATTTATATCGAAACACCGTCCAACCCGCTGCTGGTCATCACCGACATTGAAGCGGTGGTTCAGCTTGCCCGATCAAGGAATATCCTGACGGTGATTGACAATACCTTTGCAACGCCGATCAACCAAAACCCCCTCGATTTTGGCCTCGACGTTGTGACCCACAGCGGCACCAAATATATCGGGGGCCATAGCGATATTTGCTGTGGGGCGGTCCTGGCCTCTAAAGCGCTGATCGCCAGGATCAAACCGTCGGCGGCTAATTTTGGCGGCAGCCTGAATGCCATGACGTGTTATCTGATTGAAAGGAGCCTGAAAACGCTGGGTATCCGGGTCGAAAAACAAAACCGCAACGCGCTCTTGATGGCCAGGCACCTGCAGTCAAAATCTCTCATTCGCAAGGTATATTACCCCGGCCTGGAAGATCATCCGGGTTTCGATATCGCCCGCAAGCAAATGAAAAATTTTGGTGGGATGCTGTCGTTTGAACTGGATGCCGCCAAGATAGATCCCCACCGATTCCTTAAAAATCTCAAGCTGATCACACCGGCCCTCAGCCTGGGAGGTGTTGAAACCATTATCTGTGCGCCGGTAACCACCTCTCATCAAAAAATGACGGATGCCGAGCGTGCCCAGCTCGGCATCACCGACAGCCTGCTGCGGCTTTCGGTCGGCATTGAGGACCCCGATGACATTATGGCGGATATTGATCAAGCATTACATTAGCTCATAGCTGATAGTTCTCAGCTCATAGTCGACACCCCAGACAAACAGGTTCATCGCGCCGGGCTTGGCCTCGCCGTGTCAAGCAGAGATCAGCCCCATAAACCGTTCATAGCCTCATCAATTGGTAGGGTCGGCCACCGTGCCGACCTGAAAAATCGGGATAAAAAACCACCCGAAAAAATGAAAAAAGGGGTTGACAATATTATTTAAAGGCGTATTTTAGCCGGTCTTTGAGAAAAATATCGAAATTAAAAACGACTCAGCAGGGTTTTTAATACAAACCCTGCTTATTTTTTGAGGAGATTGAAGCCATGATGCATTTTGAAGCGGTGTTTAATCCGACCGATCAAACCGAGTACAATTCCGAAGCCCAAAATTATGTCGGCAAAAAGCTCCCTGTCCAGGAGGGATGGGTCATAGATGAAGGACCCCATAAAGGGCAACAGTGCTATTATGCACCCAACACCCGGATCGGCAAGATTCCGCAGTCTGATTTAACGGATTTAAGGCCCATCCCGTTTGTTCGCTGGGAACAACTGTACAGCAGTATCGAGCTGGAAAACGATTATATTGAACTGAGACCTGCGGAATAATTCGCCGGATCTATATCAGATTGCTGGTCACAAAGACCTTTTCGTATTGACTATAGCTCTGCAACAGGCGATCACCCAGTATTCTGGAAAGGTTTTCAAAAAAAACGAAAGCGTCAACCGGATTTTCCTGGATGATCTTTCTCAGCTTGCCGATCTCGATCTTGTGAAGCTCGGTCGGCATGGTGCACTCGGCGGAGGCCGTGTAGGCTTCACGCCCCACAAGGCCCGACCAGCCAATGATCTCACCCGGACGGGTCAC
>Ga0209536_100014070_pt1 | contig 11510 bp, 10 predicted proteins | sample DeeMarSeWOR28_12_FD_187461 | JGI IMG/M metagenome (GOLD analysis project Ga0209536, IMG submission 187461) | Marine sediment microbial communities from White Oak River estuary, North Carolina - WOR-2-8_12 (SPAdes) (version 2) | ecosystem: Environmental > Aquatic > Marine > Intertidal zone >... | reverse complement strand
TATTAAAATAAATTTGAAGACCGGCAGAACACATCAAATCAGGGTTCACTTATCGGGAATTGGAAAACCGGTATTTGGTGATCCCACATACGGTGGGCGACAAATTAACTACGGTTCTGACCTTCCGAAGATTAAGGCCAGAGTTCAGAATCTTCTGGAAATCATGCCACGGCAAGCATTGCATGCCAAGACAGTTGGATTTTTTCATCCTCATTTGAAAAAAAATATGTTTTTTAATTCCGAACTCCCTGAGGATATGAAGCTTTTAATTGAAAAGTTAAGGGCTGGCTAAAGCTAAAATTCACCACTCAATTGGTTATATTTAAATTCAATTTTTTAGTTAATTATCATTAGAATGCTAAAAATATATAACACCCTGACAAAGAAAATAGAAGAGTTTACTCCGATAAATCCGCCGAATGTTGGTATGTACATATGTGGCCCGACCGTTTATGATTTTTTTCATATAGGAAACGCGCGAACTTTTATAATGGCAGATATCATCAGAAAGTATCTTGAGTATAAAGGTTACAATGTAAACTATATAATGAATCTTACAGACATTGATGATAAAATCATAAAAAAATCCATTGAAGAAAAAACACTGGCAAATGAAGTAACTAAAAAATACTCAGACGCTTTTTTTGAAGACATAAAAAGACTTAGAATAAAAACTGCCACAGTTTACCCGAAGGCGACAGAAAATATCAATGAAATTTTGAAAATGATAAAAACTCTTGTTGATAACGGTTTTGCATATAATGTAGATGGAAATATTTTTTACAAAGTTTCCTCATTTAAAGATTATGGAAAGTTGAGCGGTAAAAAAATTGATGAGCTTGAATCGGGTGCCAGAGTTGAAGTCATGGAAGAAAAACTGAATCCTCTCGATTTCGCTCTCTGGAAAAAATCAAAACCCGGCGAACCTTTTTGGGAAAGCGAGTGGGGAAATGGACGACCTGGCTGGCATATTGAATGTTCAGTGATGAGCTGCAAACACTTGGGAGAAACATTTGATATTCACGCTGGCGGCAACGATTTAATTTTTCCACATCACGAAAATGAAATTGCCCAAAGTGAAGCTGCAAATAAAAAACCATTTGTAAAGTACTGGCTGCATTTCGGATTTTTGAATATCAACAAAGAAAAAATGTCTAAGTCTCTGGGAAATTTTTTTACAGCGCGAGAGGTGTTGGAAAAATATTCAGCTGAAGCAATTCGTTTGTTCTTTGCCCAGGCACATTATAGAGGACCGATTGATTTTTCAGATGACCTGCTTGATTCTGCTGAAAAAGGATTGGAAAAATTGAAAAATATCAGGTCTACTATCGAATCAGGACTAAACAAGAATAATTCTACTGGTAAAAACCCGGATTTCAATTTTGAAAGTTTTGAAAAGCGCTTTTCTGATGCAATGGATGATGATTTTAATTCCTCGCAGGCAACGGCTGTTATCTTCGATTTTGTTAAAGAAGTTAATAAAACCATTGCCGTTGAGGAAAATTTAAATGTTAATTTTTATATTCAGGTAAGAAATTTTCTGATTAATACTGCTAATAATGTATTAGGTATTATGTCATTTGAAGAAAATAATGTAAAGCAGAGTTCTTCGATTGAGGATGAACTCATTAAAGTATTAATTGAAATAAGGCTTAAAGCAAAGACTGAAAAGAATTTTCCATTAGCAGATGAAATTCGAAAAAAATTGGATGAGCTGGGTATAACCTTAAAGGATACAAAAGAAGGAACTGATTTTTTTAAGCGTTAAAGGAAAATTTTTTCGTAGGATCATTTTAAGGAGAACGTGATGCAAAAAAAGGGGGAGGATTTATCCTCGGTATTATATATCGAAGACGACAGTATCAACTGGGAAATTGTAAGTTTATTTTTGAAGGGACAATACCGTGTTGATACTGCATCTGATTCATCTGAAGCACTGAACAAAATCAATGTGAATAAATATGATATTATTCTTCTTGATATTAGTCTTAAAAAAGGGACAGATGGATTAGAACTTGCTAAGGAAATTAGAAAGGTAAAAAATTATAAACACACACCGATCATTGCTGTAACAGCTCACGCCACAAGAGAAGATGAACAACGTATCCTCGGAGGTGCTTGCTCACACTATATATCTAAGCCATTTACAAAAAAAATATTAATTGAAACCCTGAAGAAAGCATTACCGAAGTGATTTCAGGTAATGAATATATTGCCATTTCCTAGAATCAAATTTGGATCAAGTGTTTGCCTGATTTTGAACATCGCATTGATAATTTTCCCATCGTACATTTCATAAAGCAATTGTTTCTTGTTTTTCCCAACTCCATGCTCTGCAGCAAATGTTCCCCCTTCTTTTATTGCAGACTTACACATATCCTGATATAGTTTTTTAGCAATTTCAAATTCAGCTTCATTTTTAGGCAGCATATTTAAATGTATGTGTGAATTACCAAAATGACCATAAATAACATAATCCAGCCCGGCTTTTTTTGCATCATCTTTTATTTTGAAATAAAATTTTTTCAGTCTGGAATCTGGTACAGCAAAGTCGGTACCCAGTTTCCTGAAATTTTTTAAAGAAATATATTCATTAACCTTTGTAGAAATCCTATGCCGGAATTCAATGAACTTTACCTTATCCTTTTCATTCAAGGCAATCCATGAATTGGCAAGATCGCCATTATGTTTTTCTATCAGACCTATCCACAAATCTGTGATTTGACTTGATGAAGATTCATTAATTTCCTGTTCAAACCAAACAGCCGAATTTGCATTGATAGGAATATTGGGGTAATCTTCTCTTAAAAAATTTAACGCTAATTTATCAAAGAATTCGAGTGCGAGTGCGTCAATAGAGTTTTTGGAGTTAATTTTTCTTGAGTTGTAAGATCTATCGCGTGAATTCTCAATAAAATTAAGACCATCTTCTTCAGAATTAAAAAATACAACTGCGGACAGAATACTAGAGGGAGCATCAAGCAATTTTAATTTTAGTTTTGTAATTATACCAAGAGTTCCTTCTGAACCGATAAAAAGATCAATCGCATCCATATTTTCTTTACAAAAATATCCGGCTGTATTTTTAGTTGGGAGTGGTTTTACTAAAGGAATTTGAAACTTATATTTATGACTGCTGTTGGTTATCAGTACCAGTTCATTTCCATTTGCAAAGATTTGACCTCTTTCCAGACTAAGTAATTCACCAGATGGAAGAACAATTTCAACTCCGAGAACAAAATTCCTTGTAGGACCGTATTTAAATGTTTTTGAACCGGAAGCATTGGTGGCAACTGTTCCACCTAAAAAACAATTAAGCTCTGTTGGATCAGGCGGGTAATATAACTTTGCTGGTTTAATTTCATTTAAAAAATTTGAGAGAATAACTCCGGGTTGAACAATTGCAAATTTTTCTATGGAATTTATTTCTATAATTTTATTAAGCTTCTCAGTCGATAAGACAATACCACCGGAAGGAACACTGCCGCCAGCCAATCCTGTTTTATTACCACAAACTGTTACTTTAGTTTTTTCTGAGTTAGCCTTTTTAAGTGTTGAAATTACATCATCAGTGTTTTCAGGAAATACAACAGCATCGCAAAATCCCTTTGTGTTGGAGGCATCCTTCAGATAGTCTTGAATTTCATTCTGTTCGGTTTTTATAATCATAAATCAGAATTTTGGTAAAGATTATTTTCGAGAATTTTTAACTCGGAAAGATAGAATCTTAGCAATTGAATTTGATTACTAATTTCACTCCTCGGATCAAAATTAATAGAATGTTGAACAACTTTAAAAAAATTTTCAACTCCGATTTTTATATCTTGCATCGGGAAAGAAATATCTCTTAAATGATGTATCAGCTTTAGAGTTTCCAAAGCATCAAACCAGTTAATTCTTTGATAATCAATTTGTTTGGACGATTTACTGTTATTAAGAATCTTGGTCCAATTCTCATTGAATCTGCGATTAACTAAAAAGCAATAAAGTTCCGGATGAATTTTTTTTGATTCTTGCTGAATTAAATTTGGATTAAGCGAGTAATCTGAATTAAATAAACTTAACCAATCCTTTAGAATGATGTAAATGTTTGGGTCAAAGACCGATATTTTTTTTTCTTTGAATAGAAAGTTAGTCATACTTCTTCCCGTCCCGAAAGGCACTCGCCAGGATTCTCTTGAGTAAGGTTTAACTTTTGTTGTTGTGATTCTCTGAACCTTAAAATTTTTTGCTAATTTCTGGAGGAAGTAAAAATCTTCAGCTGCATTTCTTGTATTCATCCCACCAACTTTTATGTAGGCTTCATGATCGCATACTATTGTGGATCCAATTGTATGAAATGCGAAAGGTGATTTAGCAAAAAGAAGTCCCGCGACATAATGCCTTAAGAATATTTCGTAAGAAAGTATTCCTTTTTCATTATGCTCATCATTCGGTATTATGTGTTCAAAATCGACTACTGCTACAGAGTAATTATTTTTGGAAAAATATTTTTGAATTTCTGCAAGGTAGTTATTTTGAACCAGACAATCAGCATCCAAGCAGGATATTATTTTTTTGCATGAAATTGTGTAATCGAAAACCTGGAGGGATAAATCCATCCCAATTTTTCTTGCTATACCAACTCCAGCTTCCTTGTCATCAAATTCCTTCCCCTCCGATGATGCATCAACTAAGCCAATATTAATACCGCCTTCAATTATTTTTTTTTGATTTTGATCAATTGGGATTTTTTTAATCAATGTTCTTAGGAACTCAAGACTGAGATTGTTGTTGGATCTAACTTCCTTATTTGAAGTAACTTGCTGATTTATTACAAAAATTATTATTGAGTTTTCGAAACCAGATTTAGAGTTTTCAGAAAGTGAGAGTAAAAGATTTTTAATGTTTTCGTATTCACATATTGCAGGCACAACTATAACAGTATGAATTCCTTGTGTTTCATTCCATTCCAGCTCCCATTCTGATCTTAGATTTTTGCTAAGATATCTGGTTACACTATTTGGAAAATACTTATGCAAAGTCCAATTGATTTTTAACGAAATCTTTTATTACAGGATAGTCATTCGGGGTGAACCAATTTATACGAACTCCTTCCCGTTCCATTTTTCTGAACCATGTCATCTGTCTTTTTGCAAAATTTTGAATTGCACTATTCAGTTTTTGATGCATATCGTTGTAATTTAATTTGCCTTCAATAAATTGTGAAATAAACTTGTATTCCAATCCAAAGTATGTAAGTTTTTCTTTTGTAATTCCCTTTGACATTAAATTTTTAACCTCTTCAATCATTCCATTTTCCAATCGTGTTTTAAGTCTGTCTGCAATCCGACGTTTCAATTCATCACGGCTCATATTAATTCCAATATTTAATGATGTTATTGGAGGGAGAGTTGATCTACTTTTACTTCTTGATCTTTCAATCATTATCGCTTGAATCATTCGCTCTTTATCTCGAATATCTGTTACATTATGAAGTTTTGGTTTGAGTTGAACCAAAATTTGTTTTAACTGGCTAAAAGTTAAAACGGTTAAATCATCACTTAATTCTTTATTAATTTCCGGAAGATTATACGACTGTAGAATTGCACTGAGATACAATCCTGTCCCCCCAACTAGTATTGGCAGCTTGTTATTTTTTTTTACTTCGGAGAAAGCGACTTGAAAGTCTTTTGTATACCTAAATAGGTTGTACTCTTCAAACGGCGTTATTATGTCGATGAGATAATATTTGATCTTATATTTTTGAAATTCAGCTAGATCTTTACCGGTACCGATATCCATCCATTTATAGACCTGTCTTGAGTCTGCGGAGATTATTTCGCAATTAAAATCATGTGCAAGTTGCGAAGCAATACTAGTTTTACCTGAAGCTGTTGGTCCCAGAATCGTAATTATATCAAAAGACATGTTCAGGGTAAATTTTCTATCTGATATTTTTATTTACCTGGAAGCAGGCAAGATAATTTTAATATTTGACCCGACCCCCTTTATACTTTCAACTTCTACCTGCCCGGAATGAGCTTCGATAATTTTTTTTGCAATCAGCAAATTAATACCGCTCTCTTCATTATTCTCACTCGAGTAGAAATAATCTATTAATTCTTCTGAAGGTAGTGCTATAACACCTTTACCTTCATTTTGAATTGCGATTGAAATGGTATCACCAGCTAGTTCAGTACTCAAATAAATGCGGTCACCTTTTCTGGAGTCTGCAACAGCAGCTTTAATGAATTGCAAGATCGCGGTGTACATTTTTGAACGATCTATATCAACCAACGCTCCGCTGCCAATTTTCTTAAATAATTTAACATCCTTTGATTCGCAATATTCAGAAAGGAGTTCAAGAACGTCATCAATAAATTCATTGAAATGTAATTTAGTATCATCAAGAACAATTTCATTTACAAGAATTTTAAAAATTGAATCTGTCAGGTCAATCAAAGAAGAAGATTGCTTATGAATCATTCTCATTAAATCATCAACTTCTTCAGTTAAATTCTTTGAGTGAAGGATTTTTATATAGCTCTCAACTATCTCGGTAGAGATACGGATTTCTTTTTCTATTGTCTCCCTTAGTTTTTTACCTGAATTAATTCTTTCAGCATTCAGCATTTGCTTAATTATTTTTGTTCTCGTAATCGCAGTCTCCAATTGCTTACTGATCATAGTCAGGTATAAAATTTCATTCTCAGTAAATTTGATAGTATCTCTTGCAGTTTGTAAGACTGCAACTATTTCACCTGCGTCGCTAATAATAGGGAAATAAAGAATTCTTTTCTTCCCTCCGGCAGAACCCGGGTTATCAATGTTTGAATTGTAACGGTGATCTTCGGTCGGTCGTTCAAAATTGATAGGTCTTTTCTCATTGGCACATAAGCCGGTTAATCCTTCACTTATCTCAAAATATTCATTTTTTGTTTTATTATCTTTTACAATAACCTTGTACATTCTTAATAGTTTTTCTTCGACGAAAATAATTTCTGTGTTTTCAGAATTTGTAAGATCTTTTAATGCTCGTTTTGTATTTTTCAGCAGTTCAGTTATGCTTATCCCGCTATATAATCTATTAAGTGCTAGTAATATTTTCCTTACAATTTCACGATTAATTCCAGACTCGACTGTATCGGGCTGGATGGTTCTTTCTTCAGTTGAATATGTTGGAGTTTCTTCAGCCAATTCCGGTTCTTCTTCTACAATATTTTCCTCGGACTCGGTAGACTCTTGAATTACCTCTTCGTCAGGGATGTCAAAATTTTCTTCTAGCTCTTCAACATTTAATTGCTGCAATTCTTCTAAAGCCTTATCAAGTTCAATATTTTCAACTGTTGAATCCAGTTCCTCTTCCTCAAAAGAATTCTCAATTGATTCAAGATCCGGCAGCAATTGTTGTGTCATAACCGATGGTGGTTCGGTATCGTTATCAAATTCTTCACTCACCTTTTTTCCATCAGGTGTAAGCCGATAACTTACCGGCTTATCCCGATCTTTGATATTGAATTTTTTCTCAAAATCTATAACGGATTTAGGAAGTTTAAATTCCCCGAAAGCATTTAGATTCTCTTCAATTAATGCGCTCTTACGGAGTAATTTATTATATGCTTTCTTATCCATTTCAAAGTACAAAAGCCTGCTGAATGCCATAGCGGAAGAGATTCTTTTTGTGCCTTCAACAAACTCCTTCTCACCAAAAAAATCGTTGTGAATTTTTGTTGTAATGTAATTTTGATTGGGAAATTTTACTTTTACCTCTCCCACAATTATCAGGAATATTGAACCGCCACCATCACCTGTTTTATAGAGTAAATCACCTTCTTCGGCTTCTTTAATTTCCTTTTGATCAAAAAAAGAAGTTAATATAGACTCTTTTACTCCCGTGAATAGCCGATTCTTTTTTATGTCCTGTATTGAACTGTCTAAAGCCATAGTTTGATCGTTAAATATCCAAATTTTAACTGAACATAAAATTACCTAACCAGTCAGAAAAGTGCAAAAATAACACTACCAGAATGTAAAAAGTGTGGGTAACATAGTTATAAAATTATTAGTTTTGAATCCTAATTTGCTTATAATCATCATACGTATGGAAGAAAAACAACTTATAGAAAACGCACAGTCAGGCGATAAGCAGGCTATTGCGAAGTTAGTAAAGAACTACGAACAGACTATTTATAATTTTTCCTTCAAAATTTGCAGGGATAAAAACTACGCTGAACAAATTATGCAGGAAACTTTTTATAGTATGGTAAAATCTCTGCACCAGTTTGACCATAACTCAAAGTTGTCTACCTGGCTTTATAGAATTGTAGCTAATCATTGTTTGATGATGGCTCGCAAATTAAAAAGCAGGTCATTCGTTTCACTTGATGATGAAGAAAACCTATTTGAAGAAAAATATGCGGCAGACTGGGATTCAATACCGTATAAAGAAACGGAGAATAAAGAATTGAAAAGGATTTTGGATAAAGCAATTCAAAGTCTCTCTCCCGATTACAGGGTTGTTTTTTTATTGCGTGATGTGGAAGGATTATCAACTGAGGAAACTGCACAGGTTACTGATTTATCCATACCGGCTGTCAAATCAAGACTTCACCGGGCCAGAGCATTTCTGCGGCAAGAAATAAATGAGGCGTTTAGCAGATGAGTAAGAACACAATAACATGTAAAGATGTTATGAAGCACGTCTGTGAAAGTCTCGGTGAAAATCTTAATGATGAAAAATGTCGTGGTGTAAGGGAACATTTGGATTCATGTCCTAAATGCAGGGAATATTTTAAATCAGTGGAAATTACAATAGAGTGCTACAGAAAATATAATGTTGAAGTTCCAGAAGAAGCTCACAATCGATTGATGAAAATGCTGGGCTTAGAGGATTAATTTTTAAATAAAATTCAAGAGGTAATATGCCAATATTCGAGTATAAATGCTCTGACTGTGATGCAAAATTTGAAGTGCTTCATAAATCATCAGTGAACCAGAGTGATGTAAGCTGCCCCAAATGCAATTCGACTAAAAATAAAAAATTATTCTCATCTTTTAGCTCAACTTTCAATTCATCTTCTGATTTATCATCAGGTGATTGTTCAAGCGGACAATGCCAGATACCTGCTGGAAATTGTTCTTCTGGTCTATGCGGTCTGAATTAAGACATTGTAAGGTATTATCTTAAAATAAATACATCCGAAGAAATATCTCTTTTACGCCTTTTTCTTCAGTGTACATTTATTAAACTTTCAACAATTCTTCGCTGACATTTTTTTTTGCTTTAATGAATGAGGTCAAGATTAAAATACAAATCATTTTTATTTTAGTGCTGAATATTCAACTAATTCCGCAGGGAAATAAATATGAATCTGCAATAAACAGGTCGGACTTCATTCGGGGTGTTGATCTATCTATGTTGCAACAGATAGAAGCGAATAATGGAATCTACAGGGAGAATGGAATAGAAAAAGATGCATTGCAGATTTTTAAAGATCATAATATCAACTTTGTTCGTTTAAGACTTTGGCACACACCTTCGAGCGCATATAATAATCTTGAAAAAACTATTTTAATGGCAAGCAGAATTAAATCCTTTGGTTTTAAGTTTTTGCTGGATTTTCATTACTCTGATACGTGGGCTGATCCGGCTCATCAAACTAAACCCACCGCCTGGCAGAGCTTATCTTTTCAGGAATTGAAGGATAGCATTTATCAATATTCATATGATGTTGTCAACGCTCTTAAAAATCAGAATACTCTTCCGGAAATGATCCAGATAGGTAATGAAATAACCTGCGGTATATTATGGAATGATGGTCGTGTTTGTGATCAATTTAATACCCCCCAGCAATGGACACAACTTGCCGAATTAATTAATGAGGGGATAAGAGGTATTAATGAAAGTTTAGAATCAGGCGACACCATAAAAATAATGATTCACATTGATCGTGGTGGAGATAACAACGGGAGTCGGTGGTTTTTTGATCATTTATTATCTGAGAATGTAAATTTTGATATTATCGGTTTGTCGTACTATCCATGGTGGCAGGGTTCTCTTACTGATTTAGAATTCAACATAAATGATTTAGCTCAACGCTACAATAAAGAAATTGTTATTGCAGAAACTGCATATCCTTGGACTTTGGATTGGTATGATAATGTTCAAAATATTGTTGGTGAACCGGGTCAGCTTCTTCCTGGATATCCTGCAACCGTTGGAGGCCAAGCGGATTTTCTAAGTGATTTGATAAATATTGTGCAGAATATACCAGGTAACAAAGGCGCAGGATTATTCTACTGGGCACCCGAGTGGATATCCACTCCCTCTTTAGGTTCACCCTGGGAAAACGTAACATTATTTGATTTTTCTGGAGAGCTTTTAAGTTCGATATCTGTTTTTGATTCAATTTCTTCAGGAGTTTCTTCGACTGATTATGTGGATTATTCTTACAAATTATTTCAGAACTACCCGAATCCTTTTAATCCAAACACTACAATAAGTTTTTCAATTCCTGAACGAAGTTTTGTAACATTAAAATTATTTGACTTACTTGGCAATACAGTTTCAACATTAATAAACGAAGAAAAACCCGCAGGAAATTTTAAGATCGAATTCAATGGGAACAATCTTCCAAGCGGTGTTTATTTCTACAGGATGCAAAGTGGAAAGTTTAGTGATACCCAAAAGCTTATTTTGTTAAAATGACTTTCTTTAAAGTGAGTTGTTACTAGAAAAACTAATTAATTTATTTGTAGAATAAAAAATCTATCTAACAAATATTATTATCTGAAGACATGAAAGTTTATAGAAATACTCTTTTAATTATTACTCTGTTCCTACATTTTTTTAACAATTCTTTTTCACAAAGCCATACTGATTGGACTTACAATCTTTGCGTTTATGAAGTGAACGTTCGGCAATATACTGAATCCGGCACTTTCTCTGAGTTTTCAACTCATCTCGACAGGTTGAAAAATATGGGAGTTGGTATTTTATGGTTTATGCCAATCCACCCGATAGGAATTGTAAATCGTCTCGGTACACTGGGCAGTTATTATTCAGTTAAAGATTATTATGGTGTTAATTCTGAATTTGGAACATTTGAGGAATTCAAAGCTCTTGTTGATACGATACATGCAAAAGGTATGTTTGTAATGATGGACTGGGTTGGTAACCATACTTCCTGGGATAATGATCTGACCATAACACATCCTGAATGGTACGTTACTGACGGACAGGGGCATTTTGTTCCACCTCCGGGAACTAACTGGTCTGATGTAATTCAACTGGATTATTCGCAGCAGGGATTACGTGACTATATGGTAGAAGCAATGAAATACTGGATTACTGAGGCAGGAGTTGATGGATTCAGATGTGATGCAGTGAGTTTTATGCCTCTTGATTTCTGGACCGAAGCAATACCGGAACTTAAAAACATAAAGCCTGAATTATTTATGCTTGCAGAAGACGATGGAGCTCAATATCAATCTTCAGGATTTGATATGTCGTATGGTTGGGGATATCA
>Ga0209536_100014069_pt1 | contig 11510 bp, 12 predicted proteins | sample DeeMarSeWOR28_12_FD_187461 | JGI IMG/M metagenome (GOLD analysis project Ga0209536, IMG submission 187461) | Marine sediment microbial communities from White Oak River estuary, North Carolina - WOR-2-8_12 (SPAdes) (version 2) | ecosystem: Environmental > Aquatic > Marine > Intertidal zone >... | reverse complement strand
CTTACTTGCATATCCGCGACGTCCTGAGGGTACTATTTGAGATCACCGAGGGGGATCTCGAAGCAGGTATCAAGGAGAAGGTAAGAGGATGCATGTGTAAGCTCGATGCGAACCTGATAGACGTGCCTGCCTGCTTGCACGAGCTTATGTCTCTAAAGGTCGAGGACGAAAAATACCTCCAACTTAGCCCCCAGCAGAGACGAGACAGGACGTTTGAGGCCATCCGCGACCTGCTGATCCGCGAAAGCCAGCGACGGCCTCTCATCCTTGTCATCGAAGACCTCCACTGGATCGACAAGACCTCGGAGGAGTTTCTCGACTACCTGATAGGCTTCCTGCCCCCCTCCAGAACTCTGCTCATCCTTCTCTACCGACCAGAGTACACCCACACATGGGGAAGCAAGTCGTGCTACGGCAAGATCGGTCTGGATCAACTCTCGGCTCAGACGAGTGCGGAACTCGTGCAGGCCATTCTCGAAGGGGGAGATGTCGCACCGGAGATCGCCAATCTTGTGCTCGGTAGGGCGGGAGGAAACCCCCTATTCGTAGAGGAGTTGACCCATAGTCTCGTCGAGAATGGCTCAATCCAGAAACAGGATCATCAATACGTCCTCACCCGGAAACCTTCCGAGATCGAAGTGCCTGACACGATCCAAGGGATTATCGCTGCCAGGATGGACAGGATCGAGGACAACCTCAAGAGGATCATGCAGGTGGCCTCGGTCATAGGACGGGAGTTCGCCTATCGCATTCTCCAGTCGATCACGGAAAAGAGCGAAGACTTGAAGGCTTCTCTGCTTAACCTGAAAGGATTGGAGTTTATTTATGAGAAGCAGCTTTTCCCTGATTTGGAGTACATCTTTAAACATGCGCTGACGCAGGAGGTAGCATATAACAGTTTGCTCGTCAAGCGGAGGAAGGAGATTCACGAGAAGATTGGAAATGCAATCGAAAAGTTGTACTCCGAACGACTGGAGGAGTATTACGAACTTCTCGCTTATCACTATGCGAGGAGTGACAACAAGGACAAGGCGGTGGAGTATCTGGATCTGGCGAATCAGAAGGCGGCTGAGGCCAGTGCTATGGACGAGGCGAAGGGGTATTTTGATGAGGCCATGACACTGCTTGACGGTCTCCCTGATGCTGAGCAGAATCGTGAGCGGAGAATCTCTCTTGTCGTAAATCAAATGGTCGTATTCGAGCAGCTAATAGAGTATCCAGAGTATTATGATCTTCTGAGTCGCTACGAACCCTTGGCAATCAAGTTGGACAATCCTGGATTGCTGGGGGCGTTCTATGCCCGCTTGTCAAATTGTGAATTTGTATTCGGCTATTTTGATCGAGCAATCCAGACCGCGACGAGGGCGTCTGAACTGTGTGAAGCTGCCGGGAATGCTGAGGAGGCTGGATATGCTTATCATGCTGCAGAATGGAACCATCTGCTGAAGGGGGACTTCGACCGTGCCCTGGCCTTGAAAGAAGATGTCCTTCAAAAGATGAGCGAGCGGTTCAATCTACGTACATATGTGCGGGCGATGGGCGGTGCTTCATTGGCCTCGATGTGTCTTAGTCGCTGGGACGATGCGATCGAAGAAGGCCAAAAAGCACTGAGCCGTGCTCAAGAATTCTCAGACAACAGCTATATTTCTTTTTCGGCATATGCCATATCGCTTGCCTACAGTCACAAAGGCGATCTGGGTCAGGCAATCGAATATGGGGAGATGGCAGTGGAGAAGGCTCCATCGCCTGCGAACAAGGCATGGGGAGAGGTATCTCTTGCAGTGGCGAGGTGTCGGGCCGGAGAGGGAAACAAGGGAATTCGGGGTCTGGCAGATACCCTTCCCGTTTTTCGAATCGGGGGATTTCTTATCGGTGACGTTGCTTTCACGGCTTACCTCGCCGAAGGGTATTTGCTGGCCGGGGAATACGACAATGCGAGGCAGACGGCTGAAGAGGGTATTGCAGTCGCAGAGCGATGCGGAGCGAAATGGTTTCTCGCAATCGCTTGCCGTATCCTCGGCGAAATCGCCCTCAAGACCAGCCCTGACGAAGCACCACCACACTTCGAGAAAGCCGTCTCCATCTTCCAAGAGATCAAAGCCGAAAATGACCTCGCCCTCACCTATGCAGGCATGGGCCGCTACCACAAGATGCAAGGCAACACCGAGCAGGCCAAGGCATATTTGACTAAGGCACTGGAAATCTTCCAGAGGCTAGGCACTTTGATTGAACCGGATAAGGTGAGGGAGGAGTTAGCTAAGTTGGTTTGAGTAGGGAATATCCGACAAACAGATTTCCTAAGAAAGGAGGGAAATGTCATGGTAGGTCTTACGTTCATTATTGCTGTTGCCGCACTCGTCATCGCCATCCTAGCCTACAAGAAGGCAGGGGGATCATCGGAAGACCTGCAAAGGCAGATGGACTCCATACGGCAAAAGACCGCCGACACCTTGGGAAAGGTGGAAAAATCGCTGCGTGGAGGTGAAGACAAACAGAACAGTGAAGACTTGGATCGCTAGAGTCATATTTCTTGGGTGCTATTCCAGTAAGCCCGCAGTTTCGCATTAGCAAGCCGTTCATGCTTCCGAGGAGGCAGGCTCAGCGGATATAGGGCTATTGCATGTGTCTTCTGCATGTAGTCAGTCCAAAGAGTCGCTTGGAGACGATCTCTGTTCTGCTTGACATTTGAAAAATCAGCGAAGTCAACATGTCGAGCAAAAACCTGGAAAAGTCGACGGAGACGATTCTTTGTTATATTTATTAGAGCGAGGGCAAAACCTGACCCCTGAGAGCTATATTGGGCGTTTCTTCATTGATCCACCTTCTTCAGCATACTGCTGTCCCAAATAAAACTTCTTCTTTTGGCTTGACGCTGTGAACCCTTTTGGTATATGAGAAGCGGGTCGATGAATCGCAGTTAGACGAGAGGGGACTTGCGTTACCAAGGGGAACGTCAAACTATTAGGAGGGGTGAATCATGAAAAATCTTGCGATGTTCGCCATGCTGGCAGGCCTGATTCTTTTTGTCTGCAGCGGGTGTGCCACTTACCTGCCGGCCGGAAGTTTCTATACCGGGGCCAAGGGTGCTATTGGCGCCGGAGCAGGAGACGTCAGCCACTCGAAGGTTGGCACATCCCAATCAACTTCCATACTGGGTCTTGTAGCAACAGGAGACTCGAGTATCAAGACAGCGGCAGCTAATGGAGGAATTAAGAAGATCAAGTATGTGGACTACGAAGTCGAGAATATCTTGGGTATTTACGGCGTATATAAGACGGTCGTGTACGGAGACTAGATTCCTTGTCGCGAGTTCCACGCCTGGTAGAGACCGGCCGGGTGTAGCATAACCCTGGCTTTCGAGATTTTGATTCATCGAGATCGCTTCAACGAAGTGATTTGTGAGAGAGATTATGGGGCGAGGCTCTCTTAAGCAGGTTTAAGTGAGTCATTCTCCAAGAAGAATGTAGAAGCGGTAGGTTCTTGTCGGGTAGCAGGGGCGGTCGTCCGCCCCTGACACCCAAACCACCGGACGAACCGATAGATCCCCACGGGGATGGCTGCTGATCTTAAATCAAAATGCCGGAGTTGGCTTTACATACGAAACCTTTTTTGATAAAAGGCGCAGGAAATGGGTTTCTACGTATTTGTCGGCGGTCAACAGCGATCGACAAAGGAAGCGGGAAGGAGATAGAAATTGAAAAAGATTGCCTTGATACTTTTCATAGTCTGCCTGGCAGGAATTCTTTCTCTCACGGTCGCGGGTTCGCGAGCAAGCGAAAGTGGAAAGGCCATTTTTGAAAAGAGAGGCTGTGGAGCATGCCATGATCGAACGAAGGATCAGACCTTTAATGGCCTCGGACCTTCCCTGAACCAAATCGCTGAGGCCTACAAGGGTCGTGAAGGCGAATTCAGTACGTTTCTCAAATGTGAAAGTAAACCCCTGGTAGATAAGGCAAGATTCTCGATCATGCATGAGCAAGTTGTCAAGGTGAAAGACATGTCTGATTCCGAACTGAAAGCCCTTGAGAAGTTCATATGCCATGGAGAATAGTTGACTTGCCCCATTTCATTCAAGGAAGTGAGTGAGGAGCGGTTTACCTGCGTGAGGTTGTGTCTTCAGCTCGCTTTTCTGATCTTCCGTCTCTCGTTGACACTGGCCAGTTCACGCACCTTGTCCGAGCAGTATGGACAGCAGCGCCAGGAAGGATCGATGATCTTACCGCATCCCGCACACGTGTCTATCAGTTTCTGGGTGCAATGAGGACATGCAACGAACTCAGGGTCAATGACGTTTTCGCAAGCGGGACAGCGTGACCCAAAGTCCTCATCGCTTTGACTTACGGTAAGCAGCCCGCCCACGCTTGTGGTACCATTAAGGACTGCCTGGGTTCCCGCATAGGTCAGCGTGGTCAGGCCTTCCGTCAGGGCCAACTGTCTGATGGTCGCTTCGGTGGCTTCGTTGGCTATGTATTCACGGATACGCTGACTTAGCATGAGAATTTCATAGATAGCCACTCTTCCTTTGAATCCTGTGCCACCACACTCATAGCACCCCCTTCCCCGGAAGAATGTTTTACCCTTTGTGTCCCGGGCAACCAACCCGATCTTCCGGAGATCTGCAGCGCTGGGGGAATCCTCGACTTTGCAGGAGGGGCATATCACACGGACAAGCCGCTGTGCGACAATGCCGATTACTGTCGACGCAATGAGATAAGATGGGATTCCCATATCCCTGAGGCGCGTTATGGTTGCGATCGTATTGTTGGTATGTATGGTGCTCAATACCAGATGTCCCGTTAAGGATGCCTGCATGGCTGTGGTGGCGGTTTCAACGTCCCTCATCTCCCCCACAAGGATAACATCGGGATCCTGGCGAAGCACGGCACGGAGGATATTGGGAAAGGTACGGCCTGCCTTTTCATGAACGGCCACTTGGTTGATTCCCTTCAGATCGTATTCGATCGGATCCTCAATGGTCGTGATGTTCTTGTCGACGCTTCTCATCCGAGACAGAGCGGCATACAGCGTCGTTGTCTTGCCGCTTCCTGTAGGACCTGTGACCAGGATAATGCCCTGAGGTTTAGAGAGCAGGGAGAGCAATTTCTCACGATTCTTGCCCTCGAGGCCCAGGCGGTCTATCGAAATCATAGAGTTCTCCGGGTCCAGGATTCTTATGACCACCTTTTCTCCGTAGTTTGTTGGCAGCGTCGACACTCGAAGATCCAGACTCCGGCCATCCAGCCTTATGCCTACCCTCCCATCCTGGGGTACACGCTTGGTAGCGATATCAAGCTTGGCCATAATCTTCATCCTCGAGATAACTCCCCCCTGTGTCCACTTCGGTAGTTCGGTGAGCACTCGGAGGGCACCATCCACACGGATTCGAATCAGGAGGTTGTCCCGAGTAGGCTCGGCATGGATATCGGAGGCTTTCTCTCGTACGGCGGATGAGACAATATGGTTGACAATCTTAACAATCGGAGCCGCTTCGCTCTGTTGTTTCATGCTGTGCGGATCGGGTTGTTGATCGTTTCCCTCTTGAATGAGTTCCAGGTTGGCATCCGAACAAATGTCATCGAGGATGGAGTCTGTGTAATCTTCGAATTTATAGTGTTTTCGAATGGCCCACTCTATGTCACTCTTAGTGGCAACGTATGCCGTGACCAGGTATCCAGAGGCGAACTTCGCGTCCTCAAGGGCTTCTGCGTTGCAGGGATCGGCCATTGCTACGTGAAGGTTTCGGCCCTCTTTACTTACCGGAATCAGCTGGTGTTTCACTGCCCATCTTTCAGGGATAATTTGCACAGCCTCTGGTTCGACTGCTGCGATCTTCAAATCAATTTGACGAATCCCCATCTGAGACGATATCGCGGCAGCAATATCGTCCTCTGAGCAAATCCCCTTCTCCACGAGCATTTCTCCGAGCTTCTTTGTGCTGTGTTTCTGTTCGGAAAGGGCTTTCTCAAAATCAGATCGCTGGATGACACCCGCATCAGTAAGTATCTGTCCGAGCTTCTTTTTTGCCTTTGGCTCTCTCACGGTCATGCCTCCTTCGGCGTACCACATTGCAATCGAATCTCAAGGTCTGGTATTTCTGATCCAAAAGGCTCTCAGGATTCCTGAGGCTCGTTTAGAAGATCGAAAGACTCACAGGAATACTTTAGTATTCGAATAAAGAAGAAGTTGACCTATGAGCCCCTTCCGATTATGTTGCACGGTAGAGAAAGGCTTTTGAAACTCACTCGTGGAGATAGCCATGGACGTTTTCGGAGACAAGATTGCCATCGTTACGGGCGGAGCTTCTGGGATGGGACGCGCTGTCTGTGAGGAGTTGTGTCGGCGAGGAACAACCGTCGTTGTGGCTGACATCAACGAAGAAGGAGCAGCGCACGTCGCCTCGGGCATCAACCAGGCCGGCGGTCGAGCACGGGCTGCGCGAGTGGACGTAGCACGAGCAGAAGAGGTACAGAAGCTCATAGACGAGACGGTTTCGGAACACGGGCGACTTGACTACATGTTTAACAACGCGGGCATTTGCGTGGTAGGGGAAGAGCGTGATGTGAGCCTGGACCAATGGCGCAGCGTCCTGGATGTAAACCTCTTCGGGGTCATATATGGAACAACTGCCGCATATTCATTGATGGTCAAGCAGGGGTTTGGCCATATTGTAAACACGGCATCTTTAGCTGGATTGGTCCCTGCTACCCAGGAAATCTCCTACACGGCCTCCAAATATGCTGTGGTGGGCATCTCGAACGCTCTGAGGGTGGAGGGGGCCAACCTTGGCGTCAAAGTCAGCGTGGTCTGTCCCGGGTTTGTTCAAACAGGTATATTTGACGCCATTGTTGCAGTAAACGTAGACAAAGAGAAGCTCATGGCGAGTATCCCATTCAAGATGATGGAAGCAACAAAGGCAGCGCAGGAAATATTGCGGGGAGTTGCTCGCAACCGAGCGACCATCGTCTTTCCGTTCCACGCCCGCATCATGTGGTGGCTCTATCGACTCCATCCATCCGTCTTGATCCCTCTTGGTCGAAGGATGATCAAGGACTTCAGGGCCCTTCGTTACACCCGCTAAAAGGGGCTTTCCAAGGGCGGGGTTTTCCGGTAGGATACGCGAAGACTCCGATCCCTTTATCGAGGAGCTGATCGCCATGAAGAGGCTGATCTTCGTCCTGCTCTTGGTTGTCTGCTGCATTCCCTTCCTGTCCTGCGGCTCGGGCGGGAAGGAAGCGGGCGAACTCTGTGCGTCCCCCAATGATTGCGAGAGCGGAAACTGCGGTTTTGGGCCCTGCCCTTCTTCGGGACCTGAATGCGGGGAAGGTGAAGAGTGCAGCTGTCTCGTGTGTCTGTAGGGGTCTTTTCACTCCCCGAATTTGTACCCTTTGAAGGGTTCGAGATGGGCTCGTCTCGCCACCCAATCCCCCTTCTTCTTAACAAATTCGAGTTCAAGTCGGTAGAGGTCTGCATTCTCACCCACCTCTTCCACCCAACCCTTCGGGTCTTCAGTTAGTTCATCGAGGTTGGGATAGGATCGATCCTGCCTGACAATCAGGAAGTAGACCCGGCAAGAAGCCACCTCGCCACTGCCGGACGGTTCCACACTCGGCTCCGGATACAGAATCCGGAACTGTCGATAGTGACGGAAGGCCATAAAAAGGATACCCTTTACCTCCTGCCGGTCCCTGTTCCCCGGCAGGGCAGAGAAGTCCTCGGTGGTCAGGTCCATCAACCCGCCCACATTGTGTTCCTCGGCAAGGGTTGCCCCTTTCTTGATCAGCCGTTGGAGAACCTCGACTTCGTCTTTCTCGGTGCATGACGTAAGGGCCAGAAGGCAGACTGCACTCCACGAGACAACCCTTGCATCAAATCTCTTCGACATAACCGTTTCCTTCCTCGTTCAAAAAGGGCTTTGGGTCTGCAAAAGACCTTAACACGTGTCGGTGGGAAACGAAATCCCATCAGATTGACACCCGATCCGTCTATCCCATATACCTAAAGGTGAAGAAACCCCCTCAGGACAAGAAGGGATACCTTACTCTCTGAGAGAATCGACCAGGCTACCGATGTTACCGGTTCTACGAATCGCTAACGGCCAAAGGCTCACGTAAGAGGTGGCGCGAAATGACATCATTGGAGAAGCTGAAAGGCGAAAAAGTTCACACGAGATCGCTTCGGATCGACACCTATACCGTGGACAAAGATCGCGTGATCGTGGAGGGCACCCTCGAGGACACGCGACCCCTGCCGATCTACACAATCGCGAAGAAGCGACGAGAAGCGGGCATGGTGCACGGGATGGTGGTCCGTCTCCTTCTCGGAGGCATGCCCGCAGAGATCCTGGACGCCGAGGCGGAGCTGCCGACCGTGCCGATGGAGGATTGCAGACAGGCCATCGATTCGGTGAAGAGACTCGTGGGCATGTCCGTTGTGTACGGCTTCAGCAAAGCGGTGAAGGATAGACTCATCGGCACGGAAGCATGCAATCACTTGACGAGTCTCATCCTGACCATGGGCTCTGCGGCTGTACAGGGGATGGCAGCCCACAGAGGTCAATCGCCCGCCCCCCCCGAGGCCCGGGAGGCGATGCTCGAATACGTGAAGAACTCCTGTTGCGTGTGGCGCGAGGACGGCGATCACTACAAGAAGACGTTAGCAGAAATCAAGAGCTTGAAGGAATAGGGAGAATTGCCGAATGCTGGTCACGAAAGGCTTGAGGTTTCGTCTCGGCCCGGAAGACGAATACACCCATCCGATCGAGGAGGAGAAGAACTTCAACGAGAGCATGTACATAAACATCTTCGACCCATCCACCCGCCTCGGAGGGTGGTTTCGCGTAGGAAACCGACCGAACGAGGGCTACGCGGAAGTGTCATGCTGCCTCTACCTGCCTGACGGCAGGGTTGGTTTCATGTTCGGCCGCCCCGAGATCTCGGACAACGATGTTCTCGACGCCGGAGGGATGAAATTCGAGGTCCTGGAACCGCTGAAGAGACTCCGGGTGACCTATGAGGGAAAGATCCTTCTCCTCAAGGATCCTCATGAGATGGCGAAACCCAGGAAGGCCTTTGCAGAGAACCCTCTCGTGGACTGCAAGGTCGAACTGGACTACCAAGGCGTCGCGCCCGTGTCCGGAGGCGAGATGGTCAACGAAGACGGCACCCCGCTCAAGGAGAAGACTGAAGAGGCTTTTGCTAGAGCCCATTACGAACAGCATGTGGAGGGCCGTGGCAGGATCCGTGTGGCGGATCAGGAATTCCAGATCGACGGATACGGGCTCCGGGACCATTCCTGGGGGCCCAGATACTGGCAGAATATCAAGTGGTATCGCTGGCTGCCGATGAGCATGGGAAAGGACTTCGGGATGATGATCGCTATCATCACGAAGCAGGACGGAAACCAGATCGTGGGCGGCATGGTCCTTCGGGACAACGCGTATGTGATGATCGAAGAGGCCAGGATCGAGACCGAGTGGGACGAGAACTACTACCAGACGAACCTCAAGGCCTGGGCGAAAACCGCGGAACGGGAGTATGAGGTCGAGGGCAAGGTCCTCCGGCTGATTCCGCTTAGAAACAAGCGGAAGACACCGGACGGTACGGTGCTCGAGACCCGTATCACCGAGGGCATGACCGAATACCGATGCGACGGCAGGGTCGGGTACGGTATGTCCGAATATCTGGATCAAATCATCGATGGCAAGCCCGTGGGGCTGGATGGGTGACGAATAGCCCCTCGTAAAACGATGAACAGAGGAGAAGGCTCGTGAGCGATGTAACGGTGAACACGGCCCTTGGACCCATCTCTCCGGATGAACTGGGTGTGACCCTGATGCACGAGCACATCGTGTACGGCTACCCGGGTTGGGAGGGTGACCAGACCATTGCGCCCTTTGACCGAGAGGCCGTCGTGAGCCTGGCACTGGAACTGATGGACCAGCTAAAGACCTTGGGCGTCAAGACCTTTGTGGATGCCACGCCGAACGACGGCGGGCGATGCCCGGAGCTTCTCAGGGAGGTCTCTGAGAAGAGCGGCGTCAACATCATCTGCTCCACCGGGTACTATTACGAAGAGGAAGGAATGTCCGCCTACTGGAAATTCCGGAGCAACCTGGGGGACGTGAGCGGTGAGGTATACGAGCTCTTCTGCAAGGAGGTCACCGATGGCATTCGGAACACGGGCATCAAGGCCGGGGCAATCAAGGTCGGCACCGGAAATGGTGTGATCACCGACTACGAGAGAATGATGCTCGAGACAGCCGCCAGGGTCCAGAAAGACACCGGGGTCCCGATCATCACGCACACCCAGGAAGGCACGATGGGGCCAGAGCAGGCCGCGCTCCTCGTCTCAGCCGGGGCTGACCCCAAACGGGTTCAGATCGGCCACATGAGTGACAACACGGACATCGGGTACCAGCGGGAGACCCTCAAGCACGGCGTGTACGTGGCATTCGACCGGATGGGAATCCAAGTGATCGCAGGATGTCCGATGGATGAGGAACGCTACCCTGTCCTCATCGACCTGATCGGAAAGGGATACAGCGACCGAATCATGATATCCCACGACTACGTCATGCGTTGGCTCGGCAGGCCCCTGAACCTCCCGGAGGAGGCCTTACCCCTGCTCGCGAACTGGCATCCGACCCATCTGTTCAAGAATGTGATTCCCGCGTTGAAAAAGGGCGGTGTAACCGAGGAACAGATCAACACCATCTTGGTGGACAACCCGCGGCGGCTGTTCGGAGGAGGGTAGCAGCGTACCTGGTGTGTTGTGCTATACGCATAGAATGGAATGCTTCTAAGAGGACAGGACTGCCGTGAAGAAACGATCTCTCTGCCTGGCAGTTATTGTTGTTGTGTCCATGATGCTGGCTGCGGAGCCTGCTCTTGGGCTCCGGTGTTCAGGTAGAATCATCGTCAACGGCAAGACCAAAGCCGAGGTTGAGGAGGCCTGTGGGAAACCGACTTGTACCCGAAAGCCGGGAACCGTCTTCGTGAAGAAATCGGGTATCTACTGGCCAATGGCAGCGGATGAGGAGTGGGTTTACAACTTCGGACCCGGGCAGTTCGTCCAGTTCATTCGGTTCTACCAGGGAAAGGTCGTGTTCATACAGCCCGGTGGGTACGGGTGGTCCGGGGAACGGGAGTGCAAGGACATCCCGGCCGAGTGACGGACCCCCATCTCAGAGGAGGGCGTCGATTAATGGCGGTTGCCCACTTCGCAGTCATTCCCACGCACGCGGGAATCCCTCAGCCCCTGAAGCCAAAGGGTCCCCGCTTTCGCGGGGATGACCGCTTCCGCGGGAGTAACGACGATTCCGTGTCTTTCGACACTCTATAGAGAGAAGGGGTGCTCTCTACCCGATGATCTCTCCAACTCCCCCTTGCTTCTCCCAGCGCAGAAGCTCGGTAACCTTGCTCAGGGTGCTTCCCTCTTTGATCTCTTCCCGGATGCGGTTCTCCTTCTCCAGGACATCCATCGCCCGGTTGGCATACTCGACCGCAATGGCC
>Ga0209536_100014068_pt1 | contig 11510 bp, 8 predicted proteins | sample DeeMarSeWOR28_12_FD_187461 | JGI IMG/M metagenome (GOLD analysis project Ga0209536, IMG submission 187461) | Marine sediment microbial communities from White Oak River estuary, North Carolina - WOR-2-8_12 (SPAdes) (version 2) | ecosystem: Environmental > Aquatic > Marine > Intertidal zone >... | reverse complement strand
CGCCCGAAGCCCCCATCGTCCCCATTACGAGCCAACACGCGATCCCCGAGGTTGCGAACGGAACTGCAACCGCGACCCAGGACCGAAACGCGACGAACAGGATCGTTCCCGTCAGGGCGAGGGTCAGGGGGATGAAGATGCCCAGCTCCCGGCGCGTCCGCGCATCTGCTTCGGTCCGGAAGACGGGCACTCCCGAGACCCATGCATCACGCCCTTCGATCGCTCGGCCGACTTCCTCCAGGATCCTCGGGTAGAGCGCCTCGGCCCCCTGCTCGAGCATCAGGTTGATTGCGAACGCCTCTTCGTCGGCAGAGATCAGAGCACGCGGGGCGATCCGGTCCTCGTGTACACGTTGCCGGAGGGCAGCGAGCTCCTCCGGGTCACTCGGCACGACACCCTCGAGGGCCGGCTCGAGATGGAGCAGGCCACCGGATTCGACCCACACCAATGGAACGGATGCGAGACTATCGACTCGGCGAATGCCCTCGACTCCCTCGAAGTGTCGCGTGAGGAGAAGCACGTCATCGAGGAGTTCCTCGTCGAACTCGACGTCCGACCGCAGAAGGATCGTCAGGATCTCGTCGCCCCCGAACCGCCGCTGGGAATCCTGGTAGTGGCTCCATTCCTCCCCCCGGCGATCCAGGACACTGTCCGTCGATGTCTCGATCTGGAGATGCAGGACGCCAGGAACGGCCAGTACCCCCAGCAGACTCCAGAAGAGCAGCGTCCGCTTCGGATGCCGCAGGCCGACATCGACCAGCGCGCGCGGCAACCTCCCGCGGCCGTCTAGGCTGGACGCCGCGTTTCCCGCTCCAGGCGACTCCATTCCCTAGAGTCGAATGGCTTCTACCAGGACTGCCTGGGGCGGATTGCCGAAGAGTCGCCGCGCCGCAGTGACCCGGAAGCCGGCACTCGCGATCAGCGCAGCGAGGTCATCGACGTCCCAGAAGCGGAAATGGCCACTCTCTTCGAGATCGACGAGGCGCGAGGCCTGGTTCAGGTAGGAGCGCGCCGAGGTCTCGAGATCGACATCTTCACCGAAGTCGCCCGCACCCGTCCGAAGCTCCATCAGCCCCGTCGAGAAGAGCCCGGAGATGTCGGCGTCCTTGCGCAGACAGGACACGACGAGTCTTCCACCGGGTCGCAAGATCCGCTGAACCTCGCGCAGGAACCGGCCAGGGTCCTCGACGTAGCTGAGGAAGAGCGCCGCGATGGCGGAATCCACCGACTCCCTGGACAGCGGAATCGCGTGGCCTCGCCGGATGTCCAGATCGGCCTCCACGAAGGTGGTCCGGAGAGAGGACGGCCGCTCCGTCGAGACTCCCCCCAGGCGCAAGCGTGCGCGCTCTATGCCGGCACGAACGTAATCGAGTGCGAGGATGTGGAGATCGTCGGGGGTATCCCGATCCGCGGCCAGATGGAGCGGAAACGCACCGGTCCCCGTTCCCAGATCCACCACGCGATGCCCCGATTCCAGGCAGAGGGCCCGGACCTGCGCCTCCATCAGCTCGCGATACGCGGATGTGCGGGTCATGAGCTCGATGCCGACACTTCCGTCGGCGCCGACGAGATACGATTCCCAGAACACCTTGAGGTCCGCATCGGGAGCGCTCGCGAGCCGGTTGCGCTCGGCGCGCTGTCTTCGCTCCAGCTCGCCGAGGTCGGGGAGGCACGGCACGACCGCTCGCGCGAGCGCCATCTCCGCGACCTCCGACGCGATCAGCTGAAAGGCATCCAGGGCCTCCGAGCTGGACTTCAGCATGTGTCCCGTCGGGATCTCGACGAACTTGCGTCTCCCCGTGTCCCCACGGGCGAGCGCATCCAACACCCGCGTCGGATCCATCCACGCGTCGTGTGAGCCATGGATCCAGGTGACCGGAACGGTGATCTCGGAGAAGTCGCGTCGCGAGTCCGCCAGATAGGGCAGCTGATTCTGGAACAGATCGGCGCCTGCGTGATCGATGTCGACCTCTACGCCGAGCACTTCCTGGAACTGGAACTGCACGCCCTCCTGAACACCGGCGACGTAGTCCACCCCGCCCGAGATGACTCGCATCATGGACTGGGTGTCAGCGGCGCCGACCACGCAGACCCAGCCGTCGATGCGCAAGTCGGTGGCGACGGCGCGGCGCGACTCGATGGAGGCGGCGCTGAAGCTCACGAGGATCGTCTTCTGCGGGCGGAACTCGGGCGAGCGCTCCAGGAAGTCGAGGGTGGTCACGATGTCGCGGACACCCTGGGAGAACGTGAAGCGGTGGTGCTCGCACCCGGGCGCTCGGCACTCCGGGTCGTTGTAGGACTCGCCCCGCTTGCGGATCCCGTCGAAGCGCAGCACGACCACGGGCTCGCGTGCGGCGCGAAAGCTCGCGACGATCGTCGCCGCGAGCGGCATGAGCGTCTCCTTCGTGCGTCCCCACGCCGGGGGAATCACGACGGCCGTAGCGCCGCGCGAGTCTCCCCAGCCGTCCACCACTGCGCGGATGTTCTCACCCGCCTCGTTCTCGTAGTCGACGATGCGCACGTCCGGCAGCGACGCGCGCCGACCCAGCGCCGAGAGTGCGCGATCGGCGGCGACCCGGGCCGCAGCAGTCACGATGCGCCAGCGTTGCTCCGCCCGTTGCCCCACGCTGGCCTCGAGCACGCGGTCGCGGCGCTCGACGTGAAGGGGACCGCCCCGGGGCGCGGAGCTCAGATCGAGGCCGATGCGCGTCCAACCCCTCCGGGTCGGATCGGCCGCTCGGCTGCGCACCTCGCCGTAGGCGAGCGCGCCGCTGTCGCGTCCATCGAGATAGCGGACGCGCACCGCGTCGCCGAGATCCCGGGCGGTCGCGTCGGCGACCCACACGCCGAGTCCCTCGGGCGAGGCGTCCGCCACCTCGCCCTCCGCCCCGCGCTCGTGCGCCCACTCGAGCCGGACGCGCCGGGCCTCCCCTGCCACAGGGGGCCGGCGCGCGCGCCCGCGTCGCTCCGCCTGATAGATCACCGACGGCACACCCACGCGGAGACGCCCGCGGCCCACCTCCCCGAGCAGGGGCGTGGACAGGAAGTAGGGCTGCTCGTCCAGGCTGAAGTTGAGGAAGACGAAGTCGCGTTGGGCCAGCTCGAAGTTGCGCGTCCGCAGCACGATCGCGTCTTCCCCGATCGACACCACATGGGCGATCTCCGGGTCGATCCGGCGATTCATGCCCCGCTGGAGCGGCACGCCCTCGCGCTGGAGTCGGTCGAGGATCCCTCTCACGACCCCGGGGTCGGAGATCGCAGTAGGATGGAGTCGATCGAGGTGACTGGCTGCGCGGGCCCGCCCACTCAGGGTTGCGGCGCCCTCGCTCACGGCCCCTCCCCCAACGCGCCGCGATCGACGCGACGCTCGTCGCTGCGGGCGTCTTCCACCTCGAAGGAGGCCTCCGGTCGCGTCCACCCCCGCGCAAACGAGCGGCGCCGGCCACCCGACACGGCTCGCGTCGCGACCCGAATCCACCGCCCCTCGATCGGGTCCGAACGCCCGGACGACCCCATGGGGCGATGCTATGCCGGACGCCCGCGCCGGCGCAAGATCCAGCGCCAAGACACTGAATTTGCTACGCAATCTCGCGCGAGGAGCAGCCCGACTGGAACGCAGTTCTACTCGGGCGCCGCCAGGGTCTCCACGCGGGACCGGTCCCGGTCGGCATCGCCGGCCGACAGGTTCCAGGTGCTGAAGAGCCGATCGGGGATCTTGCGCGTCAGCTCGTAGGAGCGGGTCAGGACCTGGGTCTCCGAGCCGCTCCGCGCGCTTCGCATCGTCATCACGAAGGGGATGAAGCGCTCGCCGATCGGACGCACCGAGCCCAGATCGACTTCGAGCCGCTTCACGAGCTGGCCGCGCCGATAGAAGTCGGTCCAGTGAATGACGGCGCGCTCCGGCTCGATACACGAGACCATCCGCTCGTAGGTCGAGTCGAACCCCTCCGCCGCCACGATCTCGAGGCGCACGCAATCCTCGCCTCCTCCGTCCTCGACCACTCGCCGCACGTCGTAGTCCGGGCCCCACTTCGGTTCGATGTCTTCGTAGCTGAGATCGGTTCCGAAGAACGAATCCGCGCGCTGGGCCGCCGAGATGCGACGCGTGAGCTCCAGGGCCGGGAGGTAGACGTAGAGGTCATCCGACGCCCCGTCGTTCTCGAGGATCAGGACGGAGGTTCGCCTGACGTCGAAGGGCTCGAGGAAGCGCACCAGCGCCTTCCCCGGACGTACGCTCTGCTTGCGGGTGATCTGGAGCGTGCGAGTCAGCGGACGCATCCTGGCGGCGCGCGTCGTGAGCTCCATGGTCTGCACGTAGTCGTCGGCGTAGAGATTCGAGAAAGCCCGGTCGAGCAGGGCTCGCTCGTCCTCCTTGGCTCCGACGGAAATCGCCACGGCCAGCGCTGCGGTGGCGACACAGATCCCCCGCAGAAGCACCCCCGGTGCGGCTCGATCCCTCACGCGCCCGCCAGCGCGACCTGCCGAACCTTGACCCCCGCCTCCCGGAGCAGCCCCAGGGACACGTCTCCCAGCGGATAGGCGACGTTGTAGATGACCTCGATCAGCCCCGAGTTGATGATCATCTTCGTACAGGTCAGGCACGGGCTGAACGTCGTATAGAGCGTCCCGCCGCGAACGATCACCCCGTGGTAGGCGGCCTGGATGATCGCGTTCTCCTCCCCGTGCGAGCAGAGGCACTCGTCGAGGCGGGTTCCGCCCTCCACGAACGAGTTGCAGCGGGGACAGCCTCCCTCGTTGCAGTTCGGGACGCCGCGCGGGGTGCCGTTGTAGCCGGTCGAGATGATGCGGCGGTCCTTCGTGATCACCGCCGCCACCTTGCGCTTGACGCAGTTGCTCCGGGACGCGACGACCTGGGCGATCGCCATGAAGTACTCGTCCCATCCCGGTCGGTCAAAAGAGTAGCTGCGCTCCAGAACCGCCTGGATCTCGCGCTGGAGCTCCTCGAGAGAACCGCTGTTATCCACCGTGTAGTCGGCCAGCGCCTGCACCGCGAGCAGCTGCTGGGTCGACTCGTCCGAGCTGCCGAGCTCCCGGGCCTCGAGGCGTTCGAGCTCTTCGAGGGTCTCGGGGTCGCCGGGACGCGCTCGCGCCCGGACGCGCTCGAAACGCACCCGCGGGTCCGCATCCACCCACACCAGCTGGAAGTTCGGCGTCCGCGAGCGCAGCACCTCCACCTCCGCGGGATGGCGAATCGAGTCGATGACGTAGTTGCGATCCGGCGCCAGCCGATCGGCCAGGGCCTGGGCCAGCCCTCCCGCGCCGCGTGCCGCGCGGATGGCGTTCCCCGCCTCGATCATCCGCTCGCGCGTCTCCTCCAGGCCGCGAGAGCGGAGATCCTCCCGGATCACGTCGGAGAGCGAGAAGGCATAGAAGCTCCGCTCCTCGAGGAAGCGGACCACCTCTCCCTTCCCGGCGCCATTGAGCCCCGACAAGCCCACGATCATGCGGTCGACCCCCCTTCGACAACGGCGCGCGTCGGCCCGGACCGGTGGCCGGCCCCGGGGTGCGACGGCCCCCCTCGAGCGCGCCCAGCGGCACCGAGTCTACCCGCTCGCCCGCGGAAGGGAACTCCGTCGGGATCGCCCGGCAGTGCCCTTCGCTGCCCCGATTCGAGACGCCGGCTCAGAACTCCTCGTGCTCGACGTCGTCGAAGAGCATGTACCGGGGCTCGGGGCTCAGCATCTTCATCGGCGTGAGGGGCGAGAAGAGCACGTCGAGGCTTCCCGCGAAGACGCGGTACGCCCCCAGCAGGACTCCCTGGAAGAAGCCCACCACGCGGCTCGTGACCACCGCACCCGGAAGATCTTCGAACTCCTCGCGCGGCTCCACGGTGGACATGACGGGATCCGCCGGGAAGGTGACCATCGAGTTCACGCCCATGAGGGAACGATTGCGGACCGTCGCGCCGTACTCCGCCCAGGCGCTCTCCTCTTCCTCGTCCTCCCAGTCGTCATCCTCGGCGAGGACGGGAGGAGCGAGCAACGTACAGAGGACGAGCGCGAGCCAGAGCGCGCAGCCGCGAGCCGAGCCGCTTCGAATCCACCGTCCTCTGACCGAGGTTCGCATGAGGGTCCTCCTCGCCGGGCCACAGGCCGTCGTCCGGCGCATTCTCCTCGAAACGCTGCGGAAACTCAACGGCGACCCGCCCGCCTTCCGAGACCCGGCCCTGGCACACGGTGGGGCATTTCTCCTAGCTTGCGAGTGTGGCCAGAAGACAAGAGCAGGAACCTGCGCGCTCCGACGTGGTCGAGGTGGCCCCGGACGTACTCCGCATGGAGCTCCCCATCCGCCTGCCGGGGCTCGGACACGTCAACTGCTACGCCATCCTGGACGCCGACGGCGCCGCCGTCGTAGATCCCGGCCTTCCCGGCCCCGCCACCTGGAGGGTGATGCAGGAGCGCCTGCGCCAGGCGGGCCTCCGGGTGAAGGACGTCCACACGGTCCTGGTGACCCACTCGCATCCCGACCACTTCGGCTGCGCCGTCCGCTTCGTCGAAGAGGCCGGCGCGAAGGTCGTGGCACACCACAGCTTCCACTTCGGCCCCTACTCGGGCCCGGAGATGCCCGAGGTCTCGGTCGACGATCTGGCCGCACATCACCGCCACTCTCACGGGGACGACGAAGACGACGTGCCTGAGACCCTCCGCGTCGCCATGGGCGAGGCGATCGAGATCGTCGAGCGCGCCCACGACACGGGACGCACGCCCTGGGGAGGGCAACGACCGATGCCTCCCTTCCTCACGCGCATGAAGTGGCGCGTCGCCCGCTGGCTCGGGCGCTCGTTCATTCCCACCATCACCCATCCCGTGCAGCACGGCGACGTCCTCGACCTCGCGGGCCGCGAGTGGTTCGTGGTGCACACCCCAGGCCACACCTCCGATCACTTCTGCCTGCACGACCCGACCGAGAACGTGTTCATCGCGGGCGACCACGTCCTGCCGACGATCACGCCCCACATCTCGGGGATCGCGTCTTCGCCGGACCCGCTGGCGTCCTTCTTCTACTCCCTCGACCGGGTCGCCGAAATCCAGGGCGTGTCGCAGGTCCTGCCCGCCCACGGCCACCCCTTCGACGATCTCGCCGCGCGGACCGAGGCCATCAAGCGTCACCATCAGGAGCGGCTCGAAAAGGTGCGGTCCATCTCGCGTGAGCTCGGCCCGGCGACGGTGCAGGCCTTCTCTCAGCGGCTCTTCCGTCCGCGCAGCTGGGGTGCCATGGCGGAGAGCGAGACCTACGCCCACCTCGAGCACCTCCGCATCGCGGGTAACGCCGAACGCTACGAAGCCGACGACGGTCAGCTCGTGTACCAGACGAGCTGACCGTGGCCATGGTACGCCTGGCGATCGACTTCGAGTTTCCCTCCCGCGACTGGTGGGAGAACGGCGGGCAGGAGCTGTGGGAAGGCGTGACCGAGGCGTTCGACGGCAGCGGCGTGGTGGTGGACGACGACCTCGCCGCCTCGTGGCTCGCCCAGGCGGAGCAGATCGAGGGCTGGAACGCCGGCGCCGACTACGCGCCCCACCCCGTCCGAATCTCCCCCGTGGACGAGGACGAGGATTTCTGAGCCGCGGGCGCGGATCCGGAGCCTCGCACTAGGACTCGGGATCGAGGGCCGTCTCCTCGGAGCCCGAGATCTCCACGGGAAGCCCGATCGCCCGCATCAGCGCCAGGGCATTTCCCAGGGTCGCGACGCCCGGGAGCAGCTGATAGTCGAAGCGAAGGGCCCCGTCCTCGATGTGGTCGGCGAAGTGCACGTTGCGACCGGGCGGAGAGAGCAGCGCGGCGAGGGCCAGGTCGTGGGTCGTCACCAGCCCGGCGGCGCCGCGCGCCAGCAGTGCCTTCACCACCTGATCCGCTCCGATGCGCCGCTCCTGGGCATTGGTGCCGTGGAGGATCTCGTCGAGCAGGAAGAGGACGGGCGGAGCTTCCTCCCGCTCGCTCAGCGAGAAGATCGTGTGGAGGCGCTGGATCTCGGCGTAGAAACGCGACTGGCCGCCCAGCAGCGAGTCGCGCAGCTGAACCGAGGCGCCGAGACGAGCCGGCGACAGGGCGAGCCGGCTCGCGCAGACCGGCGCTCCGGCCAGCGCGAGCGCCACGTTCGTGCCGATGGCGCGCAGCAGCGTGCTCTTTCCCGACATGTTCGAGCCGCTGACCACCAGCAGACGCTCGTCCCCCCCGAGACCGAGGTCGTTGCGCACGCAGGACTGCGGCGGCAGCAGCGGATGCCCCAGTCCCTGTGCCTCCAGGCGCACCTCGTCCAGGTCGAGGATCTCCGGAAACACGTCCCCGGGGCGCTCGTAGGCGAAGCTGGCCAGCGAATCGAGCGCCTCCATCGTTCCCAGCGCGTCGAGCCAGGCGTGGAGTCGGTGCCCGTTCTCGCGCCGCCAGGCCTCGATCGCGAAGGCCAGCTGCGTGGACCAGAGCAGCAGCCCCGCGACGGGAGCGAAGAACTGGTTGCGGCGGGCGTCGAGCAGATCCACCAGCAGCCGCAGGCTGGCCACCCGCTTCGAGGCCTCACGACCCTCCGCGCGCCAGACGGCCTGGAGCGACACGAGCAGGGGGGCCTCGAAGCGCTCGCGCTCCAGCAGCGTCAGGACATCGGTCAGCAGAGCCAGCTCCTGGGACGGGGTATCGACGGCGGCGATCACCTCGCGCACCCGGGCGCGCAGGCGCCACGCGAGCCCCGTCTGCACCGATAGGGACACGAGCGCGGGCAGGGGCCCCGCCCCGAGGAAGCCCGCCACGATGAGCAGGATGGACAGGCCGGAGAACAGGCCGGCCACGAGTCGGACCCGCCCCGCGCCCAGCCGTCCCTCACCCTCTCCCCAGGCGACCAGGCGTGTCGAGTCCACGCCCTGCTGGGCGTCCTCCCCCCGCAGCGCGACCTCCTCGCGCAGGGTCAGACGCGGGCGCAGCTCCTCGACGGCGCGCTGGCGCGCGCGAATCGTCTCCGGCGACGCCGCCTCGAGCAGCCACGCCGCCAGGTGATCCTGCCCCGCCCGGGTCCGGGCCGTACTGATGCGGTGGAAGAGTGACCCGACGCCGAGGCAGTCCAGGTCGTCCGCGTAGGGGTGATCCGGCCGGCCGGCCGGCGGACCCTTGAGCGGGGCCTCCGCCCAGCGCCCCTCCAGACGGGCGATGCCCGCGGCGTGGAACTCCGCCGCTCGCCGCGCGCGCTCCGACCCGCGCAGCACCCCATCGTGGACCACCACCAGCGCCGCGAAGACGAGCGCCGCCAGACCGAGCCAGGCGCCCGAGATCGAGTGCTCCACGGCGACGAGCCAGAGGGCCACGCCCCCCACCGCGAACACGACGAGGCGCGCGTTGGCGATGCGTCGCGCGCGCCGTCGAGCGTCCGCCCCCTCACGGCGCCGCGCCTCGAGGGCCGCCCTGTACTCGGCCGCCGGATCGCCGCTCACGCCGTCCTCCTCAGGATATGGCCAGGACGAACACCACGCCCATGAGGCCGCCGGAGAGCCAGCTCGCGGGGTCGCGGATCGCGAAGGCCACCGGGTCGCCCGGTAGCTCCCCGCGCTTCGCCAGGAACCAGATGCGGCTGATCCAGTAGAGCAGGATCGGGCAGAGGAACCAGAGCAACTCCACCGTGTGGTAGGGGCCTCGCACCGCTTCGCTGTTGATGTAGAGACAGAGAACGAGCACGGACATGTAGCCGCTGCTGGCACCGAGTGCGGCGACGAGATCGAGGTCCTCCACGCGATAGGCGCGACGCTCGGCCTGCACCTCCCGCCGCGCCGCCAGCATATGGAGTTCGCTGTAGCGCTTGGCGAAGGCGAGGCTCAGGAAGATGAAGAGCGCGAAGGCGAGCAGCCAGGGCGTGAGGCCGATGGTGACGGCGACGGCGCCGCCGATGAGGCGCAGCGTGTAGAGGCCGGCCAGCAGGATCACGTCCAGCATGAGGAAGCGCTTCAGATAGGCGGAGTAGACGAGTGTCAGGACCAGGTAGGTCCCGAGCACTCCGGCAAAGCTGCCAGGCAGGACGGCCGCGACCAGGACCACGGCGCCGAGCACGAGGGCGATGGCGAGCCCGACGCCGATGCGGGCTCCGAGCGCACCGCTGGCGAAGGGTCGCTTGCACTTCTCGGGATGGCGGCGGTCGGCCTCGAGATCGAGGAGGTCGTTCACCAGGTAGCCGGCCGAGGCCACGAGACTGAAGGCGACGAAGGCGGCCAGGGCGCCGAGCTGGAGCGCGGGCTCCCCGACCCGCCCCGGTGTGAGCGCCAGCGGCACGAACACGAGCAGGTTCTTCGCCCACTGATGGGGGCGCAGGGCGCGAAGCCCTTCGACGACGGGATGTCGCCTCACCTCGAAGTCCCCACCCGGCACGCGGCCCGATTCTCCCACAAAGGCCGCCTCCCCACCAACGGGTCGGGCATCATGTCCGAAAAGCGCCAGTCCCACCGCTCGAAGGGCGCTACCGCATCCCCATGCAAATCGATCCCGACGTCTGCTACCGCGCCCTTCAGGCGCGGGATCCCCGCTTCGACGGCCGCTTCTTCGTGGCGGTCCGCTCCACCGGTGTGTATTGCCGGCCCGTCTGCCCGGCCCGGACACCGAGGCGCGAGAACTGCCGCTTCGTCGCCTGCGCCGCAGCCGCCCAGGAGGCCGGCTTCCGGCCCTGCCTGCGCTGTCGGCCCGAGTCCTCCCCCGGCACGCCGGCCTGGCTCGGCACCTCCGCAAGCGTCTCGAGAGCGCTGCGGATGATCGCCGACGGGGCGCTCGACGAAGGCGGCGTGGAAGACCTGGCGGGTCGACTCGGAATGGGCGGGCGCCACCTGCGGCGCCTCTTCCTGGAGCACCTCGGCGCCTCTCCGATCGCGGTCGCGCAGACGCGTCGTGTGCTCTTCGCGAAGAAGCTTCTGGACGAGACGGCACTGCCGATGGCGGAGATCGCCTTCTCGGCGGGGTTCTCGAGTGTCCGGCGCTTCAACGACGCGATGCGCCGCACCTACGGACGCACCCCGAGCGACCTGCGGCGGTGCAGGCCAGGCCGGGCCGGCGGGTGCCTCACGATCCATCTCCCCTATCGACCCCCCTATCCCTGGCGCGCCGTCCTCGGATTCCTGGCGGGGCGGGCGACCCGCGGAGTCGAGGGCTGCGACGGGCGGCGCTACTGGCGAACCTTCCGGCTCGGCGATTCGTGCGGCTGGGTCGAGGTTTCGCCGTCCCCTCGCGATCACGCATTGATTGCACGTATCCACCATGCGGGCCCGTTGCTGACGATCCAGCTCGCGGAGAAGCTGCGCGCGCTGTTCGACCTCACGGCGGACCCAGCCGAGATCGGCGCGCACCTGCGCAGCGATCCGCGGCTGCGTCCCTGCTTGCGGGCCGTGCCGGGCGTCCGGGTTCCGGGCGCCTGGGACGGCTTCGAGCTGGCCGTGCGGGCCATCCTGGGCCAGCAGGTGAGCGTCGCCGCAGCCACGACGCTGGCGGGTCGACTGGCCGAGTCGCTGGGCGAGAAGATGCCGGCA
>Ga0209536_100014067_pt1 | contig 11510 bp, 4 predicted proteins | sample DeeMarSeWOR28_12_FD_187461 | JGI IMG/M metagenome (GOLD analysis project Ga0209536, IMG submission 187461) | Marine sediment microbial communities from White Oak River estuary, North Carolina - WOR-2-8_12 (SPAdes) (version 2) | ecosystem: Environmental > Aquatic > Marine > Intertidal zone >... | reverse complement strand
CCACAGCGCATGCCACTATCTCCGCGGCCTCCCCCTCGACGCTGTAGGGATGGAAGCCGAACCCGTACAGCACCTCCTTAACCGCGTCCGTGACGATGTCATCGGCAACGTCGTATCCCTGGTATTCCCTGTATATACGATGCGGCAGCGTGGCCAGAGCCGCCTTCTGAACGATGGCCGGCGTTATCCGGCCCTCTATATCGGCGTACCCGCAGAGCACCTCTTTAAAGGCGATAGCCCCCCTCACGCTTAAAGATCGCTTGGTGTCGGGGTGCAGCCGCACCCGGCGCACGATGCGGGCCAGCATCAGGTCGATATCCTCCCTGTCGATCGGCTCAGCCAGCATTGAACTGCAGATGTTATTCAGTTCACTCGTGAACAGAGCCTCCACGGCGGATGGCTTTTCATCCTCCGGTACAGCATCCCTGCCGGCTGCCGCGATGAACCGCACCGAGCCTGCCGGTATATCGGACCGGGGAAGGATATATGTGTCCTCGCCGATGATGCCTTTAGCATATTGTTCAATCGTGTACTCAACGTCACGGTAGTACCCTGCGTCGACCAGGGCCAGTATCCTGATGCTGCCGCCGCGGCTGTGCGCCAGCGCCGCCACCTCTGCGTTGCGGCTGGCAACGTAAACCGCCTCCTCGACAAGCATCTCGCGGCGGGCGATGGCCGCGCCCCCGAAAGGGCTGTCGGCATACTTGCTGTCCACATCCAGTGCGGCGAAGGGAATATCATCCAGGAATTCGGGATACACAGCCTTTGTGGCAGCGAGCAGGGTGGTCTCCCTCACCCTCCTGGTATCGCGCCCCTGATCAGGTTCATATCGTAGGTAACCCGGGACAAAGGGCATGCCCACCGGCACCAGCGGGATGCGATCCGCGTAGCACCTGTAGATCGCAGCCGGGATCGCCGCATGCGGCCTGTAGAAGTGCCTCAAATATACCTGATTGTCCTCTTTATCCTGAACGATGCTCTGCAGCGGCAGCCCCACCGCAGCGGGCATGCTGAACGTGTACATCGAGTATGAACTAAGCGCCAGCGGCGACAGATCGATAGTGACAATGTCCGGAGAAACATTTTTTATCAACCGCTCTACGTGCGCCCCTCCGTCGGGACTGCCAAAGGGAACGCCGATGGGGACGATCTCGGCCATCTCTTTGAGCGAACCCAGGTACCTGTATCCCTTTATCCAGTCCTCTGTCAGCGAGGCAAGTTCACGATCGTTTTGCGACAGGAACAGGGGTGGTTCAAGTTGTTCAACGCGGGCGTCAAGCGAGGTGATGGGACGCGGCGGCGGACTGCCCAGCACGCGATGCAGCGGACCGGCGAATACAGATACATCGCCGCCGCTGCGCATGGCACGCCTGATGTCTTCCACCGTCACGTTCATATAGCGCATCGTATATATACCTCAATGCATACGTCACCATTATAAAGTATGGGCGTAGTTCGTTCAAAAACAGAGGTGGCTGGAGGGCCACGGTCTCTCGTGGCCGCAAAAGGATAGTATAAAAAATCACGCATAACCGGACGCGACAGAGGCGGTTCAACTGTAAAACCTATAGCTCCAGTACCAGCTTGGTCTCCTCGGCAGAGAGCCTCTGGACAGAGAAATTGAGCCTCTTTCCCAGATTTATCATCTTGGTGTTCTCATTGAGCACGATGGCATATATCTGCTCCAGTTTCTTCTCGCGGCCTATTCCAATGATGGTGTCGCACAGCTTGAGCCCCAGCCCTGCGCCCTGGAAGTCGTCGGCCACCAGCACGGCAAACTCGGCCACCCTGTCTCCCGGCTGTATCAGCAGCCTGCCCACGCCAACATTCCTTCTCCTGCCGTTCTCCGAGTACTCGGCGACGATGGCCATCTCACGGTCGTAGTCTATGTTGCAGAAACGTGTGAGCATATCATGCGTTATGTCCTTGATAACGTAGAAGAACCTGTAACGCATCGACTCCTCGGACAGCCCCTCAAGAAACTCCTTCTCCATCTGCTCGTCCTCGGGCCTGATCGGCCGCAGCAACACCTGCCTGCCGTCACGGCTCTTCCACGGGGTAACCATCCTGCTGGGATACGGCGATATGATAAGGTGGCCATATTCATGCGTTGGTGGCTGCGTCGTTTTGTCATCAAGGATGATCTTTTCATCCAGCGCTATCGCCTGATCACCTTTGACCACCAGTGGATTGATGTCTATTTCCTTGATTTCGGGAAAATCGATGATGAGATTCGACAACCTGACTAATATCTCCTCAAGTATCCTCAGGTCAACGGGAGGCTTGAACCTGAAGCCATTGCGCAGCAGGTCATACACCTTAGTCTGCCTGATCAGCTTGCGAGCAAGCACCTGATTAAGCGGCGGCAGCTCAACAGCGAAATCCTTGAAGAACTCGGCCTCTATACCGCCACGCCCGAATATGATAACCGGCCCGAATATGGGCGACTTCTTGCTGCCCACTATCAGCTCGTAATCGTAGTCTCTGACCATTTTGTGTATGCTCACTCCGGCAATGCGCGCCTCAGGCATATTACTCTTGACGTTTTTCAGAACGTCCTTATAAGCCTGTTTGACCTCCTCGTCAGAGTGGACGTTGGGGATAACACCCCCCACGTCAGAGCGGTGAATTATGTCCGGCGAGGAAATCTTCAGCACAACCGGATAACCCATGCGTGAGGCGATATTTGCCGCGTTTTCAGCATCTGCAGCTATGCACGAGGTGTTGGCGTCGCCCATGACCGGGATGCCGTAGGACCGCAGGAACTTGCGCGAGTCGTCCTCGTCCAGAATCGACCTGCCGTCGCGCTGGGCCTTATGTATCAGCGTCTTGAGGTGGTTCTTGGGCGCGTCAATGTCCAGCAGCGACTCCTCCGGCATCTCGTACAGCGTCTCCAGACTGTTGGCGTACTGATACATATATATATACGTTTTTATTGCTTCTTCGGGAAAGCCGTAGGTGGGAACGTTGTTATCATAGAGCAGGGTTCTTGCTTCCGCTACCTCGCGGTCTCCCATCAGCGCCACCAAAACGGGTTTCCTCGCCTTTTTGGACTGCTCTACCACTACATTTGCCAGATTGGAGGGATCCGTACTGAACTGGGGAGCATAGATGATGAGCACACCGTTGACACCCTTGTCTTTTATGACAGTTTCAACGGACTTTTCAAATCTGGCAAGGTCTGCGTCCTCAAGTATGTCAACCGGATTTGCCCTGCTCCACGCCGATGGCAAAAACTCATTCAGCGATGAGATCGTTTCCCGGCTCAAAGAGGCCAACCTGCCGCCCCTGCTGATAAGACTGTCGGTGGCCAGCACCGCCGGGCCGCCGCCGTTGGATACTATGGCCAGGTTTGGCCCTTTAGGCAGATACGTCGTGTTGAGGATGGAGGCGCAGTTGAACAGGTCCTTGATCTCCTCAACCCTGACCACCCCTGCGCGCACGAAAAGCGCGTCGTAATACTTGTCTACTCCAACCATGGCGCCGGTGTGGGACTGCACCGCCTTGATGCTCTCCTCAAACTTACCCGGTTTTAGCACAATGATGGGCTTGGTGCGGGAAAAGCCGCGAGACGCGCTCAAGAACTTCTTGGCGCTGCCGATCGACTCGGGATAGATAATTATGCTGCGGGTATAGGCATCCTCGCCGAAATAGTCTATCAGGTCCCCGAAATCCACATCTGACATAGAGCCAACAGACACGAATGTGGAAAGCCCTATATTTTTGCTCATTGCCCAGTCCAGAATGCCAGCGCCAAGAGCGCCGCTTTGAGAGAGAAAGGCAACGTTGCCTTCCTTGGGCATGCGCCTGATGAAGGTTGTGTTAAGATTGCTCTTGGGCCTGATGATGCCCATACAATTGGGGCCTATTATCCTTATGTCATATCTGGCAGCCAGCTCCAGGATCTTCTCCTCGCGCCTTACGCCCTCTCCCCCGATCTCCTTAAAACCGGCGGAGATGATTATTATCGACTTTACACCGGCTTTGCCGCAGTCTTCCACGGACGCGGCAACAGCTTGAGCCGGAACCACGACGACAGCAAGGTCAACGATTTCCGGAAGCGACTCTATGGATGGATAGCACTTGATATCATCCAGGACGCACTCGCGGCTCGGATTTACCGCATATATGCGCCGCGCTTCACCCGACGCCAGCAGGTTCTTCAGTGTAACGCGGCCCACCGATCCCTTCCTGTCGGTTGCGCCGATGAGAGCCACGCTGGCGGGGTCAAAAAAGGCCCTTATCCGCTCCATATGCCCTTCCTGCATCAAGAGTTTCTCAAGCTGTCTGTGGATAATACCACCGCAGGCGAATATTTTCAACACTTGGATCAGTCCCGCTGCTGTTGCCGCATAAGCCGCGCTGCTGGTACAATCCGACTTAACGGAGGACTATGTACGACAGGGGTACAAGCGACGAGAAGTGGACCGGGCTGACCGAGCCCGAATGGAAGCGTACGGTGCTGGCTCAAGAAGATGACTACGCACGTCTTGCCGCCGCCTCGGGATATCCCGGCAGTATTCTTTTTCGGCGCATTCTCGAGTACCTGCTCTCTCCGCTGGAGGTAAAGGTCTGTGTCCAGATGATATGGATGCCGATCCCGCCCCGTCAGATCGCCGAAAACATAGCTGTCGATATCGATGCGGTGAAGAAGGCTATCGACAGTCTGCACATCAAGGGGCTGATACACCCCCGCGATTTCGGGACGGGTGAAGGATTCAGGTACCGCCTGTCCACCGGCAAGCTGCACAAGTCCACCTTATCCAATCCCTATCTGAACACAGACTACCCCGATCTGCCGAGGCTCTGGACCGATTTCATTGATAACGAGGAGGGCGAGTGGCAGAGCATCCGCCGTCTCGTCGCCTCAGAGCAGAACCAGCCGGACCAGAGACGTATCCTGCCGGCGTGGCGGGCGCTCGAAGCCGGTCCCGACCGCGATAAGATACAGCCGTGGGAGGACCAGCGGGCCATCGCCGCGGCAACGGGATTATGCGTGGAGATACCCTGCCCCTGCCGCGTGCAGATAGCGGGCAGCGGCGGCGCATGCGACAGAACAGAGCTTGATGCGTGCCTGTTGTTCGGCCGGGAGGCGGAGTACGCCCTGTCCAAGGGAATAGGCCGCGTCATAAGCGGCGATGAACTGCTTGAGCTGATGGAGCAGGCATCTATAGACGGACTGGCCGGCTCATACCCCAACAGCCGCGCCGTGCCTCCGCTGACACTGTGCTACTGCTGTGACTGCTGCTGCCACCTGTGGGCGGCTATGAATCGGCACGACATCCCGCAGCAGCACCGCGGCTGGGCCAGGTCGCGATGGCAGCCAGAGGTAGATAAAAACGTGTGCGACGGCTGCGGCATATGTGCGGACAAGTGCCCGTGGCGGGCCATACAAATTAGCGGTACAAAAGCCATCATCAATGCGGAGTATTGCTGGGGCTGCGGCGGATGCACCTTGTGGTGCGACTCCGGTGCTGTACAGATGCGCTGCACAAGGCCGGAGGAGTGGGTGCCGCAAAAAGTACCTAACCTGCATCCACCCGAAACATGGATGCCGCCGCGAACCATAGGGCTGACCCTGAAGGAATACCTGGAGAAGAACGATCAGACCTAAAGTGCCTTGCCCATATCGGCGCTGGTGTACTTCAGTATCTCCGCCAGGTTGTAGATCTTGGCCTCATTAGTGTTCTCCATGAAGCCGTCGTAGGTGAGGTTCACCCATGGCTTACCGTACTTGGCGCTGAAGTGTTCGCTCATAGCGGCGACGATGCCTCCGGGCATGCACCCGTGCGGCATCACCGATATCACCCCGGCGAAGTGGGGATTCTCCATCCACTCGATCCCCGTTCCTATGGACAACACCGCCTCACTGCCGCACTTGGGCGACAGGAAATGCACGGAGTAATCAAGCACCTCTTTTATCTGCGGATCATGCACGTCGAAGATCCCGTCGAAGTTGCGCATCACCGAGCGCTCGTCTTTGTTCTGGATGCGCCTCTTTATCTTGCCCCGTATCCACTTCTTGATGCTGCGGAACTTGATCGCGTCCTCTATGTACCTGTGGGTGATATAGTTGAGCCACTCGCCCATGGGCGAAACCATTACCTCCAGCCCCGCCCTCTCGCACTCGCGCTCCAGGTCGCAGTTGGAAAACCTGTTGGTGCGCAGGAATATCTCGCCGTTTATGCCCACCAGCGGCCGCCGCGGCAGTTCCGTATCGATGACCGCCTTAAACTCGCCTACCGCCTGCTGCAGCAGGTCGTCAGTGTCCGCCTTTGCCTCAACCAGCTTCTCCAGCTCATCCATGTATCTATCGAAAAGAGCGTCCGCCGTTCCGGCGACCCTTTCATACGGCCTGAAGCGCCACAACAGACGCTGCAGGTAGTCCACCGCCACGATGCCTTTCCACGCCAGGCGCTCGAAGGCTATGCCCAGTCCGAAGTCACGGTACCCCGCGTTGGACACCGTTGTCTCCAGCTGCAGATCGAAACCTATGTCCCTCAGTTGACGCATCTGCTCCACGGCGTACTTGCCGAAGCGGCACGGCCCGTAGGCGCTGGGCATAAAGCCGGCCACCTGTGAAAGGTCATAGCCGTTGCCCTTGTTATCGTAGTAGAACTTCATGAAGTCGCCTATGGTGACGCGGTAGGGCAGGCACTCCTTGCCCGAGGAGACCATATTGCCGTACACCAGGTTGCGGTCGTCCTGCGCCGGCAGCACCTTTGCGTCGATGCCGAAGGCGCGCATGGCTGCACCCAGCATCACGGCGTGGTTGTTCATCCGCGGTATCAGTATGTGCTTGTCCCTGGCCAGTACCGGCGAAAGCGCCCGGCGTATGTCCACATCCCAGTGCGGCACCTCGTCCGGCTTATGGTATTTATGGTAGCCGGTGATGGTATCGACGAAGGCCTCGAGCCGCGTCACCAGACCCGCCTCGGCGGCATGCTCGTCCAGCTCCAGGTGACCCAGCGGCTTGCCGTCGGTGATATCCTCGACGATGTTGGTAACGAACGAGTTGGGCCCGCAGCCGAAGCAGGTGAGCATCATGCCGTACAGTTGCGGCTCTACAAGTGTTATGGCAGCACCGGCTATGTGCTTGCTCTCGTAGTACCAGTAAGGCCTGTCGGAGAACTGCTTGACGTCCACCGAATCCAGCGGCAGGAAGTCCAACGGTATGGGCATGACGCCCAGCTGCGCCAGCTTCTCGGCGATGCCCAGGTTGGCCCCGGAGTCCTGCGACAGATACGACCTGGCATAGACCACCACGCCGAGCTGGCCGCTCTCCTCCAGTTCATGCAGTATGCGGCGGCCTATCTCAACCTGCTCCGCCTCAAACGCGCGCTGCGCCTTTATCCCCTCTATGGCCGCCTTCTTGCCCCCGCCCTTTTTGAATCCCAGCTTTTTGGCGACGTCGACCAGGTTCTTTATTACATCGCTGTCGCCCATTGAAAAGTCGATGGTGGGCACCAGGGCTTTATCACCCAGTCCCAGCACCTGCTTGATTATATACGGGGATGCCTGCACCAGAGGGCAGGTATATTTCTGGTTCTCGTCTCCTTCTTTAAGCCCCATCCTGATGGCCGAGGGGAACAGTACGTAGTCCACACCATCTTTCAAACTGGCGGCGTGGCCGTGCAGCAGTTTAATCGGCAAACAACTGTCGGTATAGCTCAGCTGAATCGCCTGCTCCACCGTGCCGCGGTTGGTCTTGCTGGACAGCTTAACCCTGACCCCCAGCGCGTTGAGGAAGCCTATGATCAGCGGCGCGTAATCGTACATGCCCAGCGCCCGGGGCACGCCGACGGTGAGGCCTGCGCCAGCCTCCTCGTCATAATCCCTGAACAGCATCTGCTCGCGCTTGTCGAAGAGCGTCGTTACCTTGGCATGGCTCGCCGCGCTGTCGAACAGGTCGCAGCGGCTGCCGTAGAAGGTGGGCTTCTCACCCGGGATCTCCATGCGGCTGATGGTGCAGTTGTTTTCACAGGTCTTGCAGGTAAAGGTGTTCATCTTGTACTGGCTGCCTGTCACCTGCTTGAATCCCTTGAACTTCGAGGTAAGGCCGTTCTGCTCCACCTCCTCCTTGGCCAGCAGCGCCGCACCGATGGCACCGGTAACCTCCTTGTGCTCGGGAACCACTATTTCCTTATCGGGAAGCTCCTGTTTGAAGGCTGATACCACCGCATCGTTGTAGAAAACGGCGCCGGTGAGGATGACTTTATTACCCAGGTTGCGGTTGCCAACCACCTTGGACAGATAATTGCGCGCCACCGCACCCGACAAACTGGCAACCACCACCTCGATGGGAATGGCCTCGTGCTGCGCCAGCGACACCGCCTGGCCGATGAACGCGGCGCACCTGGTGCCAAGGTCGATGGTATATGGTGCCTTGAATGCCAGCGAGGCAAACTCGCCGCTGGTAACGGAGACGCCCAGCATCTCGGCCAGCTCATCTATGAAGCTGCCCGTTCCGGCAGCGCAGGCCTTGTTCATCTGGTAGTCGACGACTACACCGTTGCGCTTGATCACCAGCTTGGAGTCCTGCCCTCCGATCTCGATGATGTCGGCGTTGGGATCGACGTCCTCGGCGGCCCTGGTCTGCGCCGTTATCTCGTTTCTGATAACGTCGGCACCGATGAAGCTGCCCACCAGGTATCTGCCCGAGCCGGTAACGCCCACGCCGGCGATCTTCACATTATCGCCCACGTCGTGGTACAGGTTGGTGAATACGTCCTTTATGGCATCTACGGGACGGCCCGCCGTCATCAGGTAGTTCTTGGCTACGACCTCTTTGCCACTTTCATCGACGATAACCGCCTTGGTGCTGGTGGAGCCCACGTCCACGCCCAGATAGCCGGTGAAGGTCTCTTTTATCTCACCGGCCTTCCATCCGTCTCTCTGCGATACCTCATCAAGCCGCGGCATCTCGAAGTAGCTCTGCTTGACCTCCTCCGTGGTCAGCATTCTCACCGTGGAGGTCTTGCCCGAGCTGTGCGCCAGCAGCGCCGCACCGATGGCCTCCACGTAGGTGTAGTTCTCGGGGACAGTAACGCTTGTCTGCCTCTTGTTGCGTCCTGATATGACCTCGTTGACGGAACGGACTATAGCCTTGTTGGCAGCGACGCCCCCCACGAAATAGATGGGCTCCTTGTACTCGCCGCGCTTAAACGATGCCACCATGCGGGCGATGCTGTCGCACAGCGAGTAGAGCATGGCTCCCAGCGGCACGCCCTTCTGCTGCAGGTGAATCAGGTCAGTCTTGGCAAAGACGCTGCAGCGAGCGGCGATGCGGGGAGGGCTCTCCTCAAACTCAAGCGCCAGGCGCGAGAAATCGTCCAGGTTGATGCCCAGCCGATACGCCTGCTGCTCGATGAATCGCCCCGTTCCGGCGGCGCACAGCGGATTGGAGTTGACCTGCCACGGCTTCTTCAGCCCATCCTCGAGTTCGATAACCAGCGAACTCTGACCGCCGATCATGATTATGGTCTTGGCATCGGGGTGAGAGTGCAGCACGCCCGAGGCGATGGAAAGCGAGCTTGAGCACTGCAGCCAGTTGAGTTCCGCAGGTATCGACACCTTGCCCGAGCCGGACACACCGACAGTAGCGATGTCATCGAGGCTGCATTTGCCGCTCAGCCTCTTCATCAGCGCCACCACAGCATCGCGCGGACCTGTGGTCACCCTCTCATTATCGAGACGAGATATATTGCCCTCGCTATCGATCAGCGCCAGCTTGGCGTCTATCGATCCGATATCTATACCTAAAAACAAGCTCATTTATCCCCCGTAACGCCATTGCGTTGCTTAGTCCCAAGCCCGAAAGTCATCATATCGGCCGCCTGCTCGGCCAGATCCTTGATGGAATACTCTTTTAGAAATCCCTTATCGCCCTCGATTTTATATACGGCGATGAGCCCCACCACCATGCCCACGATTATGCGCGCCGCAGCCTCGGTGTTTACCGGCTGCAGGGTGCCGTTGCCAATTCTCATATCCAGATATGTTTTAAGCAGCGCCATGCCCGGCTCCAGCACCTGTCTGGCATACTGCTTGCCGAACTCCGGCGAGCGCTGTATCTCCGCCAGCAGCAGAGTGAGCAGGTCCGAGTTCTCGAAACCTATAGCGATGCGGTCCTCAAGCAGGCCGGGAAGGGAATCTGTTGAATCCACGGAGGGACGGCTGAACAGATTCAGCAGCGATTCATCAAGCGCGTAGCCCCCGATCAGCGAGATGAGCAGATCGCGCTTGCTTTCGAAGTAGTTATAGATGGTTCCCTCGGATACCCCGGCTTCTTTGGCTATCTCCGCTGTGGTGGCCTGAGCGAACCCATTTCTGGAAAACACCTGGCGCGCGGCGCTGAGTATCTGCCGCTGCCTCTTCTTGGCTATTTTCTCTTTTTTACCGTTACTTGTCTGAGTTGGCATTTAAACATAATCCATATTGATTGACTGAGCGCTCACTCAATTAAATCACCATAAGAGCGATTTGTCAATAGGTCTATGGGGCAAAAGATGAAATCTCAAGTAAATGCTACATATTGTTGATGGCGTTCTGTGCCTTGGTCGCCACGTATGTCCCGGGAAGCTTCTTGGTAACTCTATCAAGGTTGCTGCGGTCGGCTTCGGTTATATTGTCCCAGTCAAATTGTCAAGACGTAGCCCGTTTTACGATGCAAGCGCGGCCGCCGATATTGCTTATGAAGCAGTTTGTTGATAGAATTGTGAAGCAGCGTGGGGCTGTAGCTCAATTGGGAGAGCGCCTCCCTTGCACGGAGGAGGCCAGGGGTTCGAATCCCCTCAGCTCCACCATGCACTTAGCTTCGAAAAGTTCACAAAAGTTCACAAAAAAATTCACAACTGACCTGCTGCAAAAGTTCCTCGCTTCACGCCCACAAGGGATAAGCCCTAGAAGTATTGAAAGCTACCACTACACCCTTGATAACTTCGTTGGTTATCCTATTACCCCTGAAGGTATAAATAGCTATCTGACTAGTCTTACATGTAAGAATGGCAAGGCAAAGTTCTACTCGAACCTCAGAGCATTGTCGAGGTGGCTATACAACAATGGTCATATGGATGAGAACATAATTGAAAAGGTATCTCCACCTAAGACACAAAGGAAACTGTTACCTGCCGTATCAAAGGAACAATTGGAGATACTGGTAAGGTATTGCCATTGTGAACGTGACAGAGCCATAATCAACTTCCTATGGCATTCGGGAACAAGGTTATCAGAAGCTGCTAACGTTAAGGCTCAGGATTTCAACTGGGATGAAGGTACGGTTGTTGTCCTTGGCAAAGGGAATCGTTATCGTAATGCTTTAGCTGGTAATGGCATAGTAAAGGAATGGTTCACTAAGCATAACAGCTTTGAGATTAATACCAGTGGGATACAGACTATGCTCAAAAGGCTAACCAAAGAATCCGGTATCAAGTGTAACCCCCATAGCTTCCGAAGAGGCTTTGCTGTCCATAATGTGAAATCAGGTCTATCCACTCGTGTGGTACAGTCGT